>OHUK01000483.1_pt1 | contig 23542 bp, 21 predicted proteins | sample 1579201 | NCBI WGS metagenome assembly OHUK01 (sample SAMEA3879528, study PRJEB24766) | human gut metagenome | biome: human-associated habitat; feature: feces | place: USA | collected 1985/1987 | reverse complement strand
CAGTGTCGGACAGTATGTTGCAGAGGGAGATGTGGAAGGACACCACTACAGCGTATGGCTTGAAGATGCGAGGTCGATAGAGGAGAAGATGAAGATTGTAGCAGAGTATGACCTTGCAGGTGTGTCTGCATGGAGTCTTGGCGGAGAGTATCCGCAGGTGTGGGAAGTAATCACACGCTACAACAAGTAGAATTGATAAGTCCGGCAGAGGGTAACTTTGCAATGCAATGACGGAATATTTTGTAACCCCGCGCATAGAATAGATATAAGTATTCTATGTGCGGGGTTTTTTTATGAAAAAAGATGTACTTTCTCTTGCAATGGGACTTATTATGATTTTCTCACTCTGGCTGCTTATGAGGCATTTTTTAAAGCCTATGGATGACTTGGCAGTGGATGCACAGGCAGGGACGCAGGAGGCACTTAACGGTGAGTCTAGCACGCAGCAACCTGATACGGACGTGTATACGATTGTGATTGATCCGGGACATGGAGGTGTTGATCCGGGTATGCTCGGCGTTAACAACACAGTAGAAAAGGAACTCAATCTTGCAGTGTCATACATGTTAAAGGAGGAGCTTGAAAATCAGGGAATGACTGTGGTTCTTACAAGGACGACAGATGACGGACTCTATCTTGAAACAGACAAAAATAAAAAGATTACAGACATGAAAAAAAGATGCGAGATAATAACGGAAAGTGATGCACAGATGGTTGTGAGCATACACCAGAACAGCTTCAGTGACAGCAATGTCTGCGGAGCACAGGTGTTTTATTATAAACATTCCGAGAAAGGAAAGGTGCTTGCGCAGTGTATACAGGAAAGCATGAAGGCAAATGTCGACCCGGCAAACGACAGGAAGATTAAAGCAAATGACAGTTATTATATGCTTATTCATACACCTTGCCCGACTGTCATTGTAGAGTGCGGTTTTATAACCAACTATGAGGAGGCGAAGCTTTTAGTGAGCGAGGAATATCAAAAAAAGGTTGCACAGGCGATAGCATTGGGAATTAAGGACTATATTGACAAAAAATAATTGACTTTTTCTTTCCCAAATGTATTTTAAGCGAATGTATTGGAAAAATATTCCTGATGTTGACATATTTTTATTAGAACAAGGTAAACATAGTAAAATATAAAATAGCAGAGTATTCTGTCATGGACGGAACTGCGGAAAGGAATGTAATTGGATATTTTATTTGCCGGAAACACGACAGCAGTGTCGGAGGGCTTTTATGATGCCATAGACAAGGAGTACAGATGTGTCGTATTGGATAACAAGCTTATGCAGGACAAAATAAAGAAGGATAATATTATTTTTATGAAAAATGGTTCTGACGATGATACGGATAACATTTTTCAGTCGTTTAATTTTGAGGCTGTTGTGTTTTTTTCACAGGTATTAGACGGAGAAAAAAAGATTTTTGATGAACTTGAGAAGCTTGAATACATATTGTATCTATGCAGAAAAAGAAATGTAAGTTCGTTTATGTATATAACAGGAAACAGAAAAGCAAGCGATGAGGAGGACGGTGAAGCGAGCAGAGCAGTACTTTTAAATGCATGTGAGCAGCTGTGCAAAAAGGCTGCCGCAAAAAGCGGTATCAATGTTCAGCTTTTGCGCACACCGTATCTTTATCATACGGTGATAAAGACAAGCCATGCCGGAAGGTGGCTTAACACCGTCATTGAAGGAGAAAAGCTTATCCTGCCGGGTTATGAGGAGACGCAGACGGATTTTATCAGGGAGGATGACCTTGCAGTGCTTCTTAACAGGATGTTTGATGACCCTTGGGAGGAGCCGTATCTTGACACCAATCTGAGCGGGAAAAACCGGATTACATTTTCAGAGCTTGCTAAGCTGCTTGGTGAGCTTGCGATGCCGGTAACAAAAAGCATACAGGTAGAATACAGTGGGAAGGATGAATGTACTCCTACATATAAGGAGGACAGCTGGGCAAGAAAGGAATATGGCTTCATACCGCATGGAAATATAAAAGATGATTTAAAGGATGCTATGGATGGGTATATCAAAAATTCGTCCAAAAAGAAAAAGCATCTGATAAGGAAAATCCTTTCTAACAGACTGCTTCGCATCACGGTTGAGCAGATAGTCCTGTTTGCGGCTGCTGAGATACTAAACTACATAACGAGAAATAATGTCATGTTTAACTTCTTGGATTTCAGGCTTGTGTACATTGCGATAATAGCCTGTGTCAATGGACTTGGGGCAGGTGCGGCAGCAGCGGTTATTGCCGGTGCAGGTTATATTGCATCTAATACAATGTCAGTGTCATGGCAGGTATTGTTTTTTAATGTCCAGAACTGGCTTCCGTTTGCATGTTATCTCCTGTTAGGTTGTGTGTTAGGCTACAATACCGACAAGGCTTGTGATGATATAAAGAGCAAAACGGATGAGCTTAAGCTTCTAGAAGAGAAGTATGTTTTTTTACATGAGCTGTATATGGAGGTTGCACAGGGAAAGGAGCGCTTTAATAATCAGATAATCGGATATAAGGACAGCTTCGGAAAGATGTACTCTGTTGTAAAGAAGCTTAACACGACACTGCCGGAGATGGTGTTTTATGAAGCGATAGACGTATGTGAGGAGATTCTCGGAAATTCATATGTTGCAATATACAGTATTCATCCTAACAGTTCGTTTGCAAGACTGTATGTATGTTCAAAGCGCTGTATGCAGAGTGCGGAAAAGTCACTGAAAATCACCGATTATCCGAAGCTTTTAGAAAGCCTTCAAAATAATGATACATTTGTCAACAGGCAGGCGTTAAAGAACTATCCGGCTTATGCGACACCTATCCGCAGGGACGGAGTGCTTGTTGGAATGATACTTATAACGGATGCGGATTACAGCCGGATGAATATTGAATTTTCCAATAAGTTCAGAATAATGTCGGATATGATACAGGATTCCCTTGTGCGTGCAATGGAGTTCTATGAGATGAACCAGAGCGGACTAACCGATACAAGAATACTTTCTCCTGAAAAATTTGAAGAGATACTCAAAGTCAAGAATCAGATGAGAAAAAAACAATATCTTGATTATGTAATGTTAAAAATAGCAGCCGGCGATGATAAAGCGAAGCTTAGGGAGCAGAGCGTGCGGCTTACGGGTCTTGTCCGTGAAAATGATGTTCTAGGAATCGGTAAGGATGGGAATCTGTATCTTCTCCTGTCGCAGACAGGAAAAAATGATCTGAGCACGGTTGCTAAAAGGCTTGAAGATAAAGGAATAATGTTTGAAGAAGTAAGCGGACAGGAGTGATGGAAGATGACAGTCCAAGTGGCAGCAGTTATATTTTTGGTTATACATCTGACAGTGTGCGTGATGGCTGTTATTATGAAAAAAAGCGGTAAGATAAAGTCAGCACACATGATACTTCCGGCAGTCTTTCTTGTGCCTGTGTGCGGGTGCTTTCTGCTTATTGTCGATGAATGGCAGGTGCGCCATACAGGAAGGAAGATTAAAGATGTGGAGGATTATGCCGATGTGGCGGAGGATGAGCTGTGGCACAGGGAGATTATAACTCAGAATGATGATGAGCTTACCGTGCCGCTTGAGGAGGCGATGACTGTCAACAGCCCGGCAGTCAGCAGGAAGCTCATGATGAAGCTTCTGCATACGAATCCGGAGCAGTATGTTGAGCTGCTAAAAAAGGTAACTTTGTCCGATGATGTCGAGCTTACACATTATGCGACTACTTCAGTGATGGAGATACAGAGCCATTATGAGGACAGAATCGGGAAGCTTTTTAGTGACGCAGAGGATAATCCTGATGACACGGAGACGCTTGTCAGATGCAGGAAACAGCTAAAGGCTTATATAGACAGCGGGCTTATTTCCGACACAGTGCTGATGCAGTACAGAAGGAAGCTTGCCGATGTGCTGCAGCGCTTGTGCATTATGCAGCCTGCTGCAGTGCGTTATAAGTTTGAGTATATAGAAAACAGCATACTTATCGGAAAGACGGACAATGTTAAGGAGCAGCTTGAAATACTTGAAAAAGAATATCCGGATGATGTGAGGCTGTATAAGCTGTATGTCCAGTATTATTATTTCACAAACAATGGAGCCGGAATTTCGGATGTAATATCGAAAGTGAAGAATAGAGGAATATATCTTGATAGTGAAGGAAAACAGTGGTTTGATGCATGGAACCCCAATAAGTGAGCAAAATCAGCTTGATAGCTGCAAGAAGGCATAAGCTACAGTATGCTTCGTGAATATGTGGGTGAAGCTGTTGACAATGCATAGGATTTGGCTATATGCATTCAGGGAATGAGGACTGAGAATGAAGAAAAAATTGGAAGGAAAAATAATGATTCCCATTGTGGCATTATTTATTATAAGTATTCTTGTATTCCGGGAGAGAGCCGGAATAAGCTATGATGAGACTGATGCCGCAGTGAGAAAGTGGGAATATATATATACACCGGACATTTTGCAGACACCGGAGTGCATTATATTGACATCGGATGAGGATATAAGCAGTGCATATCTTGATATAATGGAAACGGTGCTTACAGGCATGAAGGTCAGCTATGACATATGCGAGGTTAATAAGGATTTTGATACAGCAGTGTTAGATGGTTACAGTGCTGCTGTTGTCACGTTCCAGAGCTGGGAGGTTTTTGGCGATAACCTGATGCCTGTATTTGCATGGGTAAAGGACGGCGGACGGCTGCTTGCGGCAGTGACACCTGAGGCTGATGCGTATTTTAATGCTGTATCGGCGAAGTTCGGAATTGAGACTGCCGATGAATATCCTCCGGTATATGGAGTAAAATTCCTGAACGGCTGCATGATAGGAGCTGACGATGACGATATATTCTGGTATGACCGCAAGATGGATGAAGGAATAGTCTCATCCTTGCAGGTTCAATTAAAAAAAGAATGTGATGTGTATGTGACATCGGAGGACGGAGGAGTGCCGATTGTCTGGAGTAATGACTACGGTGCAGGAAGAGCTGCCATGATAAATCAGGCAGTCACACAAAAGCATATCAGAGGCTTTGTAAGTCTTGCTTACAGTATACTTTATGATACTTATGCATACCCGGTTATAAATGCATCCGCATTTTATCTGGACGATTTTCCTTCTCCTGTACCCGGAGGCAACTCGGAATATATTAAGAGAGATTACGGCGTTGACGTGGCATCATTTTATACGAATGTGTGGTGGCCTAAGATGATGGAGCTTGAAGAAAAATACGGTATTTTACACACAGGCCTTATAATTGAGAATTATTCGGATGAGGTAGCTGCTCCGTTTGAGGGCAATAAAGAGACATCACGTTTCTTAAAATTCGGAAATATGCTGCTTAACAACGGAGGAGAGCTTGGATTTCACGGCTACAACCATATGCCGTTGTGTTTAGAAGGAATAGATGAAGATAAACAATACGGAGATTATAAGCTGTGGAAATCGAGTGAGGACATAGAGACGGCGTTGGAGGAATTGAGGAATTTTTCAGAAAAGCTTTTTCCGGAAAACGATTTTTGTGTATATGTCCCACCTTCAAATATTATCTCAAAGGATGGAATAAAGGCACTCACGCAGGCGGATTCAAATATAAAAATTATTGCATCAGTTTTTATTAAGGATGCAAAAGAGGCTGCGTATGAGCAGGAGTTTGGTGTTGACGAAAACGGAATCATAAATACGCCGAGAATTACATCCGGCTGTATTATAGACGACTACCAGATGTTAGTTGCCATGTCTGAGCTTAATTTCCAGTTCGTACAGTCGCATTTTACGCATCCCGATGACACGATGGATGTGGACAGAGGTGCACAAATGGGCTGGGAATATATGAGTAACAGCCTTGAAAAGTATGTCTCATGGATATATGAGTCGGCACCAAATATCAGAAATGTAACCGGAAGCGGCATGGGAAGAGCTGTTGAAGTTTACGATAAGCTTACTATGACAAGAGAATATACAGATGAAGGACTTAAGCTTAAGCTTGGCGGATTTTCGGGTGAAGCCAGCTTTCTTATGAGAATATTGGATGGACGTACAATCAAGAGTGTGAGTGGTGGAAGCTTTGAGCATATTTCAGGGTGTGTGTATCTGATAACCGCAAAAAGCGATGAAGTAATGATATATGTCGGAGGTGCAAAGTGAGAGTCTGTATGATATTAGAGGGCAGCTACCCATATGTGCATGGCGGTGTGTCGAGCTGGATGCATCAATACATCCAGGCTATGCCGGACACGGAATTTGTTCTCTGGTGTATTGGCGCACAGGCAGAAAATAAAGGAAAGTATAAGTATGAGCTCCCGGAAAATGTAGTCGAGGTACATGAGGTCTTTCTTGACGATGCGTTAAAGCTAAGACTTAAAAATAACAGAAAAAAGCTTAAATTCACGGATGAGGAAGTGTCGGAATTAAAAAAGCTGTTTGAAGGCGATAAGCTTGACTGGGATGTTCTGTTTAATCTGTTTCAGGAAAAGCAGGTTAATCCGGTGAATATGATGATGAGCCAGGTTTTTTTGGACATCATAATCGGGCTTTGCAATGAGAAATTCGCATATCTTTCTTTTACCGACTTTTTCTATAATGTGCGTTCAATGGTACTGCCGGAGCTGTATCTTTTAACACAGCAGGTTCCAAAGGCTGATATATATCATGCGACAGCGACAGGCTATAGCGGGCTTCTTGGAAGTCTCGGAAAGTGGAAATACAATAAGCCGTTTGTGCTTACAGAGCATGGAATATATACAAGAGAGAGGGAGGAAGAGCTTCTTCGTGCGGACTGGGTTCTGCCATACTTCAGGAATCAGTGGATTAACCTTTTTTATCTTTTTTCAGATTGTGCATATTCCCATGCGGATGTAGTGACGGCGCTTTTTAGGAGGGCAAATGAAATACAGTATGAGCTTGGGTGCGACAGGCGCAAACTGTGCGTCACGCCTAACGGCGTACATCCTGAGAAATTTGCGGATGCAGGTGAAAAAAAGCCGGATGGATACGTTGATATCGGGGCTATCGTGCGTATAGCCAAGATAAAGGATATCAAGACGATGATATATGCATTTGCCGAAGTAAATCAGGCAATGCCGGACACAAGACTTCATATCATGGGAGATGTGGATGACGAGGAATATTTTGAAAGCTGCAAAGCACTTATTGGGCAGCTTGACGTAAAAGGAATAATATTTACCGGCAGTGTAAATGTAGCTGAATACATAAAAAAGCTTGATTTTATAATTCTTACGAGTATATCCGAAGGGCAGCCTCTGTCGGTGCTTGAAGCGTTTGCGGCAGGAAGGGCATGTGTCACAACGGATGTCGGATGCTGCCGTGAGCTTATAGAAGGGGATGACGGACTTGGAAATGCAGGAATATGTGTTCCTCCGATGAACAAGGAGCAGCTTGCGCAGGCTATGCTTGAGCTGTGCAGGAATCAGGCAAAGAGAAGAAAAATGGGGCAGATAGGAAAAGATAGAGTTAATAATCTCTATACTCACAATATTTCGATGGAAAACTATAGAAAGATTTATAAAAAATTGATATCGAATGATGCTATATAGTGTCAGATGCTTAGAAAAGAGGATTGTAATGGCAGGAATTGGTTTTGAATTAAAAAAAATGTTTTCCAAAAAGGGTGTGTTTCCGCTCCTTAAAGCGTATGGCTATGCGGGAATTGTGTGTGTCGGGCCGATGCTTCTTGGAATGCTTCTGCTCATAATGATAAGTCTTATGTCAATGTATTTTGGGGCATCGCATCATGAGAGAGAGCTGTTAAACAGCATGGTCACATATACACTTCTTGCGTCAATGGTTCTTACAAACACGTTCACAATGGTGTTAACAAGGTTCGTTGCAGATAGTCTGTACAGCAAAGAAAAAAGTCATATACTTCCGGCGTTCTGGGGAAGCACAAGCATAATGCTCGTATCGGGCGAGATATTGTATGGGATATTCATGTTATTTGCAGGCATTCCGGCAATATATGCTGTATTATGCCTTATATTGTTCGGAGAGCTTGTGCTTGTGTGGAACGAGATGAGCTTTCTGACGGCGGTTAAGGATTATCAGGGAATAATAAAAGTATTCGCCGGAGCGGTTATCATATCGGGACTTGTGGGAGCATTGCTTTTAAAGTTCACAGAGTGTGAGATTATATGTGCAATGCTTTTTGCGGTTGTGTCGGGCTATGGAATAATGTCTGTTCTGTACTATAAAGTCATGGTTCAATATTTCCCTAAGGGAGATGTAAGCTCAGCATGCTTTTTGCCGTGGATTGACAGATATCCGGCGCTTATACTGGTGGGACTTGGCATGTCATTTGGCTTGTTCGGTCATCTTGTCATAATGTGGGGAAGCCGTGTAAATGAGCATATACAGGGGCTGTTTTATGCCGCTCCGGTATATGATATTCCGGCGATAGCTGCTTTTTTATCAATACTTGTGACAACGATTAATTTTGTAACATCGGTGGAAGTTAATTTTTATCCTAAATACAGGAATTTTTTCGATGCGTTGAATAATGGCGGAATACTAAAGGACATAAATCAGGCAGGGCAGGAGATGAAGGAGGTTCTTTTCAGGGAGCTTACATATACTTTTATGAAGCAGCTGTTTACAACTATAGTATTTATAATAGGAGGTTCAATAATTCTTCCCATGCTTCCGCTTGGAATGACCGATGATATGCTTGGAATTTTCAGGGTTTTGTGCGTGGGGTATGCCTTCTATGCGGTAGGCAGCTGTCTTATGCTTATACAGCTGTATTTTGCGGATAACAAGGGTGCGCTTATAAGTGTACTGGCATTTATGTTTACAAGCTGCGGTGGGTCGCTGATTGTACGTGAGCTTGATATAAAGTTCTATGGTGTTGGTTTCTGGGTTGGAACAGTAGTGTTCTCTATTGCCGCATTTGCAGGGCTTAGGATATATCTGAATAAGCTGCTGTATCACGTATTATCGAGCCAGCCTGTGATTGCGGAGGAAAAGAGAGGTCTTTTTACCAAATTGGCGGTAAAGCTTGAAAAAAAATATCAGAAAAAATATAAAAAACAGCTGCGAAAGGAACGTAAAGCGGCATTTGGAAGGGAGGAACAGCTTTGAAAGGCATAAAAAGGCTGGTGTGCAGCATTGGACTTATCTGCATTGCTGTGGGAATGAGTTCGTGCTCGATAAGCGATATGGGTATCGGGAAAAATGAAGGTGTAGATACTGAGGAAGCCGTCACTGCCGACAATGAAGCAGAAGGATTAACAGGCAGTGATAATGCAGGTTCTGACACCGGTAATTCAAAGATGATATATGATAATGATATCTTATATGAGAATCAGAATCCACCATCAATCGTGACAATGTATCTTACGGTGAGCGGGGGAAATGCTTCGGACAATACGAATCACACATGGACACAGGTCAACAGTTATTCTGTATATGATTACGAATATATGGGAGTGGACAGATATTGCGTGAATGGTCTTTTGCAGGTGGGGGATGAAAACGGACCTGTCATGGGAGAGCTTGGATACGGTCAGAATGTGCCTAATGCGACAGTGTCCATAAGAGGGCAGTCCTCCTCAAAAAATGAGCAGAAAAACTATAAAATCACAATAAAGGACAACAAAGGTACATGGAATAACCAGAAAGTAATCAACTTAAATAAGCATGTATCTGATTACAGCAGGTTTACCAATAAGCTGTGCTATGATCTGATGACACAGATTCCGGATATGATTTCTCTTAGGACGCAGTTCGTCCACCTGTATGTTAAGGATATGACAGAGGGAGGGAGCGGTGAGTTTGAGGATTATGGTCTGTATACACAGGTTGAGCAGCTAAATAAAAGAGCACTTAAAAGCCACGGATTAGACAATAATGGGCAGCTCTATAAGGTGAATTATTTTGAGTTTTACAGATATCCGGATGTAATCAGGCTCAAAAGTGATGCGGATTATGATGTCGGAGCATTTGAAGAAATGTTGGAGATTAAAGGAAATGATGACCACAGCAAGCTGATTGAAATGCTAGAAGATGTAAATGATTATTCTGTTTCAATAGATGATATAATGGACAAATGGTTCTGTGAGGATAATCTATTTTCATGGCTGGCATTTCATATTCTTATGGGGAATATTGATACACAGTCAAGAAATGTATTTCTCTATAGTCCGTTAAACAGCAGCACATGGTATTTTATATCGTGGGATAATGACGGCGCATTTTCAACTTCAAGAAATGCGAGAAATAGAGACACTGCGGGCTGGGAAACCGGAGTCAGCAATTATTGGGGAAATGTGCTTTTCAGGCGTATACTGCTAGACAGTGATATGAGGCAGAAGCTCGATGACAAGATAGAGGAATATGTAAAGTTTATCGATGAGGAGAAGTTAAATGAGCTTATAAATGTATATGCACCTGTTGTGGAGGGGTATTCGTTTAAGGAGCCTGATTTAGAGCATATGTCCTTTGACATTGACGGATACAGGGAGTACGTAAAGACTATGGCAAAGGAAACGCAGTTAAATTATGCATCATACAAGGAAAGCCTTACAAAGCCTATGCCTTTTTATATAGGAAAACCGCAGCCGGATGACGGAAAGTTAAAATTAATATGGGATGCGTCATACGATTTTGATGCGGAGAATGTCTACTACACAGTTGAGATTTCGGATGATTACAGCTTTGAAAATCCAGTTGTCAAAGCGGAAAATCTGTATGTGACTGAATATACGGCTGACGTTTTATTAGAGCCGGGGCAGTATTTTATTAAAGTTATGGCAAGAAATGAATCAGGAATGGAACAGTCGGCATTCGACTATTATCTTTCAAACAGAAATGGACGTATATATGGTGTCAAGTGCTTCTATGTTATGCCTGACGGAAGCATAGAGGAGGATATATATGAAGAGTGAGGGATATAAGTTCCGCCATGAACTAAAGTTTATGATAAGTGAAGCCGAAAAAGATATTCTGATAAAAAGGCTTTCATTTTTTATGCAGGCGGATGCACATGCAGGAGGCAATGAGACAAGGGAGGATATCATCTTAGAGAAATGCTTCCGACAGGATGAATGTACACAGAAAGCTGCGGATTCCTTGCAGAGCGGGTATATGATAAGAAGCCTGTATTTTGATGACCGCTTTGAGCGTGCCTATGAAGAGAAGCTTGCAGGTGTTGAGTCAAGAAAAAAATACAGGATAAGGATATATAATTGCTCTGATAAGGTTATTAAGCTTGAGTGTAAGCATAAGGAAGGGCAGTATATACATAAGACGGCGGCAGCTCTTACAAGGGAGGAAGCGGATGCACTTATTGCGGGAAGATATGATTTTCTGATTGACAGAAAGGAGCAACTGTGCAGGGAATTTTATTTTGAATGTGCCATGAATGGGATGGCTCCGAAGGTTGTAGTTGACTATGACAGAATACCGTTTGTGTATCCTTATGGTGATGTCAGAATCACATTTGATTGTCAAGTAAGGGCAGGAATGTTAAACAATAATCTTTTTGACAAAGAGCTTCCTGTAAAAAATGTCATGCAGCCGGGAATGCTCATAATGGAAGTAAAGTTTACGGAGTATCTTCCGGAGCTTATAAGAAGTCTGCTCCCTGTAGCGGACAGTGCATATATGGCATATTCAAAATATACAATGTGCCTTGAAAAAAAGAAGGAACTCTCATGTGGCTATTGAGGGAAAGGAGCAGGTTATGAGTATAAAAGACGTAATTAAAAAATCAGTGTTGGAATCGGATATGTACAATCAGGCAATTTCTCTATCAACGATTCTTACAATGACTGTGGATTTGCTGTTAGCGCTTGTCATGGGGTTGTTGATATATGCAGTCTACAAAAAGTTCTACAAAGGTGTTGTATTCAGCAGAAATTATGCAATCACGCTGGTCGGAATGACAGTGCTCACAAGCATGGTAACACTCGCAATCAGCACAAATATTGTGATTTCTCTTGGTATGGTAGGTGCGCTTTCCATAGTGCGTTACCGTACAGCGATTAAGGAGCCGCTTGACCTTATGTATATGTTCTGGGCTATAACGACAGGAATTACTATAGGTGCAAGCATGTACATACTAGCCGTTACAGCATTTGTAATCATGTTTATTCTTGTGCTGTGCTTTAGCACAAAAGGAGCATCGGGATATCAATATGTGCTTGTGGTGCATTACAATGGTGATACGGCAGGCGACAATGTTGAAAGAGCACTTGGAAAGGTAAAATACACAATCCGTTCGAAGATAATGCGGGGTGAAAATACGGAGCTGACTATTCAGGTAAGATGTAAAAATGACAATCAGTCATTTGTGGAGCACATAAGGGATATAGAAGGCGTGAGTGACGCAGCACTTATAGAATTTAACGGAGAATATCATGGCTGAAAAAACACATAAGATGGGAGTGGCAGCAGGGCTTGTTGTCATTGTGGCGGTGGTTATTTTTGTGAGGATGATGATTAATGTGAAAACATACAGATATAGTACAGTGGATACAGTGTTGAGAAATCCGCTTATGGGCTTTGCACCGAATGCAGATTATTTTGATGCGGTAGGGGACAACACTCTTGTATATGTGGATGTGACATGGCGGGAGCTTGAGCCGGAGGAGGGTGTCTTTGATTTCGCTTCCATAGAGGAGGAAAACTTTCTTGACACATGGCGTGCAAGCGGAAAAAATGTTGTTTTCAGATTCGTATGTGATGAGCCTTCTGACGAGGAACATATGGATATACCGGACTGGCTGTATGAAAAGACAGGCGATGGTATATTCTATGATACAGACTATGGAAAGGGTTATTCGCCCGATTATTCGAATGAGACACTTATAGCTTATCACGCAAAAGCGGTGGAGAAGCTTGGAAAAAGATATGGAGGGGATTCATTTTTCTGCTATATAGAGCTTGGAAGCGTAGGACATTGGGGTGAGTGGCATGTAAAATATGAGGATGGAATAAAAAGGCTTCCGTCAGAGGATACTTTAAGAAAGTATGTAGAGCCGTATATCAGTGCATTTCCAAATGCAAAGCTTCTTATGAGAAGACCGTTTTCTTATGTATCGGAGTATGGTCTTGGTGTATTTAATGATATGACAGGGCATGCACGGGACACTATGGAATGGCTTTCATGGATAGAGGAGGGCGGAATATATTCGGAACCTGAGCAGCCGATGGAGCTTATCGCAGTGCCAAAGGTATGGGAGAGCGCACCTGTAGGCGGTGAGTTCACAAGTGAGTATTCGATGGAAGAGATGCTCACGGACAGGCTTGATGGGACACTGAAACTTCTTTCCGGGTCACACATGACATTTGCAGGCCCGATGTGCCCGATTGCGGATGAGGATGAAAAAGATTATCCCGATGAGGTTTATCAGGTGCTTAAAAGGCTTGGCTACCGCTATGGCATATCAGAGTGCGTTATGACGGACAGCAGGCTCACCGGGCAGCTTAGTGTCAGACTGACTGTAAATAATTATGGAACAGCTCCGATATATTTTGACTGGCATATGTTCGTATATCTGATGGATGGGAGCGGCAATGCCATAAAAAGGTATGACACAGGCGTGGATTTGACGGAAATATGCGGGCAGGAGAGCGCAGATGTCAAGCTTAATATCACAGGTGATGACAGAAAACAGCTTGTAAACGGCACATACAGTCTTGCGGTCGGAATTGAAAATCCAGATACAGGAATGCCGCAGGTTCAGCTTGACATGAATGCAGAGAACATGGACGGGTACTTCTTTCTCAATTATTAAGCCGTAAATGAGTGTGTGTTAAGCCTTTTATTTGACAAGAAAAAACACTTGTGGTAGTCTTGTGACATAAATAACCTTGATTTAATAAAACTATAGAAGAAAAGAGTGATTTGTAAAATGGAAAAGAAGAATTATTATATCACAACAGCCATTGCCTACACATCAGGTAAGCCGCATATAGGCAATACCTATGAAATCGTTCTTGCCGATAGCATTGCAAGATACAAGAGATTTCAGGGCTACAATGTAAGATTCCAGACAGGAACAGATGAGCATGGCCAGAAGATTGAGTTAAAGGCGCAGGCAGCAGGAATTACACCTAAGCAGTATGTAGACAATGTTGCGGGAGAGATTAAGAGGATATGGGATCTTATGGATACTTCATATGATAAGTTTATCAGAACAACCGATGATTATCATGAGAAGCAGGTTCAGAAGATTTTTAAAAAGCTCTATGACAAGGGCGACATCTACAAGGGACATTACGAAGGAATGTACTGTACACCTTGTGAGTCTTTCTGGACAGAGTCACAGCTTGTCGATGGCAAGTGTCCTGACTGCGGCAGAGAGTGTAAGCCGGCTAAGGAGGAGGCATACTTCTTTAAGATGAGCAAGTATGCTGACAGACTTATCGACTATATAAATACACATCCGGAATTCATACAGCCTGTATCAAGAAAGAATGAGATGATGAACAATTTCCTTCTTCCGGGACTTCAGGATTTGTGTGTATCGAGAACTTCATTTAAGTGGGGCATTCCGGTAGATTTTGATGACAAGCATGTTGTATATGTATGGCTTGATGCGCTCACTAACTATATCACAGGTCTTGGATATGATGCGGATGGCAATAACGGAGAGCTGTTTAACGAGTTCTGGCCTGCCGACCTTCATCTTATCGGTAAGGATATTATCAGATTCCAATTTACTGGCCTATTTTCCTTATGGCACTTGACCTTCCACTTCCTAAGCAGGTATTCGGACATCCTTGGCTCTTACAGGGTGACGGCAAGATGAGTAAGTCAAAGGGCAATGTAATCTATGCGGATGACCTTGTAGACCTGTTCGGCGTTGATGCGGTGCGTTTCTTCGTGCTCCATGAGATGCCATTTGAGAATGACGGTGTAATCACATGGGAACTCTTAGTCGAGAGAATGAATTCAGAGCTTGCTAACACACTCGGAAACCTCGTAAACAGAACAATATCCATGTCTAACAAGTATTTTGGCGGAGTTGTGAATAATACAGGTGTAACAGAGGAAGTTGACGAGGATCTTAAGAATTTTGTTCTCGGAACAATGGCTAAGGTTGACGCTAAGATGGAAGAGCTTCGCGTTGCGGATGCAATGACAGAGATATTCAATCTCTTTAAGAGATGTAACAAATATATTGACGAGACAATGCCTTGGGCACTTGCAAAGGATGAGACTAAGAAGGAGCGTCTTGAGACAGTTCTCTATAATCTTGTTGAGAGCATTCTTATCGGTGCAGAGCTTTTAGAGTCATTTATGCCGCAGACTGCTAAGCGCATCAGAAAGCAGCTTAACGCACAGCCAAGAGACAAGGAGAGCTTATCTGCATTCGGTCTGTATCCTTCAGGCAGCAAGGTTACTGAGACACCTGAGATACTCTTTGCACGTCTCGATGTAAAAGAAGTTATGGAAAAGGTAGAAGAAATCAGAGCTAAGCAGAAGGTGGAAGCTGAGGCAGCGGCTGATAACAATGGCTCAGAAGGTGCTAATGCATCAGACAGCGCAGATGCAGGTGTGGATATTGAAAAAGCGCCTGAGATTACTATTGATGATTTCTTTAAGACACAGCTTAGAATCGGTCAGATTATAAAGTGTGAGAATGTTGAGAAGTCGAAGAAGCTTCTGTGTTCACAGGTAAAGTTAGGCAGTGAGGTACGCCAGATTGTGTCGGGACTCAGACCTTATTACACAGCCGAGGAGATGGTTGGCAGGAAGGTTGTTGTGGTAGCTAACTTAAAGCCTGCCAAGCTTGCCGGAATCCTCAGCGAGGGTATGATTCTTTGCGCTGAGGATGCAGAAGGCAAGCCGGTACTTCTCACAGCAGAGAAGGATGTACCTAACGGAGTAAGTATTGGGTAATAATGGTTATACCTTATAAATAAGCGAAGTTGATTTAAGAATCTATGCAGACAATGAGCCAAGGCCTGCATTTACAGGGATTTGTGCAGACAATGAGTTAAGGCCTGCATTTGCAGAAATTTATGCAGAAATGAGCCGAGGCTTGAGTTTAGGGGGAATTTTTGTAATTGCTGCGGTAATTGATTGGAAGTTCGCTAAATGTGTTTTTGGAGTTAACAAAGGTTATGGGAATATTTGAGTCGCACGCTCATTATGATGATGAAGCGTTTAACGATGACCGCAGGGAGCTTTTAAATAAGCTCCCTGAAAACGGTATAGAGTATGTTGTGAATGTCGGAGCATCGATGGAGACGACAATAAGCAGCATTGCGCTCGCAGCGCAGTATGATTATATCTATGCGGCGGTTGGCGTGCATCCTAGTGAAACTGCACCGCTTAACGAGGAGTTCATACAGTATATGAAGGATGAAGCGCTTCACAACAAAAAGGTTGTGGCGGTGGGAGAAATCGGTCTTGATTATTACTGGAATGAGCCGGATGCCGACATACAGAAAAAATGGTTTATAAGGCAGTTAGACCTTGCACTTGAGGTTGATAAGCCTATTATAATTCACAGCCGCGAGGCGGCTAAGGATACAGCGTATATTCTTCTTAGTGACGAATATAAGGCGCTGCGTGGAGTGATTCATTGCTATTCGTATTCACCTGAGATGGCAAAGCAGTACCTTGATGCCGGATATTACTTAGGTGTCGGAGGAGTTGTGACCTACAAGAATGCGAAGAAGCTTGTAGATACGGTGAGTATGATGCCGCTTGAGAGAATTCTGCTTGAAACGGACAGTCCGTATCTTACACCGGTTCCCAACAGAGGCAGGAGAAACAGCTCCTTGAATCTTCCTTATGTTGTGGAAAAGATAGCGCAGCTTAAGAATGTGAGCGAAGATGAAGTGATTGCGGTCACAAATGAGAATGCGAGGAAGCTGTTTCAGATTTAGAAAGTAATGATACATAGAGAAGTTGCATGACCGTATTTAGAAAGCCGGGCGTTGTGCAATTATCTGAGTAATGATATAAAAGAAAGAGGAAAAACTTGGAAAATAAACATCTTGGAAATCCAACAAATACGAGAGAGATAATTGACAAATACGGATTTATGTTCCAGAAGCGTTTCGGACAGAATTTTCTTATTGACGGAAATGTTGTTGAGAAGATAGTCCGTGAGGCTGGTGTGACTAAGGACGATTTTGTTCTTGAGATAGGGCCGGGTATCGGAACCATGACACAGCTTCTGTGCGAGAATGCGAGAGAGGTGGCAGCTGTTGAGATTGATACCAATCTTATACCTATTTTGAAGGAGACGCTCGCTGCTTATGATAATGTGACTGTAATCAATGAAGATATATTGAAGGTTGATATTGCGGCACTTGCACAGGAGAAGAATGGCGGAAAGCCGATAAAGGTTGTCGCTAATCTTCCATATTATATAACGACACCTATTATCATGGGTCTTTTTGAGAGCCATGTACCGATTGACAGCATAACAATCATGGTTCAGAAGGAGGTCGCTGACCGCATGCAGGTCGGGCCGGGAACAAAGGATTACGGTGCTCTCTCTCTCGCAGTCCAGTATTATGCCAAGCCGGAGATAGTACTGAATGTACCTCCGACATGTTTTATGCCAAGACCGAATGTAGGTTCAGCGGTGATACGTTTAAAAAAGCATGAGACATGTCCTGTTGATGTTGACGATGCTGAATTTATGTTCAAGCTTATAAGAGCAAGCTTTAATCAGAGAAGAAAGACACTTGCCAACGGACTTTCCAACTCTTCGGAGCTCAGACTTCAGAAGGAGCAGATTGCAGATGCAATCAAATCACTTGGAGTCAGCCCGAGCATCCGCGGTGAAGCGCTGACACTTGAACAGTTCGCACAGCTTTCTAACTATTTTACAAAGGATAATTCGGGTGTCAAAAAATAAATAGAATCACCCGAACCATATAAATAAAAAATCACTCATAATTTCCGCATCTGCCGCATATTATGAAAATGCGAGGTGAATAGGGAGATATGCAAATTTACCGTATATTTTCCGAAAGCTCTGTAGATAAGGGGAGGAGAGTGATTTTTTTGTCGGAATACAGACGATTGATTTCCTACATGTATGCTTATGACAACGGCATAAAAAACAAAAATGTAGGATTTGCAAAGACAGAGTGCAGGGGAGGGAATATTAAGCTGTGGATAAATTTAAAGGGAGCTTATTCACAGGTTGAAAATTACAGGGTATATTTTTTTGTGAGATATGATGCCGCTGTAGTTGGAATATATATGGGGGATATAGCTATTAAGAGCGGTCTGGGACAGTTTTTTACTGAAAGACCGTTGTCATATATAGAAAAACCATTCAGCGATATATGCGGTCTGTACATAGATGGCGGAAAAGGCGAGAGGATGTTTGCAAGCCAATGGGATGACCTGCCTTTTGACATGTATAAGGTTGTTGAGATGAAGGAGTACTTATCACAGCTTGATGCCGCAAAGCCGGATAGCGTTGATATGACAGTGGATAAGCAGGATGCACAGGAAGCACAAAGAATTCCGGCAGAAATCGTTGAAACAAAAGCTGTTAAAATGCAGGATAAGAACATAGAAGCCGGCATTGTAAAGGCTGACAAGAGCGATGACTATGCAGATGACAGCAAAAAGAATGCGGCGGCAACTGATGAAGCTCCTGTATGGGAAAAGCCGATAAGGATGGTGTATATAGCAGACAATGGCGCTGATGAAGATAAAGCGGCTTTAGCGGATGAAGGCAAAGAACCGGCTAAGGATGCGACAATGCTCCATGTCTTAGAGGAGGAGCCTGCAAAGACACATTCAAAAATAGATATGCTGTTTGACGGAAAAGAGCCGGTGCTCGCTTTTTCGGAGGATGATATATATGACTGTGTCGATATAGGACTTGATGAGCTGCCTAAGATAAACTTGGCTGACAGCGGTCTTATCAACAACAGCTTTGTAAATCATGGGTATTTTAATTTTCATCATCTGCTTTTGGGAAAGAAGGACGGAAATATACTTGTTGTAGGTGTTCCGGGTGTCTATAACAGACGTGAAAAAGTGACTGCGAATATGTTCGGATTTGAAAAATTCAAGTTCAGCATGAGAAGTGATGTATGCATCAATCATTTTGGATATTGGTACAAGGAATACATATATCAGTAAATACTTTGCTTTAAATGACAAAATATATGTAATAAACAGCGAAAAATCAGTAAAAGCGTCGAAAATATATGTTGCAAAGATTGGTCGATGTTAGTATAATACTCGTATCGGTAAAATAAGAATAAGTTTGGAGGATACACATGAGTAAAAGAACAGTATTTACAGAGTTAAGCGTATGTGAGACTTTGATAATGAGACAGATTTGGGCCTATGAAGGCGACATTCCGGTACAGACTTTGATAGTTAAGCTTAATGAGGAATATGGCAAGAATTATGCCAGAACAACTGTTGTTACATTCCTTTCAAAGCTTAAGGATAAGAAGTTTGTAGAGACATACCGTATTGGCAAGATGTCATTTGCAAAGGCACTCCGTACCGAGGAGGACTACAGACGTAAGGTTATTCAGGATGATGCAGATTTCTGGTTTGATGGAAAGCCTTCAGCATTACTTGCATCTCTTCTTGAGGACAGAAAGCTCTCTAAGGAAGAGGCAGATAAGATTAAGGAGCTTATTAAGAACGCATAAGTACTTAATTTTTGCAGTGCATGCCAATGCTATTGACCATATTATATTTAGGTCATGTGAGGAGCATCCTTAAGGTATATGACAATATGATGAACAGTACCGATGCATGGATATTGTCATTTAATTAATATCCGGTACAGGATGTGGAGGGGTATGATGTACTCTGGCAGCAGCCCCTCCCTCATATAAAAGATGATATCAGATGTGTATAAAGAATAAGATTTAGAATATACTTGAGATTAGAATATATGTCTTGTAATGTGTTTTAAATATTTCGGGGTGGGCATTTTGGTGCTCATCTTTTTTATTTGACTATTTGTATAGCTTAAAATGATGGTATGTTTTCGTTGCACAAAAATAAATAATTGCTTATAATGTGCATTGGAGGAATTGGGTATGCTTTTTCAGTATGAGACCGGGAATTTAGTGCTAAAAATATTGGATAAGAGATTTTGCGGGAATGTTCTCGATTTCTATCTGGAGGGAGATTCCTATTTTGGAGCTATGGAGCCAGACAGGATAGACGGTTTTTATACTATAGACTATCATAGACGACTTTTGGATTATGAGGAAAAGAGCTTTGTGGCGGGAAAGAGTGCGAGATATTATATTTATGAAAAGAAGAATCCGGGTAAGATTATAGGAACAGCGGCACTTCGAAACATTGTCAGGGGAAGCTTTTTGTCGGCAACAATAGGATATAAGCTTCTGCCTGAGTATACCGGAAGAGGTTACGCCACGGAAACAGTAAAAAAGATTACAGATGAGGCTATATATGACGAGGAGCTTCACAGAATTGTGGCATATGTACAGCCTGAAAATGAAGCATCCGTGAGAGTCCTTGAAAAATGCGGTTTTGAATATGAAGGAATCGCGCATGATTATGCAATGTTGAAGGGAAGGTGGCATGACCATGCAATCTATGCAAGAGTCGGAAGCGGCAGATAAGAATGATATAAAGTACATGAAAGAAGCGATAAGGCAGGCAGAAAAAGCGGCTAAGCTTGGTGAAGTGCCTATTGGATGTGTTATCGTATATGAAGGAAGGATAATAGCAAGAGGCTATAACAGAAGAAATACTGACAAGAGCACACTTGCACATGCTGAGATAGCAGCCATAAGAAAGGCAGGTAAAGTAATAGGTGACTGGAGGCTTGAGGGCTGCACAATGTATGTAACTTTAGAACCGTGCCAGATGTGTTCGGGTGCCATTGTCCAGGCACGCATTCCGCGAGTTGTAATAGGAACGATGAATGCCAAGGCAGGCTGTGCCGGCTCAGTCATAAATATTCTCCAGATGGAAGGCTTTAATCATCGTGTGGATATAACCAAAGGTGTCCTTATGGAAGAATGCAAGTGTATGATGCAGGATTTTTTCAAGAGGTTAAGGCAGGAAAAAGCCGGACAGAAGCAGGCTGGCAGCGGTATAGAAAATGAAGGGAAATAGAAGATGAAAAAGGTTGTTTTAAAAGTACTTAGGTTTATAGGAGTTACACTTCTCATGCTGGTGATATGCCTGTACTGCGTGATGTGGGTTGTCACAAAGGGACCGTCTGTTCAGGCGAGAAATCTCTTTGTATTGTCGGTGCGCGAGACGAGCATGGCAGGCTTTCTTGCCAATCTGTACTGTTCAAAGGAGCAGATAGCTGAGATTGAAGAGGGAAATCAGGTGAAGTATCTTGACGAGGCTGTCGACACGTCTCTTATAAAGATTGACAGAGACAATACAGGTAATAAGAAGGATTTTACTGTCAATGATGAGGACAAGGAAGATGGTGTCACATATGCCGACGGTATGGAATTTCACACCGTTAAGGGCGCTACATATTCAGGTACAATGATTGTTATAAATGACCCATCAAGAGTTTTTGTGGGAACGTCATCCGATGAATATGATGGCTCAGCCGGACTCAGTGTTCCGCAGATATGCGAAAGATACGGTGCTACGGCGGCATCCAATGCAGGTGGCTTTGAGGATATCGGAGGAGTCGGCAACGGCGGAACACCTCTTGGAATCGTAATCTCGGAAGGCGAACTTAAGTACGGAGACTTGAATACAAGCTATGAGATAATAGGCTTTGACGAGAATGATGTTTTTATAATCGGCAATATGACCGGACAGCAGGCATTAGATTCAGGTGTGAGGGATGCCGTGTCATGGGGACCTCTTCTGATTGTGAACGGTGTGCCGGCAAATGTCACCGGAACAGGCGGAGGAGTCAATCCAAGAACAGCAATAGGGCAGAGAGCCGATGGAGCTGTGCTGCTTCTCATTATTGACGGAAGACAGACACACAGTCTCGGAGCGACATTAAATGATCTTATAAACGTATTTCTCGATTTTGATGCAGTCAATGCGGCAAACTTAGATGGAGGCGGCTCTACGGTATTTTATTATAACGGAGAGATATATAACAAGATTTCATCAATATACGGCGCAAGAGGAATACCTACAGCTATCGTAGTCAAGTAAGGATAATGGTGTGATAATGGATAAAAAGGAAAAGGCGAAAATAGAAAACTCAAACGCACAGGCACCTGTAAGAAAGCGAAGAAACACCGCCGCAAAGACAGGAGCAGGCTATAGGAAAATGACACATGATAGAGGTTCGGGCTTTGCAGTCCGGGTAAATAAGAATAAAAGGCACAGACGCAAAAAGACATCTTCGTTCACATATTTTCTCAGGGCATATGCAGGGCTTTGGCTTGTTCTCACAGTGATTTTATGTGCCGTTTTGTGGAAAAATCTTTCAAAGTACCAGAGGGATTATGATGCGGCCGCAGCGGCAGGCGCTCCGGAGCTTGCAATGCAGGAGAACATGGAGTTGTTTACGGCAGACAATATAGGAATGCTCATTGAGCAGCAGCAGCCTGAAATTCTAAGCAGATTCGAGACAATAGAGCAGTATAAGGATTTTTACAGGAGCTTTTTAGAGCAGAAGAAAGTAGACTTTAAGAAGAATGAGGAGCTGTATAATGATGCACGCCCTGTATTTAATGTGTATGCATACGATGCATCAGCCCCGGATGACACAGAGGGAGAATTATTTGCAATAGTATCCTTTAAATCTGCGGGAGAAAAGGACTCCTTCGGCTTTAACAAGTGGGAGGTAAAGGATATCGCAATATCGGAAAATATCTATGATTATCATGATGTATATGTGAAAGTAATGGACGATATGACCGTATATATTAATGGCATTCAGGCTGATGAGACGGAGTATATAACAGGCGGAGTTATAGACAATGCCATGAGCGATATGGCATATAATCTCACGGGTGTAAGCTTTAATTACAAAGTATATTACGCCGGAGAGATGGTCGGGCAGCCAAAGCTTCAGGTTGTTGATGTAAATGGCAATGATGTCACGGATAATTATGTCCTAGAGGATAATGATTTAAGAAATTATGAGAGCACGGCATCGGAAGAGTTCATTGAGAGCGTGCAGGATAGAGTTAAGAGTTTCTGCGAGACATATGTATATCATATCTACAGAAAGGCATCTGTTGATTCGGTTGCATCAATGATGGAGAGCGGCTCAGAGGCGGTCAGACTTCTGTATAATGCCCAATCTACATTGGCGTGGGCATGGGTTCCTGATACGGTGGAGATATTAGATGAGAGCTATGATGAATTCATGTATTATAATGAGAACTATTTTTCATGCAGGAGCACGATAAATATACACAAGTCCGATGAAAAGACTACGGAGGATGAAGAGTTCGTGTGTCAGTGGCTGTTCAAGAAAATTGATGGTCAGTGGCTTGTGACATACTTTGTGCTGGGATAATGTGTTGAACTCTTTTGTCCGGTGCTTGGCACAAGCTAAGTATCTGATAGAGATGCGAGAAATTTTTTATATTATAGGATTCGGGTGTCAAAACATGCTAATCTAGTCTGTGGGTGTATAACGAGTTA
>OHUK01000445.1_pt1 | contig 25883 bp, 13 predicted proteins | sample 1579201 | NCBI WGS metagenome assembly OHUK01 (sample SAMEA3879528, study PRJEB24766) | human gut metagenome | biome: human-associated habitat; feature: feces | place: USA | collected 1985/1987 | reverse complement strand
TGGTTCGCGGCTCGTTACGCGATGGCTTTCGGCGTCGACAGGCAAGGCCGACCTCACACTTTATTCTCCCGACGGAAGCAGCGAGACACGCCGATACCTTGAAAACACATCGGGCCGTCCGCTCGATGGGCCCGACGGGGTGGCCACCGAGGGCAATACCTGTTTCGGAGAAGGGGCCCACAATATATCTGTAGGCGATGTGGATGGTGACGGCCGCGACGAGATAATGTTTGGTTCGGCAGCACTCGACGATGACGGGTGGATGCTATACAGCACAGGCATGGGCCATGGCGACGCAATCCACCTCGGCGATTTCGACCCCGACCGTCAGGGGCTGGAGTTTTTCATGGTTCACGAGGAGGCTCCCTACGGCTATCATCTCATAGATGCCGGCACTGGCGAGATTCTCATCTCTGAAGGCAGTGCAGGCGACAACGGCATGGGCACCATGGCCGACCTCGACCTGTCTGAGCGTGGGGCTGAGTTCTGGACGGCCGCATCTCCTGTAATCTATAATGTAAAAGGCGGGGAGATAGCCACGCTCGCAACCGACAAGCCACACAAGTTCAGGCTGTATTGGGACGGTGACCCGGCTGATGAGCTTTTTTACGACGCTACTGTCGACAAGTGGAACGGTGGCGGCAACTTTGACCATGTCATACAGATGTGGGCCTACGGCAATTCTTCGTCAACCAACGGAAAGCCCCACCCGTGCCTCATCGCCGATATCATGGGCGACTGGCGCGAGGAGGTCATCCTGTGGGATGATGCCGACTCTTGCACTCTGAACATCTTTACCACCAACATTCCTACAGAATGCCGAGTGCCTTGGCTTATGACCGACCACATTTATGAAATGGGCGTGGCCTGGCAGAACGTGGGTTACAACATGCCCCCTCACCTCGGCTATTACCTGCCTGATTACATATCGGAAAACCAACCCGACGACGGCAGCACTTCTATTGTCTACGATTTTACAGGCGTAGGCGTCAACAACAGTATTGTGGGCGTCGATTGGGGCAGCCCGGTGACACCGGCCGGAGAGCCTATGAGGCTGATAGCCCATGCCGGCAACGATTACGACAACCGCTTTGCGGGCAGCTTCGGCAGTGATGGCAGCACTTGGCGTTACCGCGATGCCAGCAGCACCTACGAGGGCTTGTGGTCGCAGGGGGGCATGGCTAAACTGGCAGTTCTCGGTTTGCACGTCGGCGACGAGGTTACATTCAACCTTTGCAAGGGGTCTGTGCTGACGTTCGACGATAAGGGAATGGCAGGAGGAATCGTGGCTGTCGAGGCAGGCGAAAGCACCGTAGTGGTGGTGGCCGCCGGAGACATGGTCGTTACAGCCGGTGCCGGAACGTATATCCGCAGTATCTCGATACGCTCAAAATCAGACCATGACGAGTCGGGCATAAGCACAGCCACAGGCATGAGGCAAGCAGACGGGGAGTATTATACGCTCTCTGGGTTGCGCGTGGACAACCCGCGCAAGGGAATTTATATCCGTAATGGCAAAAAGATAATAATAAAATAACTCAATTATTCAATACAACTAAAAACTTAAGGCAATGAAAAAAATCTATTCTGTTATTGCGATGGCAATGTTTGCTATGGGCATCAATGCCCAGGTTACCTACGATTTCACTACTGTGGCCCCGGCCCCCGCGGATGGCGGCGGCATAGTCAACCCTACCTATGGCGAAGGAAACACCACGGATGGCGACCATGTGTTCTCAATCCATTCCAAGACAGACGGGGCAGACATTCCCATGGTATACCTCGTGGCCCCCGACGGTACAGACTACGACAAGCGCATAGGCATACACAACCGGGGCAAGAGCTGGGTGTTCCGCAACACAGCCGATGCCGTTTGGCGCGGATTGTGGTCGCAATACAACAATCGTTACCTCTCCATAATGGATCTTCACCCCGGAGATGTGGTTTCCATTGTGCTCAGCCCAAACGACAGCAACAGTGGGTTTGTGTTTGACGACAAAGACCTTGACCAGGACGAAACCGGGCGCTACGGCTCTATGACAAGGGCTGAACTGAACCAGGCATTGGTGGATTACTATGGCGGAGATCCCGACTATATGGAAAACCAGGGTATAACCGAAGAGGAGCGCAACCGCGTGAGCGAGCAGTTCAAGACCGTTTCGTTTCAGATTTACGACGGAATCACCGACCCGACCGTAAACCTTCTGCTAATGTCTGAATCGGGAATATATATCGAAAAACTGACCATCGCGTCTGCCGGAGAGGCCGATGCGATAGAAAAAGTAGACTATGTGGTAAAGGGCGATGGCCATTGGTATGATATTAACGGGCGCAAGGTGGACTCGCCGGTGAAGGGACTTTACATACATAATGGCAAGAAGGTCGTTCTGAAGTAAGAGGCAAGAAAACTCTTTTGGTATATGAACAGGAGATTATTATTGGCGACTCTGCAGGCTTCGGCGTTCCTGGCGCCATCCGTATTTGCCGTTCCGGCAATGGCGGAGGCGGCCGGGATTGCCGTAAGTCAGCAGGTTGTGACGGGTGTTGTCGTCGATGACATGGGCGAAGCCGTCATAGGAGCCACGGTGACGGTGGATGGTGGTGATGCCTCAATGGGAACTCTCACAGACATCAACGGACGGTTCTCTATCAATGCGGCTAAGGGGGCAAGGCTTCGCATAACGTATGTTGGTTACAAGCCGGTAGTGGTGGCGGCTCAAAACGGAATGAGAGTGCAGCTCCAATCAGAAGAGGTAAGCCTGAAGGGAGTGGAAGTCGTGGCTTACGGTGTGCAGAAAAAAGTGACTGTTACCGGTGCTTTGTCGAGCGTAAAAGGAGCTGAGCTTACTCGTACGCCGGTAAGTTCTGTTAATAATGTCATTGCAGGCCAACTCTCGGGTGTAACCTCTGTGCAGTATTCCGGCGAGCCCGGAAGCGATGCGGCAACAATTTTTGTGCGTGGGCAAGGCACATGGAGCGATTCGTCGCCGTTGATACAGGTCGACGGCGTGGAGCGTTCGATGTCAGACATCGACCCTGAAGACATCGAAAGCATCACTGTGCTGAAGGATGCCTCGGCAACTGCCGTGTTCGGAGTGCGCGGAGCCAACGGCGTGGTGCTCATCACTACAAAGCGTGGAACAGAGGGAAAGGCAAAGGTTGACGTATCGACGTCTTTCTCGGCCTTGGCTCCTACAAAGATGGTTGAACAGGCCGGCAGCTATGGCTACGCACAGTTCTACAACCAAATGCAGCTCAACGATTTTGATGCGTCTGGCGGGGCGGAGTTTACGCCGATGTTTTCCGACGCGGTGTTGCAGAAGTTCAAGGACGGCAGCGACCCCATACGCTTTCCTAGCATGCAGTGGGCCGACTACATAATGAAAGACGTTACACTGCAAACCAAGCACAGCGTTAACGTGAGCGGCGGCACGAAAAACCTGCGTTATTTCGTCTCTGCAGGAATGATGACACAGGGTGGGCTGTTCAAGGAGTTCAACCAGGACTACGACTATGGCTATCAGTACAATAGGTTTAACTATCGTGCAAACTTGGATTTGGACGTAACCCAATCGACAACAGTGTCGTTCAACGTGGCAGGCAACGTGAGCAATGCCGACAAGCCTAATACCGGTGGCGGGTCGTCGGGCCTTATCATGACCATGTATCAGGCCACACCGTTTTCCAGCCCCGGCATCATAGACGGCAAGTTCGTGAGCACCAGCACCGATTATTCCGACGGGGTGACGCTTCCTTTTGTAGGCGGCAACGGACTGTCTTACTTTGGCAACGGCGGTATAGGCGACATAGAGGCCATCAACGGGGGCCATATCTCGACAAACATCAATAAACTGCAGATTGACCTTCAGTTGCAACAGAAGCTCGATTTCGTCACAAAAGGCCTGCTGCTCAAGTTGAAAGGAGCCTACAACAACCAGTTCAACGTGGTTAAGAGCGGTACTGTGACCAAGGCAACTTATTATCCCATACTCGATGAAGATGGCAAAATCGTCTACCGCAAGTATGGTGAAAACGGATTGCAGACCTACGAAGAGGAAACGGGCAAGGCGCGCGACTGGTATTTTGAGGCGTCGTTAAACTACAACCGCACGTTTGGTGACCACACTTTTACAGGTCTGCTGCTTTACAACCAAAGCAAGACGTATTATCCTTCGACGTACCGCGATGTTCCGCGCGGTTATGTCGGGCTTGTTGGCCGAGCCACTTACGACTACCAAAACCGCTATCTGGCCGAGTTCAACATAGGCTACAATGGCTCGGAGAACTTCCATCCCGACCGCCGTTTCGGCACGTTCCCCGCCGGATCCGTTGGTTGGGTGGTGAGTGAGGAGAAGTTTTTCAAGCCCCTTGACGGGGTGGTCAGCTTCCTGAAATTGCGCGCTTCGTGGGGTCTTGTGGGCAACGACCGCATAGGCGGAAGCCGTTTCATGTACACATCCGATCCGTATGTGGTCGGCGATGGCCAATACTTAGTGCGCGACGGCCACGGCTATAACTTCGGAATAGACAATGCAACACTGCACATGGGGGCTTACGAGATGGCCAAGAACAATCCAGACGTTTCGTGGGAGAAAGCTTTCAAGCAAGACTATGGCGTTGACATCAACTTCCTTGACAATCGTTTACGCACAACATTTGACTATTACCGTGAGCACCGCACAAACATATTGCTGCAAGACATGACCGCCCCGAGCTATGTGGGCTATGCTGTTCCATACGCAAACTTGGGAGTTGTAGACAGTTGGGGCTGGGAACTAAGCCTTAAGTGGAATGACAACATCGGCAAGGATTTCCGTTATTGGGTTTCTGTAAATGTGTCTTATAACCAGAACGAGATAAAGGAAAAGAAGGAAGCTCCGCTAAAAAACGACTACCAATATGAGAAAGGGCATCGCATAGGGGCTCGTTATATGTATCAGTTTTTCCGATTCTATGATGAAGACACGCCGCGACTTTACGAAGAAACCTTCGGCGAGCCGTTCCCCAAACAGCTCGTTGACCTGAAGGATGGCGATGCGGTGTTTGTGGATCTCGACCATAACGGCATCATCGACGACAACGATAAGACGCGCGCCATTGGCTATACGGACGACCCTGAGTACATTGCCGGCATTAATTGTGGGTTCAGTTACAAGGACTGGGAGTTCAGTATGCAGTGGACCGGGGCATGGAATGTTTCGAGAATGATTGAAGATGTGTTCCGCATTCCGTTCAAGTCGCGCACAGGAATGAGCGATGGCGGACTATTGCAATACCATATCGACCATACATGGTCGCCCGACAACCCCGGCCAAGACTACGATTATCCGCGTGCTACATGGGCAAACGGCTTGAACAACAACTATCTTGACTGCTCTCTTTACGAAAAGGATGCCAAGTATCTAAGGCTGAAAACCATTGCGTTGGCATATAATTTCCATGCTGATTTCTTGAAAAGAAAGTTGGGAATCAATAATTTGCAAATCGCAATAAGCGGCTATAACTTGCTTACGTTCACTCCGTTTATTTGGGGAGACCCGGAGACCCGGACGAGTTCGGCGCCGTCCTATCCGCTCCAGAAAACGTATACAGTAAGTCTGAAACTTAATTTTTAAAATATGAAACGGTGTAATTACAATACATTCAAAGTGTGTCTGCAAAAGGCATTTGCATTGCTTGGCCTTGTGGCTGCGCTGCTGCCGGTGGCATGCACAGACCAAGTGCAGTTCGGCGGGGCTTTCCTCGAGAAAGCTCCGGGCGGGACTGTGACAGCTGATACGGTGTTCTCAAATGCAGAATACACACGCGAGTTTCTTGCCAATGCCTACGCATACCAGTACTATAACCTGCCATGTAAGTCGTCAAACGGTTCACCTCAGTGCCTTAACTATTGGAAAGGGATGCCCGACGCTTTGGGCGACACCCACCATTTGTTCTACAGTTCGTCGAAGGTCTTTACCGATTATTACAACGGATCGCTTACTTCTTCACCCGACGACAAGAATAATGGCGGGGTATATCCGTACCTGAATGAGCACATCTGGGAGACTGTGCGCAACTGCTGGCTTCTGATTGAGAATGTTGACCGAGTGCCAAATATGTCAGAAAGTGAAAAAGAGTGCATCAAGGATGAGGCCCGGTGCTTGATGGCTTATACCTATTTTATTGCTTTCCGCTTCTATGGCGGTCTGCCAATCATACGCAGTACGTTTACCGGGAGCGAGGAAGAATACACAAACGGGCGCGAGTCTGCCAGAAATACGGTCGACTTCATGCTGGAACTGCTTGAGACTGTCATTGCCAACAATAACCTTCCGTGGAAATACACCGGTGCCGAGGCTTATTCAAAGACCGGACACTGGACTATGGCTGGTGCCATGGCGCTCAAGTGTCAGGTGCTGTTGTTTGCTGCTTCGCCACTGTTTAATGACAATCTGCCATACTACAGCGGTCAGTATACTATGGAGAACGACGCCTGCACTTGGTTCGGTTCTTACGACGCAAGCCTGTGGACTGACCTCAGGCTGGCATGCAAGGATTTCTTTGACACTCTGTCTCAAAACGGTGGATACCATCTGGTGCAGCCTGCAGGGCACACCCAAGAAGACTATAGGTATGCTTATCGTTATTCATACCTGTTCCAAGACAGTCCCGAGATAATCCATAGTGTCAGGGTGAGCACAAGCACCAGCGGCAACAACTACCAGTGGTTCAACCTCCGCAACAACGAGCGCATGTCGTATTGTCCCACCGAAGAGTATATTGAGATGTTTCCGTGGGCCGACGGAACGCCGTTTGATTGGGAAGCCGACAGTCTGGCCGGTAGGCTTGACACGATGTTTGTGGCTGGCGACTCGCTGCCCGACTACCAGTTGTTGCAGAACCGACGCTACACGCGAGACCCGCGATTGTATGAGACTGCTGCCGTCAATGGCGCCTTGCAGACCATCAATTGGGGCGACGGGCGGACGAGTGGGCAGCCCTATGAGAACTGGGTGGGTGGCACTACGGCCGGAACGCAGCCTGCAACTAATACCGGCATATATGCCACCGGGTATAAAAACCTGAAATATATTGCCGGAGATGCATACGACAAACAGTATCCGCAGTGGTCTCCTCTGCTGCTCAGTGATATGTATCTAACCTATGCCGAGGCAATAATACAAGATGGCGGAAGCCTGACTGAAGCCATAGGATATATCGATGCCGTGAGGGCGCGAGTGGGATTGGGCGGACTTGCAGAGTGCAATCCTACAAAAAACCTGACCGGCAACAGGGAGGCACTTCTCGAGGAGTTGCTCAGGGAGCGTGCCTGTGAGCTGGGTTTGCAAGGTGCGCGATACTTTGACTTGATACGTTATAAGCGTGCGGCCAATTTTGAAAAACCTCTCCATGGCTTGCGTATCTACTGGCTGAAGAAAGACAGCGACGGGAATTGGCAGCGTAATGAGGAGCAGTGGTACAACAAGTACTACGATACACGGAGCGTAAGGGATAATCCTGATCATCCAATGTATTACGAGCCGTCGCACTTCGAGTTCGAACGGTTCGAGATAACAACCGGTTCGCGTGTATGGTGGAACAAGGGTTTTGACACAAAATGGTATCTGCAGCCCTTTCCTATCACAGAAGTCAACAAGGGGTATGGTCTTGTACAGAATCCGGGATGGTAAACCGTTTATTGCAGAACATCATATTAATAATAACGAAACATGAATCAAAGATATTCCATCATATTCACATTGCTTGCAGGGATGGCAGCTCCTGCATCGGCGCAGAACGACTCCTCGGTGGTCGAATCGTTTGTCGGGCAGCCTGTAGATGTGGGGGCTGAAGTGGTGCTAACGCGTGAAGAGTCGACGGCGGCAGTCTCCGTCATTACCGAGCGTGATACAGACAGACGCAGTGCAAAGAACATCGGCAACAGCATAATTGGCCAAGGCAACGGCCTTATATCCCTTCTGGGGAGCGGAAGCTATGCCACGCAGAACCCAACGTTCTACGTCAGAGGCCTGCAAACGCTCAATGGCAACGACTCGCCATTGATACTCGTTGACGGTATTGAGCGCGACATAACCACCGTCACACCCGAGGAGGTGGCTTCGGTGAGCGTGCTCAAGGATGCGGCTGCAGTGGCTCTTTATGGCTATAAGGGTGTCAACGGCGCGGTGCTTGTCACTACAAAGCGCGGAAAATCAAACTCGCGAAGCATCAAGTTTACTTACGACCATCTGTTCAACAGCATCATCAATAAGCCAAAGTTTGTCGATGCCTATACATACGGCAAGGCAATCAACGAGGCCCGGGCTAACGACGGACTCAGTTCGCGTTATAACAGCAATGAGCTTGACGCTTTGCGCGATGGCACTTACCCATATCTCTATCCCAATGTAAACTGGGTTGACGAAACATTTCGCGACCGTGCAATGACCAACAAGTATAATCTGCAGTTTCAAGGTGGCACAGACAAGTTCTTGTATTACGCCATGGTAGACCTAATTACCGACAAGGGATTCGTTAGGAACCATGACAACAACGACGGGTATTCCACTCAGGACAAGTATGTTAAGGGCAATATGCGCATGAACATGGACATAAATCTTACCCCAACCACTCTCGTCAAAGTCAATCTGCTCGGAGTCTTGGCCGAAGAATCCGGCCCTGGCAATCAGGCAGACCTGTGGGATATGGTTTACACATTGCCCGCGTCTGCATTTCCGGTAAAGAGTTCCGGCGGAACTTGGGGCGGCAGCAATACATGGGCGGGAACGCTTAATCCCGTTGCCCAGTCGTCGGGGGCGGCTTATTACAAGAATCATTCCCGCTCACTCTATGCTGATATTTCCATCTGTCAAGACCTCGGCAGTTGGCTCAAGGGGCTCGGGGCATTTGTTCGTACAGGCTATGACAACACGGCAAACATATTTGAAGACCATTCAAAGACCTACGTTTACAGTGTTGTTGTGCCAAACTGGCCTGATGCCGCCGCCGAGCCCACAAGCACCGAACAGACGTATGGTGTTGACAGTCCGATGGGCGATGAGGCCGGTGTCGAAACTTATAGCCGCAGGTTTCATTTCGACGGAGGGCTTAAGTTCATGCGTGAGTTTGGCGACCACAGCCTTTACACACAGTTGAAATGGAAATATGAATACGAGGATCCCGAGGGAGTGAACAACACGGTATATCGTCAGGATGTTTCATTGTGGGCACACTATGGTTACAGACAGCGCTACTTTGCAGACATTGCCTTGGTTGAGAGTGGCAGCAGCCGCCTTGCTCCCGGTTCTAAATGGAATTTCTCGCCAACAGTCTCTGCCGCATGGATCGTTTCTCGCGAAGATTTCATGAAGGATGTTGGCTGGGTGGACTTTCTGAAGTTACGTGCTTCGGCCGGCATTATCAACGCCGATTATCTTCCAGGCGACAATGTGTGGTCGTATTATGAGCAGCAATACACCATGACAGGTGCAACTTATCCATTCGACAGCGGCTGGAATACCGACTTTACATCAACCGGTCTGGGGCAGTTGGCTACGGTCAACCCCGGTCATGAGAAGGCATACAAATATAATGTTGGAATGGATGCCAGGCTTTTTGGCTCTCTTGATGTCACCCTCGACCTCTACATGCAGCATCGCACAGACATATGGGTCTCGTCTGCAGGCAAGTATTCAACGGCCATAGGAATGGTTGCCCCTTATGAGAACGCGGGCATAGTGGACAGCCGCGGACTGGAGCTGGGACTTGATTACCAAAAAGAGTTTGGCCCTGTGGCGTTTAACTTGGGCTGTAACCTGACTCTTACACACAATGAAATAAAAGAACAGCTCGAAGAGCCGCGCCTTTATCCAAATCTTGTGCAGACAGGCCATGCTGTCGGACAGATTTACGGACTCGAGGCCATAGGCTTCTTTGCCGATGAGGCCGACATTGCCTCCAGCCCCACACAGACATTTTCTACGGTAAGACCTGGCGACATAAAGTATCGAGATGTTAATGGCGACAATAAGATAGACGCCAATGATGCCATTGCCATAGGCAATAATGGCACGGTGCCGGGTGTGTTCTACAACATCCGCCTGGGTGTTGAGTATAAGGGCATAGGCCTTTACGCCCTGTTTCAAGGTGTAGGTCGCTATACTGCCAACCTTAATACCAAGAGCATGTACTGGCCGCTCATCGACAACACCAACATTTCGCAGTATGCTTATGACAACCGGTGGACGCCCGACAACAAAGACTCCAGGTTTCCGAGGCTTAGCAGTCAAAGCAACGCCAACAACTATCGCAACTCTACGCTTTGGCTCGAAGACCGCTCGTTCTTTAAACTCCGCGACCTCGAAGTTTATTACAACCTGCCTCAGTCGGTATTGAAGGCCACAAAGATTGTGAACGGTGCCAAGCTGTACGTTCGCGGGACAGACCTTTTCAGCATAGACAGCATTGAGGAAAACGATCCGGAGGCGTTGGGCATTTACCCGGTTTACAAGAGTGTGGCCCTTGGATTGAGCGTTACGTTCTGACGCAATGCGAGGGCAGTTGGATTGATTTTTAGATACGAAAATAATAAATTATTCGATTATGAAGCTATGCATAAGCCGGAAAGGTTGGGCTGTGGCTCTTTGCCTTTCCACCGTTTCTTCCTTTACCTTCCTCTCGTCGTGCAGCGACAGGATGGACTACAAGGAATATAACATATACGACAGAGACTATATTGTAAAGAACTTCGGGAACGTGGGCGGTTTCATGACAACCCTCTACAACTATGTTGACTACGACTTCGGCAACTTTTCTTCGGGTGCCATGCTTGCCTCGGCTTCAGACGAGAGCGAATATAGCAAGATGGGCAACGGCATTGAGGACTTCTACAATGGGGCGTGGAGCCCATCAAATGCTAAGGAAGACCTGCCGTCGGCATGGGTCAAGATGTACCAAGGCATAGCAACGGCCAACGAATTTCTGGATAAGTTTCAAGGCGAGGTGTTTGATGAACTTAAGTACAACCCCGATTATCGGGCCCAGATGCACCGCTATGAAAACTACAGGTATGAGGCCCGTTTCATGCGTGCTTACTTTTATTTCAACCTCGTTAAGACCTATGGAGGGGTTCCACTCATCGATTGCGTGATGTCTCCCAATGAAGTCAACAGCCTGGCCCGTGCCTCCTCAGACAGCATCTTTGCATTTATAATAGGTGAGTGTGATGCCATACAGGACTCGATAGTTGCCGATTATTCCGACTTGGGTGAATACGCGCTTGACACAGAGGAGACCGGGCGCGCCGACCGCCTGGCCGTCATGGCCTTGAAAGCGCGTGCTGCTCTGTATTGGGCCAGTCCGCTGTTCAATCCATCGGGCGACAACGGGCGCTACCATGCGGCTGCACTCTACACAAAACAACTGCTCGATGCCTGCGAGGAGCGGGGCAAGGGGCTTACCGCCAACTACAGAGACTTGTGGAATTCACGGTCTTACAACACTCAGGCTATTGTCAAGGAGATAATCTTTGGGCGCAGATATTCATCTTCATCGGCCGGCGACCATCTTGTCGAGGGCTACAACTATCCTGCCGGCATTGAGGGCGGTGCAGGCGGAAACTGTCCAACCCAGACCCTCGTCGACGCTTACGACATGATAAACGGCAAGCCCATAGGCGACCCGGCGTCGGGCTACGACCCGGCCAACCCGTATGCCAACCGCGACCCGCGACTTGCTGCTACGGTGGCAACCAATGGCGACGTATGGCCGTCGTACCAGTCGAAGGCCCTCCAGACCTATTATGGCGGGGCTAACGGTGAGCCGCTTGAGGGCGCCACTCCTACTGGATATTATCTCAAGAAGCTGTGCAATGGCAGCATTTCGCTGGCAAGCAACAGTACGATGAAGGATGCCACGCACACTTGGCTGACGTTCCGGGTGGGTGAGTTTTGGCTCAACTATGCCGAGGCCATGTTCCGATACACAGGCAGTGTGTCGGCAACGACTCCCGATTTGCCCGTGTCTGCCCTCGAGGCCGTTAACATGACGCGCAGGCGTGCCGGTGTGGGCGACATAACAGACACGGCCCCCGGCGCATTCTGGGAACGTTACAAAAACGAACGGATGGTTGAACTTGCCTTCGAGGGCCATCGCTTTTGGGACGTGCGCCGCTGGAAAGAGGCCGACAAGCACTTCACAAGTATAACGGAGATGAAGCTCACCACAGATGCCGACGGCACCGTGACATACACCAGGAACAAGGTGAACCGGCAGTGGGACGACAAGATGTACTTGTTCCCAATACCGCAGACAGAGATACTTAAGAACCCAAACCTAAAACAAAACCCGAATTGGTGATGGTAAGATTGGCTTTTTTCATTATGTTGTCTGTGGTTGGGCTTTTGCCCGTTGGCGCACAGGCGTATAATAGTGTCAGGCCCGGGCAACTGTGGCTCGACACAGACGGCAAGCCCATACAGGCACATGCACCTCAGATATTTGTCAAAGACGGTGTTTACTACTGGTATGGTGAGAACAAGGAGAAGACAACTCTGGGCTCCAACGTGTGGACATGGGGCATCAGGGCATACCGTTCCACCGACTTCTACAATTGGGAAGACCTCGGGCTTATCATAAAGCCAGATACTGTCAATCCGCTTTCGCCACTCCATTATTCGCAGACTCTTGACCGCCCGCACATCATCTACAACCGGAAGACAGGCAAGTGGGTGTGCTGGATAAAGTCGATGGATACCGACGGCTACTTTGTCATAATGCAGGCCGACCGTTTTGAGGGGCCATACGCGCTGGTCAGGAGCTTCAAGCCTGAGGGTTTCGGTGTCGGCGACTTCGATATGTATGTTGATGAAGTCAGCGGCAAGGCTTATGTATGGTTTGAGCGGCCACACTGGGAGATGGTTTGTGCAGAGCTAACCGACGATTTTCTTGGCACCAACGGCAACTATTCCGAGCACTTTGTGGGTTTGCTGCCACCCTATACGCGCGAGGCCCCGGCCCATTTCGTGCGCAACGGACGCCACTATATGTTCACAAGCGGCACCACCGGCTATGTGCCCAACCCGTCGAGGGTGTGCGTGTTCGACTCATACCATGGCGAATACACCGACTTGGGCTGCCCCCACGTTGGCGATAAGTACAGCGATTCGTTTGGCTCACAGATATCGTCGGTGGTCAGGATTCCCGGAACAGGTCTTTATGTGGCCCTTGCCGACCGATGGTTGCCTGCGCTTGTCGGCACCGACATACCTGTGCGCATAGCCCGCGACTACGAGCGACGCTACAAGGGGCGCAAGCCGTTTGAACGCGATTTCACACAACCGAAAACAAAAGACAAGACTGGCATGAAGCGCACCAAGTGGGACACAACCGCTGGTTCGCGCTATGTGTTCCTGCCGGTAACGTTTGATGCCGACGGCAAGCCCGTAATCCATTGGGTAGACGAGTGGCGTATCGAAGATTATGCTGTGCCATCGCGTGCCGACGTCGGGCCCGGCGCCATGCCCGAAGAGATAGAAGCGGTGGCGGCTCCCTTTACCATGCCGCAGCTCCGGCGGCCCGAGTTCCCTGACCGCAAGGTAGTTGTCTCACTGAAAAAAGGAAAAACAAATACACGCATCATACAGGAAACCATCGACAAGATGAGCCGGTGCGGGGGCGGAACGGTGGTCATCCCCGCCGGCGAATGGCTCACGGGGCGCATCGAGCTGAAGAGCAACGTTTGCCTGAACATTCCCGAAGGGGCTGTGCTGAGGTTTAGCGGGCTCATACGCGACTATCTCCCGGTGGTCTTCACCCGCGACGAGGGCATAGAGATATACTCGCTTGGGGCATGCATCTATGCCAACAATGCCGAGAACATCGCGGTCACTGGCGGCGGAAAGATAATCGGGCCGTCAACCGACTGTGAGATTTTTGCCAACAACAGTGCCAAGGCTCTGAACATAGAGGCCATCTGCCGCAATGGTGAGATGCCTTTGCCGGAGCGGGTGTTCGACGGAGAGAACAATGACGGCGAGGTGTTCCTGCCCAAGACCATAGCCCCGATAAACTGCCGCAACGTGCTGATAGAGGGCGTTACCCTTGAGCGGGGGCTTTATTGGAACGTCGTTCCGCAGTACTGCGAGAACGTAATCATACGCGGTGTCACCGTAAGCTCTTACGGACACGGGCGCACCGACGGCATAGACGTGGAGTCGTCAAGAAACGTGCTCATAGAATACTGCTCGCTCGATTGCCAAGACGACTGTTACACAATGAAGTCGGGGCGTGGTGTCGACGGCCTGCGCGTTGGCCGGCCCACAGAAAATGTTGTTGTGAGGAAATGCCTTGCCTTGCGCGGTGCAGGCGGCATAGTGTGCGGAACCGAGGTGGCCGGAGGTGTGCGTAACGTTTACTGCCACGACTGTGTGTTCGACGGCACCGACCAGGCTTTTCGCTTCAAGACTCTCCGGACAAGGGGCGGGGGCGTGAGCAACGTCACTGTTGAGCGTGTGCGGGCCCGTGTCACGGGGGCAGCTTTTTATTGCGACATGCTCGGTTCGATGAAGTGGGGAGGCGATTTGGCCCGGCGCTATCCGGTGAGGGAGATAACCGAGGCCACGCCCGACTTCAACACCATTGTCGTTGACAACGTTAGGATAGACAGTTGCGCGCAGCTTGTCAAGGCGGTAGGCTTGCCCGAACAACCGTTGCGCAACGTGCTGTTGAGCCGGGTGAAGGCCAGATGCGGCCAGTTTATGTTCATGCGTGACACTGAGTCGTTCGTACTGAAGGATGCCGATGTCGAAGCCTCCGACCCTTCGGCCACAATCGACGGGTGCAGTGGGATGATGATGCTCGGCGTGATGGTCAATGGCAGGAGATTTGACAGCATGTCCTGTAGTTTGGTGAGGTCAACGCCGGTTGTCTGTTCAGAATGATTTCAGCCATGCAATTTTGTGTTTCAAATGCGTTTATAAGTAGGTGTTCAAAATTAATTGCCATCAAATTGTGCGCTATGTAGGAGATGCATGCCAAAGTCCGAAGAGAGAGCGTAGCGGGCTACGCGACCGATGAGACTTTGGCATGCGGCCCGAAAGAGCACACAAGATGGTGGCAAAGATATAGAGGACACCTGCAAGGTCTATTGTATCGGTTAATTTTGAACAGCTACTTATATCATCGGGCTGCATCATGCCGGCTGTGTTGCACGTCAAGCCGACGGTGGCAGATGACGTAAAATGCTATTTTTTATAATGATAAAACAACTTAACGACTATGAATAGAAACAAATGCTTAATGGTTTTGGCCGGGCTTATGCTTTCGGCGTCGGTTATGGCCGAGGGCGAAAGGATGTCGATGCTGATGAACTTCGACTGGAAATTCAAACTCGGCGAGACCGACGGTGCACAGGCCGCTGCCTACGACGATTCTTCCTGGCGCAGCCTTGACTTGCCACACGACTTCCAGATAGAGATGCCGTGGAACGAGAAGGCGAGCCGCTCGCGCGGGTTCAAGGATATGGCCACGGCTTGGTATCGCAAGACTTTTGCCGCCAGTGGCGATTGGAAGGGCAAGCGTGTCGTCCTTGACTTCGAAGGTATCATGCTGCACGGCGATGCTTACCTCAATGGAACTAAGGTGGGCGGTACGGACTATGGTTATCTTGGCTTTGAGGCCGACGTCAGCGGGCTGATTAAGTACGACACGCTCAATGTGCTGGCAGTGCACTGTTCCACAGGCGAGGCCTCCGATTCGCGATGGTATACGGGAGGGGGGCTTTATCGCGATGTGCACCTTGTGGTCAAGAACCCCGTATCGGTGGCCCGCCATGGCATTTATGTCACAACGCCTGAAGTGTCGGAGCAGAGGGCAACGGTAGATGTGCAGGTTGAGGTGGAGGGCATAAGAAACAAGAAATGCGACCTTGTCGTCAAGGCGACAATACTCTCGCCAGACGGTCAGGTGGTGGGCCGGTCAGAGGTGGCCGCGCCCAAAGACAGCAAACAGCCTACGGTAGAGGTTGGCCTGCCGCAGTTGTCAATAGCCAATCCGCGCCTGTGGTGGACTGAAAAGCCCGACCTTTATACGGCCGAAGTGGCGTTGGTGCTCGACGGGAAGACCGTAGACAAGGTAAGCCAACGGTTCGGGATACGCACCATTGAGTTTTCAAATGACTTCGGCCTGAAGCTCAACGGCAAGAAGATATTCCTGAAGGGGGTGGCCTGCCACCAAGATTACGGTGCAGTGGGAGTGGCTGCCTATGAGACAAGCATAGCGCGGATGATGGACAAGTTGAAGGAGTTTGGCTTCAACCACATACGCACCAGCCACAATCCCTACAGCGAATCGTTTTTGCGTCTGGCCGACGAGAAAGGCATTTTGGTGGTCGATGAGCTGTACGACAAGTGGAGTAACACCATTGCCTGGGCCGGCCGGCGGCCGTGGACATCCATCTGGTGGGAGAATGTGATAGAGTGGGTGAAGCGCGACCGCAACCATCCGTGTGTCATCATGTGGAGCCTTGGCAACGAACTTCAGTTTCAGGAAGAGCGGTGCGGATTTCCCACGCGCGACTGGGGCGTTACGGCTTACAACATAATGAACACCCTCGTAAAGCGTTTTGACCCTACGCGCAAGACCACCGTGGCCATGTATCCGGCCAGGGCCAACGGCATTGTGAAACATAGCAAGGAGTTTCGGATGGAGCAGAACATCGTCCCGCCCGAACTGGCCACCAAGACCGAGGTTGCCAGCTTCAACTATTGCTGGGAAGACTATGGCAAATATCTGGAGAAAGCTCCCGGCATGATTGTTTATCAGAGTGAAGCCACGACCAACGAACTGTCGGCACCTTACTTCGGAATGGATCGCGACAAGATGGTGGGGCTGGCCTACTGGGGGGCGATAGAGTATTGGGGAGAGTCTAACATCTGGCCCAAGAAGGGTTGGGACTATTCGTTTTTCCGCCATTCGTTGGAGCCAAACTCGCAGGCATACCTTATGAAAAGCATCTTTGAGCCCGAGGAGCCGTTGGTGCATATAGGCATAACAGGAAAGGTTGACACGCTATTGTGGAACGACATAACAGTGGGGCAGACCCGCGTAACGAGCCACTGGAACAGAGAGCCGGGCAAGAAATATACGGTGAACGTTTATACAAACGGAGACGAAGTGGAGTTGTTTGTCAACGGCAACAGCCTCGGAACAAAGCGTAACGACAACAAGCGCAAGCCGAACATAATAACTTGGAAAGGTGTTGAATATGTTCCCGGTGCCATTGAGGCTGTGGCAAGGAAAGACGGAAAGCCGGTAGCGCGACACAGTGTTGAGACGGCGGGTGAGCCGGTAAGCTTGAAGATGGTCGCTGAAAACGCTGGATGGAAGGGTGACGGCATGGACTTGCAGTATGTCAGGGTGTATGCCGTCGACCGTAAAGGCAGGGTAGTGCCTACGGCTGTAGGTAGGGTTAGTTTTGAAGTTGAGGGGGCTGCGCGTCTGATTGCCGTTGACAACGGCGACCATTCGTCGGGTGAGCTGTTCTGTGGCAACAGCAAAGCGCTTTACGAGGGGTTCGCCATGGCCATTGTGCGCTCTGCGCGTAAGCCCGGAAAGGTTAGGGTCACTGCAAGGTGCGACGGTTTGAAGTCGGCAAGTGCAACGTTGGTTACAGAATGACGGGGCGGTTGCTTGTTGTGGTTAAACTGCCGGTGGCTTATGGCGGGTGCCCGACGGTTGGCGGATGCCGGCATCCAGGCCTGCTTGCAAATATGCAACCGGCGCAGGCATGGTCGTCGTTGGTTTGGCGCTCCTGCCGTTTGGCCTTCCAAAACGGCTCTTTCGGCACTGCAGAACAGGCTGTTTCGGCGCCTGAAACGGTGTTGGTTGCAGGCTCGCATGGCTGGCTTTGCAATGTGCTGCCTGTCAGTCGGTTGCGAGCGCATGGCGCTGTTAGGGCCATTAACATAAAAATGTTAACGGCTGTTTCGGGCCGGAGGCAATGGCAGGCACTGCCAAGGGTGATGCTTGTCGGTGGCGTGAGATATTCTGCTGCTTGCGTTTTTACTTTTTGTGAATTGCATAATAAAACATGGATGAATTCGTTTTTTCAAGTAGTTACGGTTGTCAACCGCGGGCAGGCTCCCTTGCTGCCGTCATGGGCTTGTGGGCATGGCAGCAGCGGCCATGGCCTTAGGTGACGTGGCCCGGTGTGGCCGGCGCAGGCTCTTGTCGGTCTACCACAGCTCAATGTGCCCGGCAAGTTGCTTGCCCGAATATAGAGTAATTGCAAAACATCTTATACATAATGAAAAAAAGACTATTGACTACGTTAATGGCCATGGCAACCATGGCATCGGTGGCGGCCGACGACGCCTTGTGGCAACGGTTTGTCAGTCCTTCCGACGAGGCCCGCACCAAGGTTTGGTGGTTTCATGGCGAGACAGAGACAACGGAAGAGGGCATCGACGCCGACCTTGAGGCATTCAAGGAGAAGGGTGTCGGTGGCGTGGTTTTCTATGACCAGGTTCACGGCGATGCGGCCGGGGCGTTCCCGTCCATGTCTCCTGAGTGGTGGCGCATGCTGAAATATGCTGCCCGCAAGGCCCGTCAGTTGGGCCTTACGTTTGAAGTGGCCGCAAGCAACGGCTACGTGTCGGGCGGCCCGTGGATAACGCCGGAGCTTGGCATGCGTAAGACCGCCATGGTCGACACGGTGGTCACGGTGGCCGAGCGGCAGAGCGTGACGTTGCGCCTGGCATATCCGGGTAAGGGCTTCTCGGACATTGCCACTGTGATGTTTCCCGACCGGGAGTCATTGAAAGACATCTGCATAGAGCCGCGCAGGCTCACTGCCGAGGACAACCGCCAGCTGACAATAAGCTACGATGCCGGGCGCACTTTGAGCATAGCCGCGATAAGCTATGCCACCAACCCTCGCGGCAAGGGCTCTACGGGCTCGATGAACATTCCGGGCAGGCCCCGGGAGCGTTATTTCGGGGCAGGGTTTGTTGACCTGCCGCCTATAGGCGACCTCGAATACAGTGCCGACGGCAAGACATGGGAGCGGGCCGCGCAGCTGCCTGCCGTAGAAAATGTGATAGGGCACAAGAGCAAGGAGCGCACCGTGAGCTTCCCGTCTGTAAGCGGACGCTACTTCAGGGTGAGGCTGCACGACTGGATGGACAGCGAAGGCAAGCTGAACAAGCTGCAGATAGAGAACGTGCGCCTGTCTGCGCGCGACCGCATAGACAACTGGCAGGTGAAGGCCGGTTTGCGAACAGAGGTGTATTACCCGCACGAAGAGGGGGGAAACACTGGGGCCGTAGACCCAGCAACGGTGAGCGACGTGTCGGGGCTGGTGGGGCCCGACGGCACCCTCACGCTGACACTTGAGCCGGGCACGTGGCACATAATGCGCTTTGGCCATGTGCCTACGGGCGGGCGCACCAAGCACGGGCGCAAAAACCTGCTTGGCCTGGAGGCCAGCGTGATGTCGGCCGAGGCTGCACGGGTTCATTATGACCATTACTTCGGTGCCATCTGCGATACCCTGTCGGCCATTGGCTGCAAGCCCGACGGCATGGCCATGGACAGCCATGAGGCCGGCATACAGAACTGGGCGGAAGGCTTCGAGAAACGGTTCAGCCGTATCAACGGGTATGACATAACCACGTGGCTGCCCGCCCTTGCCGGGTACATCGTGGGCGACAGGGGCAAGACGGAGCGTATGTTGCTCGACTTCCGCAAGGCCATAGCGTCGACAATCAGCAGTGAGTTTTATTCCACCTTTGCCCGCCTGTGCCATGAGGATGGCGTGAACTTCACGTCGCAGGCCATGCTCAACATTGACGCCGACAACATATCGTGCCGCGGCCGTGTGGACAAGCCTCAGGGAGAGTTTTGGGCTTACCAGACAAACGGCAACTACGATTGCCTTGATGCGGCGTCGGCCGCCCACCTTTATGGCCACGCCATTGCGTCGGCCGAGGCTTTCACAGACTCACCTTACCGTTCTACCTGGGACGAGTTGCTGCGCATAGCCAACCTAGCCTACTGCAAGGGGACAAACGAGTTTGTGGTTTGCGCATCTTCATATCAGCCATGGCTCGACCGTAAATATGACGACGACAACAGCAAGCATCCGTACATCTTCCACCGCCTAAACCCCAATTGGGCCACGTCAGGCAAGTTCTGGAACTACCAGGCACGCTGCTCACAGCTGTTGCGTGAGGGCAGGCCGGTGGTAGACCTGTGCATATACCTGGGCGAGGACTTGCCGCTAAAGACAATGGCGTATAAACTGCCTGTCGTGCCAGAGGGCTACAACTTTGATGTCTGCACGTATGACGCTCTGATGCACCGCTTCTCGGTTGCATCGCAGGACACGGCACAGGGCAGGCTGGCCGTAAGTGGCGGAATGCGTTACAAGGCACTTGTAATACAGGACCGCACGTTCGTATCTGCCGAGGCGCAGCGCAAGATAGAGCAGCTGGAGCGTGGCGGTGTGCCTGTGATATGGTGCAACCGTGGGGAGACCGTGGCCGAAGGGCTGCGCCGGCATGGCATCGGGCCTGACCTTGCGTTGCGTAGTGCCGACAAACCTGCTGACAAGGTTTGCTTCTACCATCGCCAGGCCGATGGGGCCGACATATATTTCGTTTACAACCATAGTAGCAACGACTATGATGCTCCCGTGACCCTGCGTACAAAATTTGGCACGGCTGAGATATGGAACCCTTATACGGTGGAGCGCAAAAAGGCAAGCATGACTGCGGGAAAGACGGTGCAACTGCATCTTGAGCCATACCAGAGTGCTTTCATTGTGGCAAGATGAGTTGTGTTGAGGCCGGATGGGCCCGGAAAAACGAGTGCCGTGATTGAGCTGTATGCCGGGCTCAATTGCGGCACTTGGCTTATTGCGTCGATATGTCTTGGCCATGCCACAACCGGGCTTCCATTTATTTCAATCATTCAATGTCTCTCTCCTGGCCTTATGTGTGACCTGGCGTGGTTTCGCCTTGCTTCGGCAAGGCGAAAGGGGTTGATATCCGTGAAGGCGGTTGTGTGATTGTTGCGCCCAATTGCAATGAATTTCAAGCTATAGTTGCGGTGGCTTCCGGGTGAAGGGGTGTCTGGACATACTTCATGGTTGACTTGTGTGGCAGTTTTATTCTTCACAGATAAGTAGATGTTCATAATTAGTTTATATCATAAATATTTGATACCTTTGCCTGATAATCCTCAAAGCTATCTCTATGGGCAAAGTCAAATCAATCACATTAACGGATTCCGAACTCTTATCTTTGGAGGCAGGCCTCCGAAATGGTTCGAGCCATTGCTTCCGGATGCGTTGTTGTGCCGTATTGCTCAAATCAGCAGGTTTTTCAAGCAAGGCCATAGGTTTGCAGACAGAAATGTCGCATGTGTCCGTCAACTTTTGGGTAAAACGTTTCTTGGCGGAAAGCATCAACGGCTTGCAGATCCGCCCCGGCCGTGGGCGCAAACCTATCATGGACTGTACGGACGAGGAAGTTGTCCGCAAAGCCATCGAACAGGACAGGCAGAGCGTGAGCAAAGCCAGGGAAGCCTGGCAGAAAGCCACGGGCAAGGAAGCGAGCGACCTTACGTTCAAGCGTTTTTATCAGCATTGGCGCAAGATATAAGCGAATAAGAATACGCCCAAGGGGAGTACCCTCGCCGCAACTCTATGCGTATAAGAGCGAGAAGTTGCAAGAACTTGAACATCTGAACAGAGACGGCAAAATAGACCTCTATTATGCCGATGAAAGTCATGTATGCACAGAAGGCTATGTGCCTTACGGTTGGCAATTCCGTGACGAAGATGTGTATGTCCCTTCCCAAAAGGCACAAAGAATCAACATCTTCGGCATGATAGACCGAAACAACCGCTATCATGGATTCACCACGACTGAAAGCATTGACGCGGACAAGGTCGTTGAGTACCTCGATGACTTTTCCTTGCGCACAAAAAGAGATACATTCATCGTGCTTGACAATGCTAGCGTACATCGGAACAAGAAAGTGCGGGAACTGAGAGCACTGTGGGAGAAACGTGGGCTTTTCCTCTTTTACCTTCCGCCGTATTCCCCGCACCTGAACCTTGCGGAAGCCTTGTGGAGGATAATGAAGACCAAATAGATCAGACCGCAGGACTATGCAAGTAACGACAACCTCTTTTACACCGTCAATAGGGTATTGGCGGCTGTTGGGGATACATTGGGAATTAAACTTAAACATTATGCTGCTTAATTTTGATTACTTACTTAGTTACTTACTCTTAATATCTATGGGTTTATGTGCAAGACTCACTCCAACAGATTTCTATATCTCTAAAATATCTCATTTTGTGGTTGATAATATCCCTGTAATAAAGGCTTTTGTTGCGCACCATAAATCATCTTCAATTTTCAAAACTAGTATAGTTAAAAGTCGTAAGAAAACCAAATATGCGATATGATGTTTCTCAGTATCTTCTTCGGAAATAATGCAACCATGAGCATAGAGGTTTCGATATGCAAATCCATTGGTGAACTCTTCATTATCCATGTAGTAGCTAAAGTATCGTTTCTCTTCTTTCGTCAATAAATTGTCATTTTTTATAAGCCAACCTTTATTTAACATCTCATCAAGGTACCTCATTCCTTTTTCAGAATAATGCCAATAAGAACAAGCTCGATATTCCCATAGTGATTTTAGTATAATTTTAAAATCATCATCTGGCATAGATAGTTGTCCGTCTTTACTTTTTTTTATGACATCATGTGATAAGAGGAAATCTATGTTAGTTTTTTGATACTCTTCATAGAATTCATAATATACTTCTTCGTTGTTTAATAAATCAAAAAGATTATGATAATGCTTTTCCTTAAAGGGCTTAACATAACCAAGTAGAGTGCTAGAACCAAAAATGCAGTTTAGTATTACACGAATTTCTGAAGACTCTTCATTAATTTCATAATACTTGTTAAGTAAAAGACTTTTACCTTCTGTCATTTTCAAAGGCTTGCTTAACCTTACGATATCTTTGTCTATCTCATCATACTGAACATAGGTGTTATATTGCTTGACAACAGAATCTAGTTCAGGGAATAGTATCCGGCATTTATTTAACCAACTATTTTCAATATTAGGGTAGTTCAATTTCAATGCAGGATAGCCATATTTGTTGAAAAGATGTACTTCGTAAAATTCTTTTAGCGTTTGCTCAAGAGACATGTTTAATTGAGCTAATACTTTGTTGTACCCACATATTTGATATAATGCCAAGTCGTTCTTTTGATGGAAATAGCTGTAATCTGGATAGGCATTTTTACTTTTATCCATAAAAGCAATCTCTAGTCCATCTATTTCGCTACTTTTATTGATGAGTTCCAATAGTCCGTGACGATTTATCCAATAGAATAAGGTTTTGCAATTCTCCACCAGATCTATAGAATTGCAGGAACGAATATACTTTATGCTGTATAAATAAGTAGGATAACCTCCTTCGACTCTATAGTCTGTTGGTGTTATATTGTTTTCATTAGAAAATGCGACAGCTAATTTATGCGAAATTTTAACAGTACGACTGTCGGACATAAACTCATCGTTTAACTTTTGAGCTAGACGTTCTGCTTTTACTTTCGTTTGGGGATCTAATACTAGTCCATTTTTGTCATCCTTATTCTGACAAATTAGACGGACATAATTTAAATTAGGGTCTTTGCTATCTAAATATGAGTTTATTATTTTAACCTTGTCGTCCATTGATAGATTTGAAGGAAGGTGAATTTTTCTATCAGTTTTATTGTCATGTTTGGCGATATAATGATTTATGAGAATCTGAGCCGTATTACTGTCTTCAATCATTATCTGCCTTAGTTCTATTTTGAATTTTTCCACGACATTCCTGCAATGAAGTATTTCTGTCAAGTCATTTTGTTTGCCTTTTGCTGTATTTTTTACAAAATTATTATCTATAACATTAAATAATTTGAATTGGTCAATAATATCCCAAAATGCTTGTCTGTAATCCCAAGCAAATGCATCATAGCAGTTCTCCAAAGAGTTTCTATTTAGCTTGGCAAAGTGTTTTGCAATAATATCATTATAATCTTTTATATCTTCTTTGATTTGATTAAAAATGACGTCTGACCAGCATTTCAATCGACAATCATTATCTATGAGTTTCTTGATGTGGAATAACTCTATCACGTCTGTTAACGTAGAAGCTGGCTCAGATTTATACTTTGCAATTGCTTTTTCTGCAAGTTCAAGATTATAACCGATGCTTAAATCATTCGGAGAATAAAAACATACTCGATTTTCCATCATAAATAAAAAAAGTGGTATTGAAATGAATGAAAATGCGTTTTTACAATCACATGTCCATGCCCAGGCTTATCTTCGTGCCTAAAAGCCGACACAGATTTAAGCCATGACTTTACTTTCTTACGCTCCAGCATTTCCTTGAAATCGTAAGATGAGCATTCCGCTATCAATGTGTTGTTATGAATTTGCATCGTTTTCTTTTTGTTGTTTGGGGATAAAGCCCAAGTTTCTATTATTAGTTGTCGTTGTTTACCGATACTTACTTCACTTCCTCAAATATAAACAATGTTGATTATCAAATGATTACATATGCACGTGAACGATATAAAGATGTTATAAGGGCTATAGAGCCAAACAATAATAAAAATCCATAAATATACTACTTACGTTTTTTGCCAAGAACTTTTTCTTCCAACATTGACAGATGTTCAATTATGTTTTCGTCTATCTCGATTGAGTAGTTACCCGTTGTGTTCCGGAGAGTCTTTCGTATAGTTTCTTTTTCGGTGTTCTTGAACCAAGAGTGGAACAGGTTAAGCACAAACAGAGCCAGCTTTTCTGAATCAATCTTGTACTGATAACCTATGTTCCAGGCAAAGTTTTTGAGATCTGCCTGCTTCAGTTTGTTCTTTCCTATCGTGACAGCTACACAATTCACGACACCTTCATATTCTATTAGTAATTTGACGGCTTCTTCTATCTGGTAAAGTTCCTCATCGCTGAAACCATGAGGAAGGAGAACAAGACGCGTATATCTCAGGACTTTTTCAAGTTTCTCATTGTCTTTCTTTGTTTTCGCTTCTGCGAGTTGGATACGGTCTATATGTAGTTGTTTCATGAAAGGGGCCAAATTACTCTGTGCCGTTTTTAGTGCCTGGTCAAGTTTCGGCATAATACTTGACTGCAAATCATCCTTGCAAGTATTGTCTTCTGAATGTTCTTTTGGTGAGGTATGAGCAGGTGGAGCAACATTGTATTGAGGATTTGATATTATCTGAGCTTTATTCAGTTTCTTCTGAATATCCTCCAGATGTTTGAGAATAAAACTGTCCATATTCTCACGGTCAGCCTGATTATTCAACTCCCTTCTGTTACTCTTGAAATAAGTATAAAGACATTGCTTAATTCCATGAATCAACAACACGAATACTGCATATTCGCCGATAAAAATGGGTATGGTAGCAAGAAAACAAAGTAACACATTGTCTTCGCCTATAAGCCTCTGGGCTATCATATAGGCACTGACTACATAGGTAATGATGATCAATCCTAAGAATGACATGCCTATATAGCGATGTATTCCTTTTGTGGATAGCATCGGGAAGAAATCTATCTCCATAATTAACGTGAGTTCGACGAATTCAAAACAAAGCAAGCTGTGTGTCAAATGTACGTTGTACATTGATACACGGCTTTTTGGGAAACATGCAGTACGCCGCAATCGCCCCGAGTATGTTTACGATGAAATTGTCAAAGCTTCTGTGTCTTGAATGCTCCACTTGCGCAATGTTTTTCAATTCATCGTTTACCGTCTCTATAATAGCCCGTTTCCTAAGCAGCAATTTGTCCGA
>OHUK01000432.1_pt1 | contig 26517 bp, 23 predicted proteins | sample 1579201 | NCBI WGS metagenome assembly OHUK01 (sample SAMEA3879528, study PRJEB24766) | human gut metagenome | biome: human-associated habitat; feature: feces | place: USA | collected 1985/1987 | reverse complement strand
GGCTATGTGACCGATGACAAATTTCAAAAACGGCAAAAAGACAGGGCATAAGAATTTAATTCCTTCCCTCAAAATTGGTCAAGTTATTTTTTTACCATTACTTTGCACCCTAAAACCTTTATATTTCAAGCAGATGAAGCAAATTTTATGCGGTCTGGCCCTGTGTCTGACCACGTTTACTTCTTGTATCAAAGACGAGCCGCTCAATGCGGAATGCGACATTGTCAGCGTGCAGAGCGAATGGCTGGAGGCCCACAAAACGCTCTTCCGCGGAGAGCCGATTGTGAAGAACAACAGCGTCTCTTTCACGCTTCTCGACAACGTGGACCGCACGGCCCTCAACCCCGTTTTCGTTCTGACCGAAGGGGCGCGTATTGCGGCCGAGGTGGACGGACAGATGGTGGAAGCCAATGGTATCACGCGCGACTTCAGTATGCCGCAGATTTATACGGTCTATTCGCAAGACGGCAATTGGAATAAGCACTACACCGTGAGTTTCTCTCCCGTCAAGCCCCTGAATGTTCTGAGCTTCGAGAATTTCAAGCTCGACCCTTCTGGACGTTACTACGAGTGGTTTGAGGTGGACAAGAACGACGCCACCACACCGCAGCGCGACTATTGGGCGTCGGGCAATTCTGCCTATGCGGTGACGGGAATGGCCAAGAATCCTCAGGAATACCCAACGGCACCGGCCAACAACGGTGTGGAAGGCTTCGCCGTGAAGCTCTCCACCAGCGATGCTGGAGAACACGGTCTCAAAATTAAAATGCCCATCGCTGCTGGCAACCTTTTCTTGGGCAGCTTCAATTCCACCCAGGCCATGCTTTTCCCACGAAAGGCCACGCGCTTCGGCCTGCCGCTTTTGAAGGAACGCCCTGTGGCCCTGAGAGGTTCCTATAAATATAAGGCCGGCCCAGAGATGGTGGACGCAACGAAGACACCGCAGCCGGCGCTTCACGACACGGCCGACATCTATGCCGTGGTTTACGAAATCGCCACCAAGAGCGAAATCGCTGCCGACCCGAAGAAGAAATTCGTGCCGCTCAACGGCGACGATGTGCTCTCTTCCGACCGCATCGTCCTCATGGCGCGTATCGACAAGCCCGTGGAGTTTGAAGGGGCGTTGGCGGAACTGGAAACGGCGCCGTGGGTGAGCTTCAACGAACCATTCCGCATGGTCAACGGCAAGACTTTCAGCGAGGAACGCCTAAAGGACAACGGATATGCCATCGCCATCGTTGCCACCTCCAGTCGGCAGGGTGCCTACTTCATCGGCGCCATCGGGTCGACGCTGTATATTGACGAACTGCGTATCGTTTGGGAGGGCGAAGAGTAATTCAGCTCCGCACCTCGATAGCATCCTCTCTTGTTTCATTTACAGGCATGAAAGGCTGAACCTCTGTTCCCCTTCGCAAAGAACTATCTGGTATGTTTAGACAGACATTGGGACGGGCGAATGCCATCCTGCCGGATTTCCAACGACAACAACAATGAAGAAAACAATATCCATCCTTTTCGCGATGCTCTTCGCGATTTCTGCGCAGGCACAGGGTGTGTCTGAAGCCAAGGAAACCAAGCCCAACCTTGTCAAGGCGGCCCTGAAGGGCTGGCAGATGCGTCTGGGTGGCGGTTTGAGTTTGGGCGGCACATCGCCGCTCCCCATTCCGGCCGAAATCCGCGCCATCGACAGTTACGACCCGACGCTCTGCATCGCCATTGAAGGCAGCGTGCAGAAGAAAATCCACCACCGCTGGGGCATCGCCACGGGCGTGCGCCTCGAATCGAAGGGCATGAAGACCGACGCCACCGTGAAGAACTATCACATGGAGGCTCGCGAAGACGACGGTTCTGATATCGTCGGCGCTTTCACGGGACACGTGAAAACGAAGGTGTCAAACAAATACCTCACCGTGCCCATCCTTGCCACTTACGACATCAACTCGCGCTGGCAACTGCAGGCTGGTCCTTATCTCTCGTGGCTGATGGACGGCGAGTTTTCGGGCGAAGCCTATGGAAAGCCCCTCTATGACGCCGACGGCAACCTGACGGGTAATGATGCCTACATCCGCGACCAGAACCCCACTGGCGAACGCACGGAGGTGTCGCACGCCACCTATGATTTCAGCAACGACTTGCGCCGTTTCCAATGGGGCATGCAGGTGGGCGGAACGTTCAAGGCCTACAAGCATTTGGCGGTGACGGCCAACCTCACATGGGGTCTCAACGGCATCTTCCCGTCTGACTTCACCAGTGTGACGTTTGCGCTCTATCCCATCTATGGCACGCTGGCCTTCTCCTACATTTTCTGACACCAAATCCAAAACATAATATATGAAGAAATTTTTACTTACTCTTTGCGCCGCTGTGGCAATGGCCACTACGGCTTCTGCACAATTGGCTGAAAAGATTGCCGGACAATATGCTGGCGACCTCTACATCAGCCTCGGCGAAGAAATCAATGACGAAACCGAACCGATGCCCGGCCAGTCGCTCGATGTGACCGCAGCTGTCGATGCTACCAAGGGCGGCGTTGACCTCGCCATTCACAACTTCTCCTTCGGCGACATTCCTTTGGGCGACATCCTCCTGCCGTCCATCAGTGTGACGACAGACAGCCTCAACCGCGTTGTCTTCGGCAAGAACGAATCCATTGAACTCTCCTTCCTCGACGGTGCCATCATGGCAACGGCCTATCTCGATGAGACGAAGAGCTACATCAGCGGCAACGACATCGTGGCCTATATCAACGTCATGTGGACCAACACCGACCCCGACCCGCAGGTTCCCATCTACGTATTGTTTAAGGGCAAAAGAACCGTGGATGCCATCACGCTCCCGACCACAACCCAGAAGGCAGCCGACGTGGTTTACGACCTGCTCTCAGGCCGCCGCATCAAGGCCAGCGAAATGCAGCGCCACGGCATTTACCTCGTCAACGGCAAGAAGGTGCTGAAATAATTTTAGCAAAGCACAGCAATCAATCCCATAAAACAAAGGGGCGTTCTGAACCAAAAGATTCAGAACGCCCCTTGTTTTTTTCATTCGGCGGATTCCGCAGCGCCCGTTCGGCCTTTGCCGTCGGCCGTTTGCGGAATCACATCACTGGCCCTTTCCGTCGGCCTCAATCAGCGCGAGGAGTTTGCCAACGGCTTCTTCCGTCGGAATGTTTTTCTCCACGCAGACCTTTCCGCGGTAAAGACTGACGCGTCCGCGGCCTGCACCGACATAACCATAGTCGGCATCCGCCATTTCGCCCGGTCCGTTAACGATGCAACCCATGATGCCGATTTTCAGGCCGCGCAGATGCGCCGTGGCCTCCTTGATGCGGGCGATGGTGCCCGGAAGATCGTAGAGCGTGCGTCCGCAACCCGGACAGCTGATGTATTCCGTGCGCGACTGGCGCAGGCGTGCCGCTTGCAGAATGGCAAAAGCCGTGTCGTCGGCCACGGAAACAGGCAACGCGGCCTCTCCCTTTGGCGGTAGGCACATGAGCGCCACGCCATCGGTGATTTGGTCGAAGAGCAGACCGCCGAGGTCGGCGGCGGCCCTCAGTTGGAAATCCTCTTTGCGCGAGGCTGGCAGCTGATAGGCCATGCAGAACACCACGGGCGTCGGGATGCGCTCGTTCCAGAGCTCATGCACCAAGGCGCGGAGTTCGCCCGTCGGGTTGGGATGGCTGGAAGTGGCGATGAGCACCACTTCTGGATGGTGGCGCAGGCAGGCCTTCATCTCGTCGTTACATTGCAGATAAGTGGTGAAGAGAAACTTCAGCGGCGCCTGGCAGTTGCCAACGAACATCAATGTGTCGGGCGAGAAAGCGGGGAACGTGTCGGCCTCGCCGGTCCAATAGTCGGCGTCGACGATGTATTTCACGCCCTCCATGCGAGCTTCGGCCGCTGGCAGGTTGCGTCCGCAATAGATATAGTCGGGCTTGAGCTGCCCCTGTCCGCCCTTTCCGTCGGGGCGCATAGAAACCACCACCGGCAGATGGTTGCCGCCGATGTTTCCGGCCTGACAGGTGGCGCGGCGCTCAGGTCGCAGATAGTTAAATTCTGGGCAGGGCGTTGCCGGGATTTCCGGATGTCCGCCGCGGGTCTTCGTGATGTAGGAGGCGAGTTTGTAGGCCACGGGAATTTCCTTTTCCGGCGCTTCGCTCAACGACACGCGTAGGGTGTCGCCGATGCCGTCAACGAGCAGTGCACCGATACCGACGGCGCTCTTTATGCGGCCATCTTCACCTTCGCCGGCTTCCGTCACGCCCAGATGGATGGGGAAGTCCATGCCCTCTTTGGCCATGACGCTACACAGCAGACGCACCGAGCGCACCATCACCACCGTGTTTGACGCCTTGATGGAGATGACGACGTCGGGGAAGTTTTCCTTGACACAGACGCGCAAAAACTCCATGCAGCTCTCCACGATGCCTTCCGGCGTGTCGCCGTAGCGGCTCATGATGCGGTCGGAGAGCGACCCGTGGTTGACGCCGATGCGGAGGGCCGTTCCGTGTTCACGGCAGATGGCGAGCAATTGTTTGAAGCGCTCTTCCAGGCGTGAGAGTTCGGCGGCATATTCCTCGTCGGTGTATTCCAGGTGCTTGAACGTGCGGGCCGGGTCGACATAGTTGCCCGGATTGATGCGCACTTTCTCCACGATGCCGGCCGCCACGTCGGCCACTTTCGGATTGAAGTGTACGTCGGCCACGAGCGGATTGTCGAAGCCGCGGCGAACGAGCTCCGCTTTGATGTTGCGGAGGTTTTCGGCCTCGATGGTTCCCTGCGTGGTGAGGCGCACATAGTCGCCTCCAGCCTCAATGATGCGCACAGATTGCTCCACGCATCCCGCCGTGTCGGTTGTTGGGAAGGTGGTCATGCTCTGAATGCGCAGCGGATGGTTGCCGCCCAGCGGACGGTTGCCGATGCGCACCTCATGCGAGGCCCTGGGATGGTAATTAAATAAATCCATGAGCACGCGAAATCAGTTGGTCTTGTTTTTGTAGCACACCGTTGCCAGTTCGGCATTGGCTTTAACGATTTTTTCTTTCAGACTGTCTTTATACTGCTCCAGACGCTTTGCCAACGCTTCATCGGCCAGTGCGAGCATTTCCACGGCGAGGATGGCGGCGTTTTGCGCACCGTTGACACCAACCGTGGCCACAGGAATGCCGGGAGGCATCTGGATGATGGAGAGCATGGCATCGAGTCCGTCGAGCATGCCTTTGATGGGCACACCGATGACAGGCACCGTGGTGCTGGCAGCGATGACACCTGGCAGGGCGGCCGCCATTCCGGCGCCAGCGATGATGACGCGGATGCCGCGTGCTTTCGCGTTGCGGGCAAAAGATTCAACCTCCGCAGGCGTGCGGTGGGCAGAAAGGGCGTTCATCTCGAAGGGAACGTCCATGTCGTCGAGAAACTTGGCAGCTTTTTCCATAACGGGCAAATCGCTCGTGCTGCCCATGATGATGCTTACAATAGGAGTCATTGGGCTTATGATTTTATGAGTTTTTTCTAATGTATGAATACTTGCTTATATATGTCGTTTCAGTAGCCATCCAACCTTGCATACCTTGCGTTGTCAGATGTTCAAAATGAAAAACAGGGCGCAGGCCATGCCGATGAGCACGCCGAGGCCGAGGTCCGTCAACTTGTGTTGTCGGAGAATCATGCGTGCCGTGCAGACCAGTCCGGAGAGGAGCACAGCGAGACAGAGGGCGTTGGTGGGGTCGAAATTGAGGATGAGCGAGAAGGCCATGACGGCACCAATTACGCCGCCTGAGGCCGCAGCGTGCGTGCTTACTTTCAGCCACGGATTGATGAGGGCGCACACGATTTGTATGGCCAGGGCACCAGCCACGATGCCCAGTGTGAAGCGGGGCATGCGCATGTGGTCCATCATATAAAGGAGTGTGGTGTAAGACGAGATGGAGAGGATGTAAGGCACGATGCGCCTTTCCCGTCGGCTAAGCTGGTGGCGCGTCCATCCGTTGATTTTTCGGTAGGCGTAGATGGCCAGTTTGGGCAGGATGATGGTGAAGAGGCCAACCATGCCGATCACTTGCGCGTTGTATTGCCACGAGGTGTAGCTCATATAGCTGAAGAAGAGCAACACGACGAAGGCCACGACTGGCAAATAGAATGGCGAGAACACCACGGAGATGACTTGCGCCGTCAATATGAGATATCTGTTGGTCATAGAATGCTTTAAAGTGGGTGTTCAAAATGGAAATATTAAGTTGATGGAGATTGTGCGGAAAAAACCTGTCTGCGGCCCTGGGCGGGCTGAAAGCCCAACAAGTCCAGAGCCCAGGGCAACGCCCTGGGTGCCGTGTTCCCCATTCCCTACGCCCTGTAAGGGCAAAAGTAAAAGCCAACCGTTCGCCCATACTTTTGCCCTTACAGGGCGTGGGCGTTTATGTATTGATACCCAGGGCGTTGCCCTGGGCTATGAACTGGTTGCCCTTTCAGGGCGCTCCTTTTCGCGCTTTGTTCGTTTGTCATGTGCGCATGCTTCGTCACTTGTATTTTATTGCGGGGCAAGCCCCGCTAACGATATGCGCCCCTTTCAGGGGCAGTAGCGAGAATCGATGAGCTGTGGCGGGAGATAGGGGCAAGCCCCTATCCTGGAATATGCGCCCCTTTCAGGGGCAGCGGCGCCCCCGCCATGTTTTTTTGTCCTACCTCTCGCGGCGCAGGCGCGTGCTGAGGATGCCCAGTTGTTCGCGATATTTTGCCACCGTCCGTCGGGCCACCTTGAATCCCTCTTTCGCAAGCAGACTGGTGAGTGCCTCGTCGGAATAAGGGTGGGCCTTGTCTTCCTTGTCAACGATGTCGCGGATGGCGTTGCGTATCTGGCGTGCCGACATCTCGTCGCCGTCTTCGGTGGTGAACTGCGAAGAGAAGAAGAATTTCAAGGGATAGATGCCGTAGTCGGTCTGCACATATTTACTATTGGTGACGCGCGACACGGTGGAGATGTCCACGCCCACCTTCTGCGCGATGTCTTTCAGCGTCAGCGGGCGGAGGAAGGTCTCATCGTCGTTTTCAACGAAAAATTCCGTTTGGAAATCCACGATGCCCTGCATCACGGCCATCAGCGTCTGTCGGCGGCGCACGATGAGCCCGATGAAGGTTTGTGCGGCGTCCACTTTCTGCTTGGCATAGACATAAGCGTCGTGCTGTTCGCGCGAGAGCGCGTGGCGGCTCGAGGCATATTGTTTGATGGAATCGCGGAACGCCTGGCTCACGCGCAGTTCCGGCACATCGCCCTGGTTGAGTTCCACCTCCGGCAGTCCGTCTTTCCCCACGGTGACATAGAAGTCGGGGGTGACGCTCTGCGCCATGCTTTCCGCGCCGCTGCCGAGCTGTGCGCCGGGGCGCGGGTTGAGGTGTTGTAGGAGATGGCGCACCGCCTCCGCTTCCTCTTTCTCCATGTTGAGTTTTTGCGAGATGAGGTCCCAGCGGTTGGAGGCAAATTCCTTGAAGCACTGCTTCAGCACCTCCAGGGCGCGTTTCTTGTGAGGCGATTGCTGTTCGGGGCTTTCCAGTTGGAGCGTCAGGCATTCTTCCAGCGAGCGTGCGCCAATGCCGGGTGGGTCGAACGTCTGGAGAATGTGCAGCAGGCGTTGCAGTTCCTCCTCGTTGGTGTCGATGTTGTGGTAGATGGCCAGTTCGTCGGCCATGGCATACAAGTCCTTACGCAGGAAACCATCGTCGTCGAGCGAACCGATGAGATATTCCATGACTTCGCGCTCGTGATCGTTGAGGTCGTGCTCTCCGATTTGCCGTGTGAGGTCTTCATAGGCCGAAGATCCCCCTGTGAGCGGCATCTCGTGTCGTTCACGCGCATCGTCGGCCCGTTGTTGCAGATAGTCGGGCACATCGTCGGCGTTGGCATAGTCGCTGAGCGAGTCGCGTATGTCGCTGGCCTCTCCCGGTCCCCATTCCTCATCGGCGGCATCACTGCCGCCGTTGTCGCCGTCGCGCATAGAGTCGGTCTCGTTGCCGAAATGCTCGTCGCCGTCGCCGTAGCTCTCTTCGAGCGCCGCGTTGTCAACGAGTTCGTTGCGCACACGCTCCCCCAGTTGTTCGATGGGGAGCTGTACCAGTCCTGCCAACGCCACTTGTAGCGTTGACAACTGCTGCGTTTGGGTTTGCGTCTGTGTCTGTTCGAATCTCTGAGCCATGAATAATAAGATTTGCTGAACTTTCTGGCAAATTTACTAATTTATTTCCGTTCGCGATAATACGTGGAAGGGAAAGTCGGCGCTGAAGCGCTGGCTGATAGCGCGGTTTCTGGCCTATTAGCATAGCGAGTGTGGCATCGCTGCAAAGGGCGATGTGCGGACATCCTTCAGCGGAGGCCTGGGGCGAAGCACTGTAGCTCACTTTGCGAGCAAAGTGAGGGTTATTCGCCAGGCTAAGAAGAAGTCTGCTACCCGCGGCCGCGATTCGTGCTACTCGCGGCCGCAGGTAACGCTACTTGCGGCCGCCGTTCGTGCTACTCGCGGCCGCGAGTAGATGACATTGTAAAGGATTTCTGGAATCCCCAATGCTGTTTTCCTATCATTAAAGTTCTCTTTGGGATAAAGCAGTATATTGAATGATACCTTGTACCTCACCGCCCAAACCAAGCGCAAGGTGTCCTTTGACCGCAGCTTTGCCGTATGTTGTGGACAATCTTCTGCATACGATGATAATACGGAGGTAGAATACGAGAGCGAGACGTCCTCGCTTTCCTATTCCTTCGCCCGTCTTCTTACGCAGGCTTTGCAGTCTCACAAACTCTACTTGATTTCTCCCGAACTCCCTGTGGGCAGTTCCATTCTTATTACTGTATACTGACATCAAAGGTTTTTCTATTCGCAATATGCAGTGCATGATGCAGTTCTACAATGAGTATAACAAGGAACTCACCATGTGTAAAATGAGTGCATCTGCAATTGCGCAACCATCAGTTGCGCAATTATCGCAAGAAATTAATGTAGATGTCCAACCAATAACGCAACCATCGGTTGCGCAATTAACAAATTCAAATTTCAGCTTGCCCATAACACACGTGTCATGGTCTAACAACTTGGTCCTTATGCAAAAGGTCAAGGACATAAAGGCGAGATATTGGTATATGATACAATGTATTTCCGCCAATTGGACACGCGACTATTTAAAGGAAGCCATTGAACTTGATTATTACAAACAACATGGTGCTTTGGCAAACAACTTTCAGCTAACTCTCCCTAAGCCAGAAGCTGAAGAAGTACGTAATAGATTGAAAGATCCATATCTGTTTGATATGGTTACTTTCACTGACAAATACGATGAACGTGATGTGGAACTTGGATTAGTAAAACACGTTGAAAAGTTTTTGATGGAAATGGGGGCAGGCTTCGCTTTCTTAGGCAGACAATATCACATTGAAGTAGCTGGTGATGATTACTATCTTGATATGCTAATGTATAATACATTTATGCATCGTTATATGGTCGTTGAGCTGAAGGTGACTGAGTTTAAACCCGAATATGTAGGTAAACTCAATTTCTATTGTTCCGCTGTTGATGATATCCTTTGCCGCGAAGGAGACAATAAAACGATAGGTTTGCTTCTGTGTAAAACGAAAGACCGTATAAAAGCGGAATATGCATTGCGCGACATCAATAAACCCATAGGCATTTCTGATTACAAATTGGGACAAGCTTTACCCAAGGATTTGCGAAGCAGTTTGCCTTCGCTTGAAGAAATTGAAGAAGAACTTGAATCCTTTTAGTCTAAAATAAATCCTCCCTTGCGTAGAATACAAGGGAGGATTAAACTTTTATATTGATAAAATTACAAATCAGAAGTTCCTCCCCCTCTGAATCTATTTACCGCCCCTCGCTTACATAATATCTTCAACCAGGTTTACAACAACACTTTTGACTAATGCCCCACGCTATTCACATCACCACGCTCAAACGTATGCTCCAATCTCCCGAGCCCGTAGACATCAAACTATGGACGCGCTCGGGTGAAATCCAATGCTGGCACCGCTGCATCTCTCTCCGCTACGACTTCTACAAAGGCACGCGAAGAATGAAACTGCTGGATAGCAACGAAATCCGGTAGCTGAGAGATGTCTGCGTGTTTGAAATAAATGGGTTGGAGGTATTTATGTGAAATTACTTGGGCTGAGATTTGTTGCTTTGAAAAGAACTTCGTACTTTTGCAATGACAGATTCCGCCACGCTTCCCATTAGAACAGCGAACCAGGGCGGAACTTCGTTTTTATATACGTTTATGCACTATACAAAGCAACCACTTGACTACCCTCAAATCATTGCTCAACTAAAAAGCAGAGGTCTTCTTTTTCGTAATGAAACACATGTAATTCAACAACTTCAGATAATCAGTTACTTTCGAATTGCCAACTACCTCAAGACTTTTGAAGTTGTTGGCAGTAATCATGTTTATGTTCCTCATAGCTATTTTGAAGATGCACTTCAATTATACTATTTTGATAAAGAATTACGTCATATTCTCTTTGGTGCTATTCAAAGTATTGAAATAGCATTTCGTTCAAGGGTTATTCATCATGTGGCTTTGGCACATGGAGCTTTTTGGTTCACTGATTCTTCTATCGCAGTAAGACAGAACTGTTTCCGCGAAAACCTAGATCAAATAAAGAAAGAATTGAAACGTTCCAAGGAAGAATTCATACAAGAACACTTTCAAAAGTACACATCTCCAGATGTACCTCCTGTTTGGAAAACACTCGAGATTACTTCTTTCGGTTTGCTTTCTAAATTGTTCTGCAACATAGATGATAACAGATTAAAGAAAAAAATAGCGCGTGACTTTAACCTACCTCAGCATCTATGTCTTGAAAGTTGGATTAAAAGTTTTGTAGCCTTACGCAACTGCATTGCACATCACGCACGTGTTTGGAATAGACGTTATCCACAACAACCACAAATCTCAGGTAACTTTAGAGGCTTATGGATTAACACATCTCATGTGCGAACCAATAAGCTATATGCTATCATTTGTTGTCTCGCTTACATGCAAGATAATATTCATCCGCAGAATACATTTAAGCAACAGATTAAAGATTTGTTGTCGCAATATGGCAATGTCAACTTACACCAGATGGGATTCCCTAACAACTGGAAAACTGAACCTTTGTGGCAATAATATAAAGCTAAGTCCTATTGCTTACTATGGGACTTAGCTTTATTTATATGATTCTATAGTACTTTCTGAATAACCAATTCCAACATCGGAATCTCTCTTATTACAAGATAGGCACTACAAAGTGTATTGCCACGAAACTCCTTCATCGAACTTATATCTACTTCTGCTCGAATATTAAAGTGCTCACTATGGTAAAGCCAAGAAATACGGACAACACCAATGAACTGTAAAAGATGATTATTGCCATATAGAAAGGCACTGACAACAAAGAAAACAAGGTTTCCAATGTGCTACCTGTCATAAATGACTGCAAACGAGAGTGGTCAATCAATCGCTGTTGGTCGTCGCCAATACTCTTGGACTCAAAGATTGTCATGGGTAATTTGAGAAATTTGCGTAAGTAGTCGCCCAATATACCAATGCTGATTTGCGTACTCATCAAAGGTGGCACTATTCATGCCAATGGCTGTGAGCGTAGATAAGATAAGGGATAGTCTTTACCATAATACGATGCAACCATGCGCACACAAGCAGGACCGCAATCCATTTGGTCAAACTGTCGGGAGACTTTTATGCTTTATTCTTTTAGCTTTTCTTTTTCTTGGGCATCACATTGAAGCGATACACCACGTGGAGCATTACGTAGCGAGGTTGCGAGTTGACCCATGTTTCGGTGCGACCTTGGGCATTCACAGAGTGCTGCACGTTGCTGATTTGCTTCAAGATGTCTACTGCATTGAGGCGGAAGGTAAGGTTACCCTTTAAGATGGTCTTGGCCACAGAGGTGTTCCACACCCAGTTGGTGGTGTTGAGTGTGTGGTCACTATAGCCGCTACGATTGTAAAGGCTGAGGTCGGTGGTGATTTGCCAATTCATTGGTAAGTTGAGAGTAGTATTAGCACCAGCTGTAATGTCGAAAGCAGATATATTGTCATACCCCTCGCGCGCTGAACGGCTGTTGAGCCATGAGAGGCTACCACGTATGCCGAAGGTATGTTTACCTACGCGATAAGATAGAGCCAATTGCTCACCAAGCGTCAGGTTGTTCACCACGCTGCGCTCAAGTGTTTCACTTTCAGACGCATAGTCTACGGAGTGTACGTATGAGGCGGTGGTTACAGTCTGAAATTGGAAGGATTCCTTCTTTCCGAAAGGCATTGAATATTGTACAGATTCGTATGTATTCCAGTTGCCGTTGATGTTTTTAGGCATCCATGTGTTTACACCTGTTGCGCGATTGTAGAGGCGAGCCTGCGCTATGGCATTTTCGGTGCGGCCATAACTTGCATAAAGTACAATATTGTTATGTCGTTGATTGTGGAAACGTGCATAACGCGCATTAACACTGTGTGTACGGGGCTTTTCCAATCCGGGGTTGTTAATATAGATATTTGTAGGATCGCTGTCATTGATGGTGCCAAGTTGGTTGTAGATGCTTGGTACATTCTTTGTGAAACTATAATTTGTCTCTATCTCCGTACGAACCTTCTGCCCGTTGTCCTTATATTTGAACTTCACTGTTGGGGTAAACTTGCTAATGGTTCGCGATAACAGTGTGTCTAACTTCGCCTTGTCATAGTCCAAACGTTCGTGCATGATGTCTCCGCGCAGAGTGAGATCTGCATTGAAGCTCTTGCTCGAACTCACACTTGGCACATAGAGATATGCGAAACTTACAAGTGGGCTAATCTTGTTTTGTGTCAAATTAGAAGCATAGGTATTGTTGAGGTCTACAGCCAACTGTTCGGGACTGATGGCAGAAGGGGGGACCATCATGTTTCCATTAGCTCCATTTGCAAACTCTTCATGCAGGTGCAGCAACGTGTTGACTTGATCGTAGCAATGAAAGTCATACTGAATCTCAGGTTTGATTAAAGCGTAATGTCCTGCACCGCTCTGGTAAGGGCTATAGTTCCATGTATAGGCAATGTCGGCATTCATTCCATAATTCTTCGAGACATAATCGGACTTTTGAAACAAATTATCCCCACTGCCCGCATTGGTTGAAGTTGGTCCGTACACTCTGTTGAATGAGTTGAGGTAGCGATTTGTGTCGCGACGATAGTTTCCCGTAAAGGCAATCTCCATATTATCGTTTGTCGCTGGGAACGAAATGGTTGTGTTCGCGGCTAAATTAGCGATTATCCAATCAGACTTGCCGTCTTGGTCATTGCCTATACGTGTTAAGAGGTTGCGAGTGAAACGCGAAGATGTCATTCCATTTTGAGCAAAGAGAGAATCGAGGGACTGCACGCGGTATTGCTCCTCTGGATTTTCTGAGAATTGTGCTCGATGACTTATGCTTATGTAATTATTCTTCAAATAATCGATAGAGGGCCTTAACTCGAAATATGCATGCTCGGCTGAATACTGAAATTGGTGTGCTGACATCAGGTGCAACTTCCGATCGTTGCGTAGAGAATGCGAACGCTCGAAGATGTCGCCTGTATTGAAGTAATTCACATTGCTGCCCTTATGTTCCACTTCGGGTTCTTCGTGGGTAAGAGTGACATTACCAAAGACTTTGGCACGGTCGTGCGAATATAGATAATCCAATCCGCCCATTTTTACGTCCAGTTCTCCCTCTTGTGCCCAGCCACCGCCCCATTGACCTGAGGAACTGCCCGTCTGGGTATCCTTGATGTTGTTGAGATTAGCAAAAGCAGCAAGTCGCATTTTACCGCTATACCCCATCCCGAAGGCTTTGCCCAAGTAGCGGTCAGAAGGGAATCCATAACCACCTTCCACATTGCCTAACCAACCTGTGGAATAGGCTTTCTTCAATATCACGTCCATCACCATGTGCTCGTCTGCACCATCGATTTTTTTACCATTGACTTTGGCTTTCAGATAATCATCGTTTGCCGCACGGTCGTACACCTTAATGTTCTTCACCGTATAGGCTGGTAGATTTTCAAGGGCAACTTTGGGGTTGCCCGCAAAAAAGTCCTCGCCATTGACCATAAGGCTTTCGATAAACTTTCCATTCACCTTGATTTGTCCGTCTTTGAGTTCTGCTCCTGGGAGTTGTGCCACCAATGCATCCAACATGGAACCTTCTGCCAAGTCGAAAGCTGCTGCGTCATAAACCACAGTGTCTCCTCGCGTCACCATCTTGATATGAGTGGCACGAACGACGGCTTCTTTCAACTGTCTTGTCTTGACTTTCTTCATCCAAAGCGTGCCGATGCCAAGGGTAGTATTGCGTTTGGAGACTACTGTGAAATCTTTTTGCACTTCATTGTAACCTTCTTTTTCTGCACGCAAGGTATATCTACCTGGGCGAAAATCAAATTCAAGACGATAAGTGGCGCTCTGTACATCAGCATATGTCACCTTATACGGCACTTGAATGCTATCGTTGAGGTACAAAGTATACAGAGCATTTTCAATAGGCATTTCGGTAACCTCTTCATTGACTCCAAAACTTACTAAGCACTTTTGAGCATTGGCCACATAGAACTGGCAAAGCATGAGAACTAAAATGGATAGAAAATTTCGCATATATATGGATTTTGTTTATATTTTATCATACAGAAAGGACTTGTACCCTCATTATTAGAGAGTACAAGTAACAACGATTAGCTCTAAATCTTGAAAAGACTGAGACAAGATACTATCAATGCAATCCTTAATAAATCGGGCAGCATTTTACATGGGGATACAAATTGATATGTTTGGGGATTTCTCCATGTTCTTGTTGTTATTTGACGGTGCAAAATTACATACATTCCACTACAATTTTCTTTCAACACCATTACATTTATGTTAAGCCTTTTTTTCTCTCATCATTCGATCATACTTTTGGCACAAAAAACACTAACTATGACCGATTCTAATTCTTTACACTAATTCTTTACAAATCACTTCGGTGAATGATCTGCCAGGCTACTATGCCGCAGCAGCGTTCACCATCACCACCAAGAGTAGCGAGGTTTTCAAGGAAGCGGAGGAGATTTCACCGCGCCATGTAAGCGACAAGGTGAGCTATATGGTGTCATGTTTTATTGTTTTTGACGGTGTAAAATTAGATATTTGCCTTCAGATGTGAATTATCCAATTCATATTTCCATTGTCATTTTCAAATAAATCACAACACAAACACAAAAACATACAAGAGAAATGCTTACCTTTACAGCCAAAAACAAACTAGGATTTATGCGGAAATCACTTTTTTATAAAAGAACATTGCATACAAAAGATGGGGTTATTCCTCAATATTGTAATAAGGAAGGTTCTTACTTGAAAGTTATACCACACAATGGAATTTTGGATTCAGAGTTGCATTCCCACAATTTTTACCTAATTTTATGGATAAAAAAAGGACAGGGGACTCATTCTATAAATTTTCAAGATTTTCCAATAAGTGATAATCAAATCTTATTATTTTCACCAGGAGACTTACATAAAGCAGTTTGCACGAATGAGGAAGACATTGGAATACCCTTTACAGAGGATTTACTCAATCTTCTACCATTAAAAATAGCCGATTGGATTCGTTATAATGTATTCTGCAATATTGGTACGCCACCAGTTGCAACTATTGATGACAACATCGCGGAAATACTAACGAAGTGGATAGAAGTTCTAAAATCGTTACTTGAAAATCAGAAGGATGATATAAATTATTGTACTGCAGCTACAATATCTGTAATACTCAAGATTTTAAAGGAACATGCCTCTTGGGAAAATGATTTCATGGATTTTACCCCCCAAAAAAAATTAAAAATAATATATGATTTCAAAAAATCGATTGAATTTAATCTAAAAAAATCGCATTCGCCTGCATTTTACTCTATAGATATAGGAGTAGCAGAAAGCAAACTATCAGCTATAACGAAAGAGATTTATGGATTAAGTCCCAAAAAAATCATAAATGAAGGAATAATCTTAAAAGCAAAAAAACTGCTTGCAGAAAACGAACTCATAATAAAAGAGATTTCTGAAGAATTGGGTTTTACCGATGCACCACACTTTGTAAAATTCTTCAAGAAAGAAACAGGTATGACACCAGGTCAGTTTAAAGAGACCTTATAATTTTGTCTTTTCTCCACCGCTCATTCGGTCATAGTTTTGCACCAAAAAGTACAAGACTATGACCGAATTTCCATACATCAATTCTCTTCTTCCCGATTCTGCATATAAAAAAAGAGGAGGTCGAAAAACCTCCTCTCTGTGATTCGCTTGGGGTTCGAACCCAAGACCCCAACATTAAAAGTGTTGTGCTCTACCAGCTGAGCTAGCGAATCAAACCGTTATTGCTGTTAAGCGAGTGCAAAGTTAAGGCTTTTATGTTGAACGACCAAATGTTTTCACGATTTTTTTGCTTTTATTTTAATACTTAGCCGAAAATGAGGGAGGAACTGGCGAGAAAAACGGGGACGCTGCATCGAACAAAGGGGAAGACCTAATGACGGGGAGGCTGTCTACGCGCCACATTCCCTATTCTTTTCAGCGCATCTGGGAGGAGACACGAGCGCGTCTGCTCCCAGACACGGACGCAGTTGCTCCCAGACACGGACGCAGCTGGGAGCTGATACGAATGCGTCTGGGAGCTGGCACGAATGCGCCTGGGAGCTGATACGGGCGCATCTGGGGGCAGAAACGAACGCACACCGTCCCGCGTTCGCCATAAGACATAGAGGAAGGAATGGCGGACAATTGGCGACATGGGGCGGGAGGCGCTTGGAGAACTTCGCACTGCCGAGGAGGGGTTCTGCCAACCTTATTTGCCAAGATAACACGTAATTAGCGGATTTATGCCATCTCAAGCAAGGTATTCGGAAAGATGGGGGAGGAATCCCACATGAATTTTGTAATTTTGCAGACTGTTTAAGAAAAGACGATGAATATCTACGGGATATTCCATGACTACGAAAACCACTTTCTGGCCGGTACGCCAGGTTTATGAGGTGTTGAAAGATTTCTGGTGTGCCTGAGAGAATCACTGGAAATACTGAAAAGGATTTTCACGACACTGCATAATCGCACATGATAACAGATTATCACATTGTACAACAAACTAAAATATGACACAAACGAACCAGAACAGCGAACAAGTGCTGAGACACAAACTCGACCTGCTGCTCCGAACGGGCCAACTGCTCCTTGAAAGCGCAGCAGACACCAACCGCGTGATGCGAAACATGAAACGTACGGCTGCTTTTCTCGGACTGCCCGAAGAACATCTGCACATTTATGTCACCTACAACATGCTGATGGTGAACCTCAGCGACGCCGAACACTCTTTCTCGAAATTCCAGCGCTGCGACAAGCATGGCATCAACATGACGACCATCTCGCTCGTGAGCAAGCTTTCTTGGAAGGCCATCCGCGAGGACTATTCCATTGAACGCTATGAGGAGGAACTGGAGAAGATCAAGAACCGCCCGAGAAACTATACGCCGTGGCAGGTGGCCATCGGTACGGGGTTTGCCTGCGGCGGCTTCTGCATTCAGTTTGGCTGCGACTGGATGGCTTTCCTCTATGCTTCGCTGGCCGCCTGTTTGGGTATGCGTCTGCGCGGCAAACTGGTTGAAATGGGCATGAACGCTTACATGAGCATCGCCACGGCGGCTTTTGTCTCAACAATTCTGGCCTGGGCCTCGATGTTCCTGCCGTCGACCTGGACCACCACCCCGCTCCACCCGCTTTTGGCCTGTGCCTTGTTTATCGTGCCGGGAGTGCCTTTGATCAACTTTGTGGACGATATGCTCGACAACTATATCCAGGTGGGCCTGACGCGTGCCATCAACACGTTCCTCATGCTGGCGGCCATGACTTTCGGCATTGCGTTCTTCCTGAAGGTGTCGAACTTCGATTTGGCACAGTTCCAACACATCTCGATGATTCCACACCATGAATACTGGGAATATGCCGCAGCGGCTGCCATCTCAGCCATGGGTTTCTCCATGATTTTCAACATCCCGCGTCGCCTGCTTTGGGTGGTTGCCATCGGCGGTATCATCGCTGTCTGCACGCGCAACTTTGTCAACCTCGGCCCGAGCAACGACAACATCGGCCTCGACATGGGTCTCGCCATCGGTTCCTTGGCTGGCTCAGCCCTTATCAGTTTGATTTGCGTGAAGGCCGTCCACTGGTTCCACGTGCCCAACCACGTCATCTCCATCCCGAGTGTCATCCCGATGGTGCCGGGCGTACTGATGTACCGCGCCTTGGTGGGACTGATTGAGATGAACGGTGTTGTCGGCGAACTGACCGACGCCGTGAAATTCGGTATGGGTTCTGGTCTGACCATCATGTGCATCGCGCTGGGCGTGGCCATCCCCAACATCTTCGCCCGCCGCTTCATCGCTGCCGACCGACAGAAATTGCTGAAGCGCCTCATCGAAGAACGCCGCCAACGCGGACGCTTCGAAAGTTTTGAAGCCATCGACAACGAGAAGCAGGCGCAGAACGTATAAGAAGTTTTACAAATCCTACATACAAAAAGAGCATGCGACACTTTCCAATGATGTGTCGCATGCTCTTTTTATTTGCGAAATAGGGGTTCTGAAAACAGTTTAGAATCGCGCGTCGGCATTTGCCTACAAGCGTTCGTAGTCGGCAAACGTGTAAGGCACGGCGTTTTTCTCGTCGGCCTCGTGGCTTTCCGAGTCTGTCAAACGCCATTCCATAGGGTCGAACTCCGGAAAGAAGGCATCGGCGTGTTCAGGCGTGGCCTCAACATGGGTGAGGCAAAGGCGGTCGGCCATTGGCAGGGCCTCCGCATAAACGCTCTCGCCGCCGATGATATAGATGTCTTCTTCGGGCGCACAAGCGTCGAGCGCCGCCTGCAAGGAAGGGAACAGTTCGGCGCCCTCAAAGGAAAGACCTTCCTGGCGCGTGAGCACGATGTTGCGGCGATTTGGCAAGGCACCTTTCGGGAGCGACTCAAAAGTGCGGCGCCCCATAATGATGGTGTGTCCCGTGGTGAGGGCCTTGAAGCGGCGCAAGTCGGCCGAGAGATGATAAAGCAGTTTGTTTTGATAGCCAATGGCGCGGTTGGCAGCCAAGGCACAAATGATGGTCAGCATGGTCTGATGGTTTTTGGAAATGGGATGTGGTTTGCAGAGAGTTTGACGAAAAGAAGAGGAGAAGGGCGGACGCTTTGCGCGAGGGATGCGACCGTAGGCGTTACGAATTGGATCTACGGAACGTTTCTCACGCCTGTCTGCCCGTCAAACGGAAACCTTTGCGGGAATGTGTGGATATGGGTCGTAGCCCTCCAACTCGAAATCTTCATAGCGGAAGCTGAAGAGATCTTTGACGTCGGGGTTGATTTTCATCGTTGGCAGCGGGCGCGGCGTGCGCGTCAGCTGCAGGCGGGCTTGGTCGAGGTGGTTGAGATAGAGATGGGTGTCGCCCGTGGTGTGGACAAAATCGCCTGGAACGAGTCCGCAAACCTGCGCTGTCATCTGCAATAAGAGGGCGTAGCTCGCGATGTTGAAGGGCACACCAAGGAAAGTGTCGGCCGAACGCTGGTAGAGCTGGAGCGAGAGGCGGCCGTCGGCCACATAAAACTGGAAGAGGAGATGGCAGGGGGGCAGGTTCATCACGCCGAGGTCGGCCACGTTCCACGCCGACACAATCATGCGGCGCGAATCGGGCGTTTCCTTGATTTGCCGAATTACTTCGGCCAACTGGTCGATGTGGCCACCTTTATAATCGGGCCATGAGCGCCACTGATAGCCGTAGATGTGTCCGAGGTCGCCGTTTTCGTCGGCCCATTCGTTCCATATTCTCACGCCATTTTCCTGCAAATAGCGCACATTGGTGTCGCCGCGCAAAAACCAGAGAAGTTCATGGATGATGCTCTTCAAGTGGAGTTTTTTGGTGGTGAGAAGCGGGAAGCCCTCTTCGAGATTAAATCGCATCTGATGGCCGAAGATGCTCTTCGTGCCAGTTCCAGTGCGGTCGGTCTTGACAACGCCGTTGTCGAGGATTTCCTGCAATAAGTTGAGATATTGTTTCATGCTTTTGTTGTGTTTCTAAGATGTGAAGCGGGGTTTTCGTTGTCCGCTGAAAGCGTGTGCAGAATGTGACGGGACGAGGTTTCAGTTTCCCTTGAACGGTTTGCGCCAGTCGCAGCCCTCTTTCCAGCGGGAGCAACCGTAGGCCGTTTTCCCTTTAATGACTTTTCCTTCGCCGCATTTTGGACATTTGCTGCCCACGCGGACGATTTTGCGCTTCGGTTTCCCGGCAGCCGGCGCCTCAGAGTGGCTGGCCTCTGCGGCGGCACGGAGGCGCGGCGGCAAGGCAGAAGGCCCCGTTTCCGGCGCTATGCTCACGCGGCGGTTACTGTTGTCGGAAAGCACCTGAAAAACCACTTCGTTGACCATCTGCTTGAGCTCGTCGACAAACTGGCCAGCGCCATATTCCTTCTGCTCGATGAGGCGTAGCTTACGCTCCCAGCGTCCGGTGAGTTCTGCGCTCTTGAGAAGTTCTTCCTGAATGAGGTGGATGAGTTCAACGCCAGTCGGCGTGGCCACCAACGTTTTGCGCTGACGGCGTATGTAATTGCGTTTGAAAAGCGTTTCGATGATGGCGGCACGCGTTGAAGGACGCCCGATGCCGTTCTCTTTCAGTGCGTCACGCAACTCTTCATCGTCCACCATGCGGCCCGCCGTTTCCATGGCGCGGAGCAAGGTGGCCTCGGTGTAATATTTCGGCGGCTGCGTCATTTTCTGCGCCAAGTCGGGCACGTGGGGACCACTTTCCCCTTTCGTGAACACGGGAAGGGTGCGTTCCTCGTCCTGCCGGCGCTCACCGTCGGAGTCGGCATTGTCGCTGTCGGCGGCCTGGTTGCCCTGCATCAGCACCACACGCCAGCCCGCATCGAGAATCTGCTTGCCATTGACGCGGAAGGGCACTTCAGCGGCCTCGCCCGTTACGGTGGTGGTGGCGAAACGGCAGTCGGGATAAAAGACGGCGATGAAGCGACGTGCCACAAGGTCATACACGTTGCGTTCGATGTCGGTCAGCGCATTGGGCGCGACACCAGTGGGGATGATGGCATGGTGGTCGGTCACCTTTGAGGAATCAAACACCTTTTTGCTCTTGCGCAGTGGAGCACCGCGCAAAGCGGCGAGCAATTCGCCATACTGGCCGCTGATGCCGTTGAGAATCCCTTTGCACTTGGCATAAATATCGTCGCTCAAAAAGGTGGTGTCGACACGCGGATAGGTCGTCACCTTCTTTTCGTAAAGGCTTTGGATGATTTGGAGGGTAACGTCGGCAGAATAACCGAATTTCTTGTTACACTCCACCTGCAAGGAGGTGAGGTCGAAAAGACGCGGCGGCGCCTCCGTTCCGTTTTTCTTCGTCACGCCCGTCACGGTGAAGGGCGATTCCTTGATGCGTTCCAAGGCGGCACGGGCTTCGGCCTCATCGGTGTAACCGCGTCGCGAGACAGAGGATTTCTTGCCGTCGCCAGTTTCGCTTGCCGCAGCCTCGTCCTCGTTCGGATCGTCCATGACGGCGGTGAAGACCGTGTCGCGATAGCGTGTGGTCAGCACCCAGTAGGGCTCGGGCTTGAAATTGGCAATCTCCTCACTGCGCCTAACGATCAGCGCCAACGTCGGCGTTTGCACACGGCCGATGGAGAGGGGCGGCACACCGCGTTCTTGGCGGCCATATTTGAGCGTATAAAGGCGCGTGGCGTTCATGCCGAGAAGCCAGTCGCCGATGGCGCGGCAGAGTCCGGCTTCATAGAGCGACCGATAATTCTCCTGCGGTTTGAGCGCCGCAAAGCCCTCGCGGATGGCTTCTTCGGTCAGCGAGGAAATCCAGAGGCGCTGCACGGGGCATTTGGCTCCGGCTTTCTGCATCACCCAACGCTGGATGAGTTCTCCCTCCTGCCCAGCATCACCGCAGTTGACAATGCTGTCGGCTTTCTGCATGAGGCTCTGAATAATGGCAAACTGATGGGCGATGCCTTTGTCTTGCTTCAGACGTATGCCAAAACGCTCAGGCACCATCGGCAAAGCCCCGAGACTCCACCGCTTCCATTCGGGACGGTAGTCCTCGGGATACTTCAGTTCGCAAAGATGGCCAAACGTCCAGGTCACCTGGTAGCCGTTGCCTTCCATATAGCCGTCGTGCGACGTGTTGGCTCCCAAAACGTGGGCGATGTCACGCGCCACACTCGGCTTTTCGGCGATACATACTATCATATTGTTATAAGTAGGGGGTCATTGATAAAAAATTGGGGAAGTGGCGTCTGCATCGTTTTCTTCCACGACGAAACGCATCTGCGCTGCATTGAAGGCCACGCCATCACCGGCAAAGAGGCGGGCAATGGTGCCATCGGCGGCCAATGCCTGCGGCGGCCCCTCGGTGAGCCCGTCGGCAGAGAGCACCCACAAGCGGCACGCGAGCTGAAGGGCGAGTTCAAGGTCGTGGGTGGAGAAGAGAATGGTTTTGCCATGAACCGATGAGAGCCGCTCCAAGAGCCTCAGCAGCGCCACCTTGCCTGGAAAATCCAGAAAAGCCGTCGGCTCGTCGAGCATGATGACGGGCGTTTGCTGGGCCAGGGCTTTGGCAATCATGACGCGTTGCCGCTCGCCGTCGCTGAGCGTCTGCACCCGCCGTTTCCGCCAGTTGCCAACGCCCATCTGCGCCATAGCGTCCTCAACAAGTGCGCGGTCGGCAGACGTCAGGCGCCCCGACAACCCGGTATAGGGCAGGCGGCCCAAGGCCACGACGTCTTCCACGGTCAGCGATTCCGACTCCGTTCGGGCTGTGAGCACAACGGCCACCAGGCGTGCCAATTCGCTGGCATTGTATTCGGCAAGCGCCCTGCCCTGCCACCTCACTTCCCCCGCCAACGCGGGCTGCAGAGCGGCCAGCGTGCGCAGCAACGTGCTCTTTCCCGCACCGTTCGGACCGACGAGCGCCGTCAGCGAGGCGGGCAGCAACTGGGCCGTGAGACCCTTTGCCACCACCTTGCCACGATAGCCAGTGGAGAGATTGGAAATGCTTAAGACGGGCGATTTCATTTGCTTATTGTTGGGGTGCCTGATGTTGGGCTTGATCGTTGGAAGAGAAAGCATAGCATCCTGTGTGACCGATGAGAAATCTCATAAACGGCAAATAGACAGGACATAAGGATTGTATTCCTTACTCCAATTATTATTCATATCCATTTTTACAATTACAAAGGTACATCGTTTTCGCGGAACAGCCAAGCATTGGCGGCAAGCATGCGGCGGGCAAACGGAACAAAAAAATATGGAGAAGATGGTGGCGCATTCAGAGAAATGATTTAAATTTGCAATTGAACATCCGCTTTGCTATGGCGGAGAAAACATTACACACCCATAATTTGTCGACGCGTTTACCAGACAGGAAGAACAAACACTCTCCCCTTTCTGACAAACACAGACAGTTTTCTAAAAGACGAACACTTATGAAAAAGATGCTCCTGACAGCCATTTTTGCCGTTATGGCAACGGCAGGCAGTTTCGCCCAACGCACCCCGCACGCCATCGGTGTACACTTCGGCGGGTCGACCATGGATTTTGAATATCAATACCACTTCAACAAGAAGAACTTCCTTGACGTGACTGCAGGAATCTTCGACCTCGACAAGGGATTCTGTGCTGCGGCGGTCTACAACTGGAACATCCGCCAGTGGCCCAACTGGACGCCACGCTTTGCGACCTGGAAATTCTGGGGCGGCTTTGGCGGCGGCTTCGGTTTTTATGACCACGACGATGACGACGATTTCTTCCTCGGTCCGGTCGGCACACTGGGATTCGGCTTCACGCTGAAAGACATTCCGCTCACGCTCGGCATCGACTATCGCCCGATGATTGCCATCAACGTGGGCGACGACTGCAAAATCATCGATTCGGGCTTCAAAAACCTCGGTGTGACGCTGACCTACCGCTTCTGATCTGCCCCAACACCACTTTGACGCATACGCCAACGCCGTGATTGCAAGGAGAGCACTGTCTTCTCCTTTGCAATCACGGCGCTGTGCTTTCATACGGGCAGCCGCCACATCCCTAAGGCCCGCCAACACTTAACAATACCGTCAACGCCACTTTTAAAGACAGCTGTCACCACTTCACAAGACGACCGTCACCACCTTACAAGACGGCTGCCACACCTTAGAAGTCTGCTGCCCCACCTTACGAGATGGCCGTCCTCACCTTACGAGACGGCTATCGCCCTGCAAACCGCCTTGCAAAACTGCCGCCGCCAACAAAAAAAGCCTTTTTTATTTTGTACTCTCTTCGTTTTACACTATCTTTGCACCCGATTTGCATCGCGCCCTTCGCAGCAATGCCAATCACATAATTTAATATTTTCATTAGGAGAGATGCTCGAGTGGTTGAAGAGGCACGCCTGGAAAGCGTGTATACGTCAAAAGCGTATCGGGGGTTCGAATCCCCCTCTCTCCGCAGTAAACCCTGAAAATCAGTAAATTACAAAACAAACACCCAATTTTACACACAATAATGTAAAGTTGGGTGTTTTCTTTTTTAGGATAATCTTCAATTTTTTGATAGAATATTTGGTTTATAATATAAACTTATTTATATTTGCAGTAAATTCAAGATGGAGAGAAAAATGTCTCTCTTTAATTTTGATAGCATAGTTTATTTTATAAACCAATTTAATAAAGTTTAAACATCATCTAAATCATGACAACCATGGATACCAAAGCGAATCAACGACTGCCATTATGGTGGATTCTGATACTGGCTCCTCTCGGATATGCTGGTACGAATCTTTTCCATTGGCTTGCTTCACCTGAAATACAGGAGCTTACAGGCATAGGACAGTACAGGATATTTTCATTGCTGGTTTATACACTTGCAACCGGAATAGCAGTAATTGTCTATATGGTTCTTCTTAAAAACCGGGGAATGACAATGAAGGCAGCAGGTTATCGCAGCAGACTGACATGAAAAGGAGCAATAGTAGCGGTTATCGCAGTCGTTATTGTATCGTTCATTATCTATCCGTTGATAGAAATGGGATTGAGAGCTACTGGTGTACCAATGTACTGGACAACAGAACAAATCGCGCCTGTAAACCAGAATACTATGCAGGATATGTTACTTGGCATATTCGTCACAGTCATTCTCGCTCCATTGACTGAAGACACGATATTTAGGGGATATGTATATCAGGCTCTTGCCCAAAGAATGAACAAATGGGCAGCGATTGCAGGGTCTTCACTGATATTCGCATTACTGCATATCCAGTTCTTCGGTCCTGGAATGGCAATCTGGATTCTGTTTTTCGGAACGGCATCAGCATGGCTTTACAGCAGGTTTAACAGTATATATCCGAGTCTGCTGTTCCATGCCCTCAACAATCTGTGGGCATATATCATACTGCCGATGATTTTCACCAATAATTTTTAAATAAATCGTAATCATGAAAGAGAACAATTTTTCTGAGAAAGACAGTTTGGAACTGATTTCTCAAATGCTGAAACAGACGAAAGATAATCTTAGAGTAGGAAGTGGCAATATATTCCTTTATTACGGCTATTCCGCATTCTTCATTTCATTGATTGTATTCGGATTCGTCTACTTTACAGCAAATAATGTATGGGCTGCTTTGTGGTCCCTGATGTTTGTCCCAAGTGTGATTATCTATGTAAAGGACAAAAAAGACAAACCACACGTGGTGACTTATATGGATAAGGCAATAGCGAACACATGGCTTGTCATTGGTGCTCTTTTCTCTTTGACCGTTGTTGCCATAATCGTATTAGGACTTTGCGTGGGATTGATAAATTTTACCCTTATGCTTCCTTTGAGTTTAATCTATGCCGGCATCGGAACATCGATTACCGGAATTATCATGAATGAAAAGGTACTTGTCTATACGCCTCTTTTGAGTTTCCTCATTGCCATATATATGTTGTTGGCTTTGAGTATACATAATGCAGACACAACATACTGGCATCTGTACTTTGGAATAGCATCTGTATTAATGATGATCATTCCGGGGCATGTTATAAATAGAAAATCCATAAAGCAATGTTCAAGGAACTGAATCCGCTCATACATTCCCAGTTAAGGTTAGCAATAATGACTCTACTGTTATCTGTAGAGGAGGCGGATTTTACTTATCTGAAGGAAAAGACAAATGCTACTTCCGGAAATCTGAGCGTCCAACTGGACAAGTTGAACAACGCTGGGTATATTCGACTTACCAAGGATTTTGTCGGAAGGAAACCTCGAACTTCGTGCAGATTAACAGAAACAGGGAAAAGAGCACTGGAAGAATATATAGAGTCATTAAAAACCTATTTTGAATTATAATCCAATTTTGTTAAGTAACTGTTCAAAATTAATTTTATAAATATGAATAATTCACGAATAAGTTC
>OHUK01000407.1_pt1 | contig 28082 bp, 23 predicted proteins | sample 1579201 | NCBI WGS metagenome assembly OHUK01 (sample SAMEA3879528, study PRJEB24766) | human gut metagenome | biome: human-associated habitat; feature: feces | place: USA | collected 1985/1987 | reverse complement strand
GTCTGCGCCGACCGATGCGGATGTCTGCGCCGACCGATGCGGATGTCTGCGTCGAACGATGCGAACCATGCAGGGAGGACTTTCTTGCTCTGGCAAGCGGCAAAGCAGAGCGCAGCACGTCTTTTTACCACATTATTAGTTCTACCATATAGCAATAAATAATGACCAACAAATGTATAATACCGAAAAAAGCGGTGCGACATCACATGTCACACCGCTTTTTATGTGTTTATAAATACCGATTAAACGGTAATGAGGATGGGCTACTTCTCTGCAAGGACAGGGCGAACCAAGTATTTTGTGTTTTTATTATCAAACGTACTAATCCAAAATAGTCCTATATTTAAACCTCCTGTTTCAGAATTCCTCGCAGTAATATTGAACCTTTTGCCATATCCATTTATTTCTGAAGACGTCCAAAAATCAAAATTGTTATCACCAGATTTTTCCTTATTGAATAAAGTCAATGTATTCTTTGTATAACCAGGCTGCACACCAGTAAATACTAATGTTATATTTTCCCCCTCTTTTATAATTTTAAAAGATGGAGAGCCTGCAACAGGCTTCCAGTGATTGTTTTCATCAGGTAGTGCATAAAGTTTTCCTTCTCCGTATACTTCATCTGCAGTCGGTGTGCGCCAGTTCTTACCCCACGCAAAATCATCATCAGTCTTTATAGCATCATACCATGTCATTTCTTGTGCCACATTCTTTGTCGCGAACTTCGGACCACCAGCCCACAGCTGCACCCAATCGATTGTCTCGCCTAAGCTATTGGTAGCAGAGCCTGTTGTCTTGCCTGTAAGCAGAGTGTAGTACTTACCAGCGGTAAGACCTCCTGCCTTGGTTGCCTTGATAAGTTCCTTGCCTTTATATACCGAAAGCTTCACGCCTGCCGGCACTACTACATAATACACTCCAGCATCTGGCGTAGAGAGCAGCGACACCTTTGCGGTGCTTGTCTGCACGCTGAAGCCTGCCGTATTCTTATCAGCAACAAGAGCCGATACGTAGCCGCCATCGGTCTGCACGTTGATGTCAAGGCAATCGCCCTTATCCACACCCACGATACGCAGCACAGCTGCCTTCGCCTTCATCGTTACGGTCAAGCCATCAGAGCCGGTTGTAGCCGACGCAGTCGCGCCAGCCAATGCGTACATGTTGGCAACATCATCGAATTTGCCCGACTGATTTCTCAAGTCGATCTCCTCACGGGGGAAGAAGGCACACCAATTGGCAGCCTCTGCAGTCTGCTTGGCATCGGTGCTTTCGAACACGGTACCTTTATTAGTGAAGGTGTAGTAGCCGTCCACCTTATCATTACCTACCTTCACCTTGTCATCCTTAGCAAAGGCGAACTTCCATTTGCCCTCGGTGTCGGTGATTGTGGCACGGGTGTCGGTGTCCTCAACATTAGCCTTGAGCACCATTCCACGCTTTACGACTGGCTCCGTGGTGTCGTCGCTGCTGCACGCAGCAAGCACCATTGTAGCCAGCATAAATACTGAATACAATATCTTCTTCATGTTGATTGATTGTTTTTCTGTGTTGATACAAATAAAAGTATTACTCCTCCCAAACGCCGTCGCCGTCACCGCTTGTCAGCTCATCGTTCTCTAAGTTGAAGCCCTTCGGTTTGCTCGGTACTTCGCCACTGCCTGCAAGTATAGCAGTGGTCTCTACCTCGTATATAGTGATACGAGGCTGCTCATAGCTACCTTTCTTCATAATCTCTTTTTTAAATCCCAGTAATTTTATTATGCAGTTTATACTAAAAAAATAAGAAGTTATCCAACGTATGCCGTAATGTCCTACGGCTTTATGTAATTGTGTAACAGTCGGCAAAGATAGTGCAAACCGAACGCAATGAAGCTTGCTTCAATTGCTGAGGTGAAGCCTATCTTCTGCAAAGTTAAATATAAAAATTGAAATAATAACAAATTCCTTATCAAAATATTACTTTTTATATATTAATTGACATAAATATAGTATCTTTGCAAAACAAATATACTCAAAGAATAATGCACAAACTCAGAACAATAGAAATGCAGCGTCTGTCAGTAGACGAGTTTCACGAGGCTAACAAGCTGCCGCTCATCGTGGTGCTCGACGACGTGCGCTCGCTCCACAACGTAGGATCGGTGTTCCGTTCCTCCGACGCTTTCCGCGTAGAAGCCGTTTACCTCTGCGGCATCACCGCTACCCCGCCCCACCCAGAGATACACAAGACGGCACTCGGCGGCGAGGACTCCGTGGCTTGGCGCTACTTCGAGACGGCTACCGAGGCGGTGGCAGAACTGCAGAAAGAGGGCGTTTTCGTCTATTCAATAGAGCAGGTGGAAGGCTCCACGAAGCTGCAGAACCTGCAACTGGACACCGACCGCCGCTACGCCGTGGTGTTCGGCAACGAGGTGAAGGGCGTACACCAGGAGGTGGTAGACCTTGCCGACGGATGTCTTGAGATACCGCAGTTCGGCACAAAGCACTCGCTGAACGTCAGCGTGACGGCAGGCATCGTGATTTGGGAGGTTGCAAAGCAGTTCTTGGAAAGGCTTAAATTTTAAGTCTGTCTTTTTAAAAATATTCTTTGCTAACAACAATAAAAACAATGCAAATTGTAGAAATACTAATTATTCTTACAATTTGCATTGTTTTTATTGTATATACGCAACTATATAGAATTGAGTTCTACTAAATCAATGCATCAATAATTGTAAATATTATCCAAAGTATAAATGGACCCAATATTACAAATAATTCACCTAAATATTTTTTAAAAGCTTGTTTATAACTTCCTGTCTCTTGCTTATGAGAATATATAAAAAAAACAGTACTGAAAGCATATAGAAAAAAAAATATCCAAGCTATATAAATCATCCAACTAACTCCTACTATATACGTTATTAATCCACTTATATAAAAAAAGAAACCAAATAATTCATGTAGCCTTTTCATTTTCAGTTATTTTTTATTCATACAGTCACTAAAATCATATATCATCCAAGCAATTGCAACCCATCCCAAAGTACGTTTAGCAAAAGCACAAATAATTTGTCGAGCAGTTTTTGCTGTCATCAACATCCTTGTTCCATTATAATATTGTGATAAGCCATATATTTCAGGTCCATTTTTAATTAAATCAGAAAGACTTTGTAATCCAATTGCATATTTAAGACATTCTAAAATTTGTGACTCATTCATACTATTTTTGTAAACATAATTAAAAGTAAAGGATAATTCAGCTAACTGAACATCAGTCATATCTTTTACAAAATTTAGTTCATGCGTATTAAAACCAACTATAGTCTTTTTATCCAATAATTGCCTTTGTATATTTTTTCCATCATTAATCAAAGGTTTTAATATTTGCTTGGCTTCATTTTCAGTAAGTTCACAACCTAAAGAACGAGTAGAACTATTAATTACATTCTTTATTACATTAGATAAAGAATCCATCTGATTTACAGATATACTACTCTCAATAAAAACAATTGACGAATCATTTTCATCCGCAATAGAATCTTCATTAACATCATTGGTACAAGATACCACACCAATAGTAAAAACTACCATAAAAAAACAAATAACAAACAAAAAAGTCTTACGACATTTAATTTTAAAATACTTCATAGATAAAGGTTTAAAAGATTAATACTATTTTAACACTATTATATTTTTGCCAAAATTACAAATTAAAAACAAATACCACAAACAGTATTTTTATTTTTTATAATTTCATAAGAAAACACAACAGATTATTTATAAGCATCTCACTATCTAATAATTATAACTCTATTTGTTATTTTTTTCGTAACTTTGCAGCGTTATATCCACTTGAAACATACATAATTATATAAATGAAGAAACTTTTTATCGAGACATACGGCTGCCAGATGAACGTGGCAGACTCAGAAGTTGTGGCTTCCATCATGCAGATGGCAGGCTACGAACTGTGCGAGAACGAGGCTGAGGCTGATGCTATCTTCCTCAACACCTGCTCTATCCGCGAGAACGCAGAGAACAAGATATACGGACGACTTGAGACTCTGCACGCAGAGAAGAAGAAGGGACGCGAGCTCATACTCGGCGTGCTCGGCTGCATGGCTGAGCGTGTGCGCGAAGACCTCATACAGAACCACTTCGCCAACCTCGTTTGCGGTCCTGACTCCTACCTCAACCTGCCGGACATGATTGCGCAGTGCGAGAACGGACAGAACGCCATGAATATCGAGCTGAGCACCACCGAGACCTACCGCGACGTTGTGCCGCAGCGCATCGGCGGCAACCGCGTGAGCGGTTTCGTGAGCATCATGCGCGGCTGCAACAACTTCTGTCACTACTGTATCGTGCCCTATACTCGCGGACGCGAACGCTCGCGCGACGTGGAGAGCATCCTGCGCGAGGTGCGCGACCTGCACGACCGTGGCTTCAAGGAGGTAACACTGCTCGGACAGAACGTGAACAGCTACGGACTCACGCCTGCCGGAAAGCGCATCGAGGGCGGCTGCTCGTTCGCCGAACTGCTGCACAAGGTGGCGCAGAGCGTGCCCGACATGCGCGTGCGTTTCACCACATCCAACCCCGAGGACATGACCGACGACATACTGCACGCCGTAGCCGAAGAGCCTAACCTCTGCAAGCACATACACTTCCCGGCGCAGAGCGGATCGACAAAGATACTGAAGTTGATGAACCGCAAGTACACACGCGAGCAGTACCTGGAGCGCGTGGAGGCTATACGCCGCATCATACCCGGCTGCGGACTCTCTACCGACCTCTTCGTGGGCTATCACGACGAGACACCGGAGGACCACGCAGAGACACTCTCGCTGGTGCGCGAGTGCCAGTTCGACTCGGCTTTCATGTTCAAGTATTCGGAGCGTCCGGGCACATACGCCGCAAAGCACTTGCCCGACAACGTGTCGGAGGAGGTGAAGATAGAACGCCTCAACGAGCTTATAAGCCTGCAGACGGAGGTGAGCGCAGAGCAGAACCGCAAGGACATTGGCAAGACATTCGAGGTGCTCGTAGAGGGATACTCGAAGCGTTCGCGCGAGCAGCTCATGGGACGCACCGAGCAGAACAAGGCGGTGGTGTTCGACAAGGGCACATACCGCATCGGCGACCGCGTCATGGTGAAGATAACGGATGCCACATCGGCTACGCTGTTAGGCACTATAGCAGAATAAACCCACCGTCAGGCACTACATCAGAATAAAGACATGAAAGAATTTCTACAGGTACTGAGGCGCTTCGTGCCGCCATACAAGAAGTACATCGCGCTGACAGCCACGTTCAACGTGCTGTCGGCTGTGCTCAACATCTTCTCTTTCGCAGCACTCATCCCCATCCTTCAGATACTCTTCCGAACAGAAGGTGCAGGCAGTGCTACGCATCTCATGCCGTGGAGCTTCGACAACCTTAAAGAGGTAATATCGAACAACGCCGACTACTACGTGACGCAGCTCATCGCCAACGTCGGACCGACCACTACCCTACTCGTCATCGGTCTGTTCCTCGCCTTCACCACGTTCCTCAAGACGGGTGCCTACTTCCTTTCGTCGGCTACAATCATACCTGTGCGTACGGGCGTGGTGCGCGACATACGCAACCAGCTCTACCGCAAGATTACATCGCTGCCGCTGAGCTTCTTCTCCGACGAACGCAAGGGCGACATCATAGCGCGTATGACGGGCGACGTGCAGGAGATAGAGAGCTCGATAATGTCGTCGCTCGACATGCTCTTCAAGAACCCTATTCTCATCACGTTCTACTTCGGAGCACTCATATTCATCTCGTGGCAGCTCACACTCTTCACCATCGTCTTCGTGCCTATCTTCGGATGGTTCATGGGCTTCGTGGGCAGAAAGCTCAAGAAGAAGTCTATAAAGGCGCAGTCGCTCTGGAGCGACACTATGTCGCAGGTGGAGGAAACGCTCGGCGGACTGCGCATCGTGAAGGCGTTCTGCGCAGAGGACAAGATGAACACACGCTTCTCGAACATCAACAACGAATACCGCGACGCCGTGCAGCGCGTGAACATACGCCAGCAGATGGCGCACCCGATGAGCGAGTTCCTCGGCACGGTGCTCATCATCATCGTGCTCTGGGTGGGCGGCATACTGGTGCTCGACAACAAGATACTCTCCGGTCCGTCGTTCATCTATTATCTCGTGATGCTCTACTCCATCATCAACCCGCTGAAGGAGTTCTCCAAGGCGAGCTACAACATACCGAAGGGTCTCGCCTCAATGGAGCGCGTAGACAAGATTCTGAAGGCTGATAACACCATCAAGGAGCCTCTGCAGCCTAAGCACATCGCTTCGTTCGAGCATCAGATAGAGTTCCGCCACGTGTCGTTCCGCTACGGCGAGCAGTGGGTGCTGCGCGACATCAACCTCGTCATCGAGAAGGGCAAGACCGTGGCGCTCGTCGGACAGAGCGGATCGGGCAAGTCGACACTCGTCGACCTCATTCCGCGCTACTACGACGTGCAGGAGGGCGAGGTGCTCATCGACGGCATCAACGTCAAGGATCTCGGCATACACGACCTGCGTCAGCTCATCGGCAACGTCAACCAGGAGGCGATACTCTTCAACGACTCGTTCCGCGGCAACATCACGTTCGGCGTGGAGAGTGCTACGCAGGAGCAGATTGAGCAGGCGGCGCGCATAGCCAACGCCCACGAGTTCATCATGCAGACCGAGCAGGGCTACGACACCAACATCGGCGACCGCGGCGGCCGTCTCTCCGGTGGACAGCGACAGCGTGTGAGCATCGCCCGCGCCATACTGAAGAATCCGCCTATACTCATCCTCGACGAGGCTACATCGGCACTCGACACCGAGAGCGAACGCCTCGTGCAGGACGCGCTGGAACGCCTCATGAAGTCGCGCACGACGGTGGCTATCGCCCACCGCCTGTCTACCATCAAGAACGCCGACGAAATATGCGTGATGCATGAGGGCGAGATTGTGGAGCGTGGCACACACGAAGAACTCATCGCACTTGGCGGTTACTACAAGAAACTGCACGAAATGCAGAAGTAACAGCCTTAGGGATAAAGAAAGCCCGAAGTCCTGATCTACTGGACTTCGGGCTTTCTTCGTTCTACCGAATAGCAATATATACTTACGCCTTCCTACTTCAACGATTCGTCATACAATACATTGGTTGCCATATGCTGCACTTCGTTTACTATAGCAGGATAAGCCTTAACAAACTCATGCAATTCAATACTATTGCCTTGCTCGTCATAGGTTTTGCCTACGCCCTGAAATTCGGTTCCTTCAACCGCAACCTTGCCGTTTGCATGAAACACCTTTATCAATGTAACCTTTCCCTCTTCAAAAGTCATACATACCGTTTTATTGTCTTCAGACCATGCCTTTCCACTGAAAGGCTCTTCACCATAATACGCTACGGTGAGACTCTTGTTGAATACCAGCTGACTTATCTTAACCTCCTTAGTACACGACATCAGAGTGAATACGCACAAAATCAATAAAAGTTTTCTCATATAGAACTACTGTTAGCTTGTTATATATTTATTGTGTAGAATATTTTCTCGAACACAGCCTTTTCCTTTTTCCAATCTCCTGTGGAATAAGTGGCTGTATTCGTTCTGCCTTCCGTATCGGTAAATGTGAATACAACCGGTGTCGCTGATGTGTATAACTTCTTTATATCCTTGTAGCTCAACTGGGCAGTTGTACGCACAACAAAGTTGCTACCCTTCGTTTCGTGATACAAAAGCTTTACATCTGAAGCCACCGTCGTAAACGTACCATTGCTCACGGACAAGCGGCTTATATCCTCGCGATTAGGCGAAACAACAGTGAAGTTCATGGTCAACGAGTCGCAATGAGACACATAAGTCATATCGAATACAAATCGCTTAATGTCCTTGCTACGCTCGCTCAGCTTCTTATTACCAATAAAATAAGCATCTCCCTTTTTTGTAGAGAAGGGATTTAAGCGGTTCGAAACAGACTGTGCGCTCGTACCGGCAATGCCAGTTGCAAGCATTATCATCAATAGAAATATTCTCATCTATCATCTATTTTAAAAAAAGAAGGATAACCTACTACTGTTGGTTATCCTTCCTATAAATTTCATTTAACCGAAACTACATCTTAGTGATTACTCACCGTAAACGTAAGTTGTCTTTGTACCGTAAAGACCAAGGATGCTTGTTGTCTTAACGTCAACGTGAGAAATCTTCTTGATACCTGCCTCCTTAGCAGCTTTGTTAATACTTGCGTCACCACCGAAAGTCAGAACGCTGAGGAATACTGGATAAGAAGCCTGACCGCACTTTGTACCTACTGTGTTTGATGTTGCAGCGAGTGGATTCACTGCTGAACAGCTTGTCATTGCTGCAGCTATCAAGAGAGCTGCCATTACCTTTAATGATTTCATAGACAATAAATTTAAATTTTTATGATTGTATAAAAATACCATTTGCAAAATTAAAGGGTTATTAATGAATAGATGTTTTTTTTGTTAATTTACCTTAAACAGATGTATTTTTATGCACAAAACTAATCTAATACACCTATTAGTATAAAATAAACATAATAAAGCCATACTTTTTACCACACGATATAAAAACCAAATAACCACAGAATAACCAGTTATCCACAATTTACAAAACCTGTTGATAACTCTGTAACATACTGACTCACAATTCTTATTTATCAACAGACCTGTGTATAACTACGTTAGTTAGTAGGTACAGGAGTACTTACAGGCGTGTACAGGAGTGTAGCGAGATGGGAAAAAGGCGTGTACGGGAGAGCAGCGTGATTGCGCACAGGAGGGTAGCGTTATGCACCGGAGGACAACGTGATTGCGCACAGGAGGGTAGCGTTATACACGGGAGGGTAGCGTGATTGCATACAGGAGGGTAGCGTGGCTATGGCAGGATGCCATAGTCTCCTAAATTAGCGAGTTATCCACAATTATCAACAACCTGTTGATAACTACGTAACTAACTAATAGCTAATGTAATGTTATCCACAAACACGTTGATAACTATGTTTAATAAACACTTTAGCACTCCGAAACATCATGTTTTGTTATCGGATTCCGTCCGCCGTCCAATCGGATTCCGTCCGCCGTCCGATCAGATTCCGTCCGCCATCCGATAGGACTGCGTTCGGTGCACGATGAAATTAGCTACAGTTATAAACAACATTAGCTATAGTTATACCCAACATTAGCGATACTACAACCCAACATCAGCAACACTCTTACACCGCATCAACTGTAGTAATCCCCGTCAGCAATAGGTATGCTATAGCATGACAACACCATGTACATTGTTGATAATGTGGATAATACAGGTAACTGACTGATACACAACAACAAGTTATTAACACCTGTTGTTAAGAAAGCTGTGGAAAGATAGTGCTGAGACAGCGAATTGATATAGTTAACAAGTTCATTCGCACCATAAAAACGACCGTGTCAACATAAAAACAACTCCACACCTGTTGATATTGTTAATAACCTATATAAAACACTGAAAACCAACAGGTAGTTATTAACACGCCTGTTGATAACCATGTTAATAGGAGGGTATGGCATCCCTGCCATACCCACGCAGCCGTATTGATGGTTGCGTGCAGTCACACTGCCTTATTGATGGCAAATTGCGTGGGTATGGCAAGGATGCCATACCCTCCTATGTCTTCATTTCGAGTTTTAACGCACACCTCCTGTTATTATTCACAAATCTGTTGATAACCTGTTGATAACTTACTAACAACACTGTTAACAACTTAGCCCTTATCAACAGGCGGACAGGCAGAGTAGGGTGGATGTGGATAACTGTGTGCGTTATCAAATTAATATTCTAAAGTTTTCCACAGGTTTTTAAGAGAAAAAGATATAAACTTATTAACTTTGCAGGTGTAATAGCACTTTTGTGTATAACTAACATATATAACTCATTTTCAAAGAGAAAATATTAACACAACCTGTTGACAATGATGTCTTACAGGTTTATAACGAAATAACCAAAGAAATAGGTAGAAAGTTTTCAACGTACTAACAGTATATCATACTCATAATCTTTTTCTTTTCTTTAAAAATAAAAAGAAATAGATATATAAAGAGATGTTGGTAAGTAGTCTACTCGTTAAGTCTGTCTACTTGTTTACTCGTCAACTAAAAAAATATATGAACAACGATTGGAAAGAGAAGGGTTACATCGACGAAGCGGTTGATGAATCCGTTGACTTGAAAAAAGAGATACGTCGCTTGTGTGAAGAGAATGACGCTGTTGTGCTTGCTCACTACTATACGGTGGGCGAAGTGCAGGAGGTGGCTGACTTCATTGGCGACTCGCTGGCATTGGCTCGCAAGGCTGCGAAGACCGATGCGAAGATTATCGTGATGTGTGGTGTGCACTTCATGGCTGAGACCTGTAAGCTACTCTCGCCGGAGAAGAAGGTGTTGTGTCCGGACCTCACTGCCGGCTGCTCGCTTGCCGACTCGTGCAAGGCGGAGGACCTGAAGGCGTTCAAGGAGCAGCATCCTGGCTATAAGGTGGTGAGCTACGTGAATACGACAGCTGCGGTGAAGGCACTCACAGACGTGGTTGTCACCTCGGGCAACGCGAAGAAGGTGGTGGACAGTTTGCCAAAGGACGAGAAGCTTATCTTCGGTCCCGACTATAACTTAGGCAACTATATAAATAGTGTTACGGGTCGCGATATGCTGCTGTGGAACGGCGGATGTCATGTGCATGAGAAGTTCTCGGTAGAGGCTATCGTGAAATTGAAGGCGGAGCACCCGAAGGCTGTGGTGATGGCTCACCTGGAGTGTAAGGCACCGGTGCTGGCTGTGGCTGACGTGAAGGGTTCTACGGCTACGATGCTCGATTATGCTAAGGAACATAAGGAGACGAAGGAATACATCATAGCTACCGAGGCTGGCATCCTGCACGAGTTGCAGCGCTGCTGTCCCGACGTGACGTTCTATCCGGTTCCGCCGGAGGTGTCTGAGGGTGGGGTAGGCTGCTCTTGCAACGAGTGCGAGTATATGAAGAAGAATACGTTGCTCAAGATATACAATACGCTGCGCTACGAGCTTCCGGAGGTAACTGTGGACGAATCTATCGCCAAGGATGCCGTTAAGCCGATAGAGCGAATGCTTGAGCTTTCCTAAGGAGTGGTTTCCACTGAATTGTAGGAGGGTATGGCATCCCTGCCATACCCACGCACCCTGCTACAGCAATGTTCTCCCACAGATTTCACAGATTTACACAGATGGTTAGGCTGCGTAGTGGGCTCCCACAGATTTCACAGAAGTTTATTGCTGAGAAGGAATTCCCACAGAATTCACAGAAGTTTATTGCTGAGAAGGAACTCCCACAGAGAACTCTCAGGGGGTGCACTTGTCTCAAGTGCACCAATCAATAATAGGTTGTTAATAGGTTGGTGCACTTGAGACAAGTGCACCCCCTGGAAGGCGGAAGTTTATTGCTGAGAAGAAACTCCCACAGATTTCACAGATTTACACAGATGTAAGCAAAATGTTCTGTGTGTTCCGTGAATTCTGTGGGAGTAAATATCTGTGTAAATCTGTGAAATCTGTGGGATAATATTCTCTGCCAGTCTGTTCTTTGTTCCGTGAAATCTGTGGGAGAATATTCTCTGTCAGTCTGTTCTGTGAATTCCGTGAATTCTGTGGGAGTATTATTCTGGCTGCGTGGGTATGGCAGGGATGCCATACCCTCCTATGTGGGAGACAAGTGCCCACATTAAAACTTCTTCAGCAGGAACGACGGCTTTACGCGCAGATAGATGCCAGCCGCAAGACTCACCTTATTATTATTGTTATACACCTTGTCGCCAACGACGAAGTCGTCCGTGGGCAGCGTGTTGAACACATCAGCCTGCACGCCCCATGAGAACCCCTTACCGAGTTCTTGTGCATAGCTCAGTTGAGCACAGACGGTGCGGTTGCGCTGCATCTGGAAGTCGCGGTTGTGTATACCCACCGAGCCGTAGAGAGGGTTGCCGAAGATAGATATGAACTTTGAGCTATCCCAGTAGGCACCGCGCAGACAGAAGCGCCAGATGTCAGCCTCCGCTTTCACGTACACACCTTTGCCATTGTCGAAGGGTAGGAGAGCACCCGTCATCTGTCGATAGTAAGCCACGTCAGCCTCTGCGTTCAGGCGCGTAAGAATAGAGTTGTCGGTGTGTATCGTTACGCCGACACCTGCCGCCGCGTTCATCCATGTCTTCACCTGCCGCTGTTCGGCGTCAGGGTTTATCTCGCCACCGCGGTGCTGCATCACCACCTGCAAGGGGAAGTAGACATGCGTGCGTCGCTCTGGACGGTTAGCCTTGAAGCGTGTTGACAGTCCGAAGGTGAACGCCTCCTGATGCGTGTCCTTGTCGAAGATGAAACTCTCCCAGTTCACCCACATGTCGAAGTCGAGCGGTTTCGTCTGCCACTGCATCTGTACGCCCATCTCGGGGTCAGCCGAGAGAGCGTTCTCCTGATTGTAGAGCGGTTCGATGAGTCGGTGGTTCGCCCCACCATATATATTACCGAGTATGAGGTTGAAGTTTCGGCTCACAGCCAGTTGCACGTTGAAGAACGGTAGCAGATGGAAGCCCGTCTGCGTTTGGTCGCCCTTCCATGTTGATATGTCGCTATAGTTGAGGTTAGGATATTTGTTTGCACCCCAATAGTGGAGCATACTAACGCCCACCTCCACGCGCAAGTTCTTCAGTGGCTGATAGCTCACCGTGGGCTGCAGGCGGTAGCCAGGCAGCGTGTATCCCTTCGAGAGGCATCCCTTATACTCATTGTCGCGGAAGAAGCACAGAGCGTCGAAATTGAGTCGCAGCTCACCGCACGAGGCAGAGTCGATGCTGTGGCTGTTCTCGAATAGCAGCGAGTCGATATGTGCGCTGACCTGTGCCTTAGCATTAGCGGTCGTTAGCAGCAAAAGTGCCGCGGTAAGAAGTGTCGGTAAACGTTTCATTAGTTTCTTATTACTACTTTCTAAGTTTCTTGTTTAGCTGTTCGATTGTGAGGTTTGTTGCCGTCACCTTTCCGTTTTCGATGACTATATTGTCGGGTATGTTCGACATGCCGAGGAGGTTGTACACATCGCCGTCTATCGACTTGCCGTCGCAGATGGTAATGACATCTTCTATTTCTCTTGAGTTGAGTATTCTGCGACATTCAGCGCGCGAGTAGTCGAGACATATATTCACCACCTTGACCTCTCCTTTCGTCTCTTTCTGCAGTAGTGCCATGCTCTGTAGCATCGATATACTATTGTAGTGCCACGATGCCCATGCCACCACTACTGTTGTGCCAGCGGTGGAGAGTGTGGCGTTGTTCACCGGCTTGCCATTGATGTCGTAAGTAGCGAACTTCGGAATACGGCTGTTTGTGGTGAGCGTTGTGCGGTTGTTTATGCTCTGTTGTAGACTCTTAAGAGAGTTGTTCCCGGGTTGATGTTCAAGTATGAGGTTTATCAGCTGTCGTGCAGTGGCGAAGTCGGGACGCTCCTTCTGCAGGAAGAAGTTGCGCACGACGTATGTGCTCACTATCGATTCGGGATGATCCTCTACGAACTGGCGTGCGTATTTCTGTATCTCGTTGGGTGAGGCGTTTGCAATCTGTTCGCGCAGTTGGTTCATCAGTTCGTTCGGCTTTGTGCCTTTCACCTTCATCTCTTTCAGGTGTGAAGCGTCGCCTTTTATGTCTACGCTCTTTCCTGGTGCAGCAAACACGGGTTGCTCGGTGAAGTTGGGGAACACAATCATCAGTGTCATCTCTTTCTTACACTCCACCTTATATGTAAAGCGTCCTGCTTGCACCTTTATAGTGTCGATACCCTTTAGGTTGCCATCTGGGCTATATACATAAAACTCGCCCTGATTAAGGTTCAGGAGCCTGCCGTCAATTTCGAAATGACGACTATCGGTTCCACATGACACCATAATCAGGGCGAGTAATGTCGCTATAATTGTTTTGTTCATTTTAGTCGTATGAACTGAAGTTAGAATAAGAAGGCTGAGAGCAATAACCCTCAGCCTTCATTTATTTTTAATTATTTAAAACGTCTTGCCACGTCTTACTTCAGAAGAGAGAGCTCCAAGTCCTTCTCAGCGTACTCCTTCAAAGAAGGATCCTTCTGGAGAGCCTCCTTGAGGTAAGAGTTAGCAGCGAACTTGTTGCCACGACGTGCAGCTACGATAGCGCGGAGGTAGTCGGTCATACCGTTCGGGTTAGCTACCTTGTCAAGAGTGCTTGTAGCGCCCTCGTAGTCCTTGTTCAGGATCTGAGCAAGAGCTGCAGTGTTTGTGTTCTGCTTGTTGAAGTCCTTGTCAGCCTGAGCGTAGTTGCCCTTAGCGATGTTGAGTGCGCCGAGAGCCGACTGTACGTTCTCAGAGCCAGAAGCCTTAGCAATCTGACGTTCTGCACCCTGTACGTCGCCCTCGATGAGCGAAACGAGACCGAGGTTAGCCTGTGCCTCCGGAGTAGATGAACCGAGAGAAGTAGCCTTCTGAGCGTACTGCTTAGCAGCTGCTACGTCGCCCTTAGCGAGTGCAAGAGCAGCGAGGTTGTTGTAAGCGCGGTAGTCGTTCGGGTAAACCTCTGTTGTCTTCTTGTAGATTTCCTCCTTCTTAGCTGCCGACTCCTCGAGAGTAGCAGAGTAGAGAAGCTCGTCAACGCTCAGCTTAGTAGCGTCGCTGCTGTACTGCTCCTTAATCTGGTCGTCGCTACGGCCGATTGTCTCATAGTTGATGATGAGGCGTGAACGGCGAAGCTCTGGGAGGATGCCGTCAGCAAGCTCCTGGAAGCCTGCAGACATGTTGCGGATCTGCTGCTCGCGCTCCTGTGGGTCGCTATACATAGAGAGCACGCGGAGGATTACCTCCTTGTCCTGAAGATTAGATGCTGCAACGAGCTTCTGGAAACCGTCCCAGTCCTGTGCTGTGTAGTGAGCGTCGATAGCTGCGTTCACCTTTGTCTTCTTCAATGTACCCTTAACGTACTTCTCTGACTCGTTCTGACGGTTGCCAGCGAGCTTATCGTTGAACTTAACGCCACCATCTGGTGAAGCGTAAGCCTGGATTTCTACGTTCTGTACGTTGTAGCCTTCCTTGTCAGCGTTGATCTTCTTAAGCAACTCTACAAACTCCTTAACAGAGTTGTTCTTGAGCTCGCTCTTGCGGATGTTAGCCTGGTTGATGAGGAACTTGATGTTAGCCTCCTGCTTAGCAGCGTTTACGCGCTGGAATGCGTCAGGAGCGATGCAGCCACTCTCAGAAACGAGAGTCTTCTTGTAGAGCTCTGATGTAGCGATAACGCCATCAGCTACCTTCACTGCAGGTACGTCGAACTGCTTCTTGCCGATGCGTGCGTCGAATGTGAGGTACATCTCGCTCTGCTGCATCTCTGGAACGTACTTGAAGTTAGACTTCATTGTGTAGCGACCACCTACCTTGTAAGAGATAGTCTGATCGTTGCCCTTTACTTTCTCACCCTGGAAAGTAGCACTCTGACCCTTAGCTACCTGACCGTCAGCGTAGCGCAACTCTGGAGTAACTGTGACAACAGCCTTCTTCTTCATGTACTTCTCTGGGAATGTTCCGTTGATTGTAGCTGGAACATCGCCTGCGTTTGCCTCAAGTGGGTTAGGGATAACTGTGAAGTTGTCCGCTGAGAGCGGTCCAAGCTTCGAACAAGATGTCATGAACAGCATTGTAGCTGCAGACAGTAAAAGAAGATTGTTTTTCTGCATAATTTATATAAAATATTAATTGATATATCTATTAGTGTTATTACACACGCTTAATGCGTGTACGTGTACATAATAATGTGCTACAAAGATACGCACTTATATTGTTTGCGACAAAGACAACTGTATTTAATTATGTTTAATTAACGATATGAATAGCTTCTTAACTCCTATAATAATAAAAAGACAGCGGAGATAAGTCTCAGCTGTCTTTTTATGTTGGATTTCATCCTTCGTTTTCTCGCCATGGCATAACTCGAGCAAGCTCGGTTCTGCTCATTTGGCTTAACGAAAACGTTGGTTTTTGATTGGTTTGGCTTAGTTGAGAGCGTCTGAAAGCTCGGCACCTGCCTTGAACTTAGCAACCTTCTTTGCTGCAATCTGAATCTTCTCACGAGTGCGGAGGTTCATGCCTTCGCGAGCTGGGCGCTCGTTAACACTGAATGTACCGAAGCCGATGAGCTGTACCTTGTCACCCTCAACGAGAGCTGTCTTGATTGCTTCTACTGCAGCTTCGAGAGCTTTCTTTGCGTCAGCCTTGCTGAGTTCAGCACCTACTGCTATCTTCTCTACTAATTCTGTCTTGTTCATAATTCTGTTGTATTTAAATTGTTTATAAATGTTAGTTTTCTCTGAGTTTGAAGAGCTAAAAATGTGTAACTCACACTATTTCAGTGACAAATTTAGAGTTTTCCTTTCATAAATCAAACAAAAAACAGAAAAAAGTGCATAATTAATTGAAAAAAAAAGCGCGAATAGCCTGTTTTATGCCTTTTTACGTGGATTTTTCGTAATTTTGCCACTCTAACGATGTGATATTTACAAATATATAAAAATGTGATATGAATAATATTCCAACGATAACAAAAAACTTACTTATTGTGAATGTAGTGGTATTCTTAGCCACTTATTTATTTAGAACTATCGGTGTAGACCTCAACAATGTTTTAGGTTTGCACTTCTTTCTTGCGCCCGACTTTCACATCTATCAGCTCTTTACATACATGTTCGCTCATGGTGGTTTCAGCCACATCTTCTTCAATATGTTTGCGCTGTGGATGTTCGGTTGTATCGTTGAGCGCACTTGGGGACCGAAGAAGTTTCTCACTTATTATATAGTGTGCGGAGTAGGTGCTGGTCTGTTTCAGGAGTTGGCACAGTTTGCGCAGTTTTATTTTATAGCAAGCGAACAACTTCCTCACTTCACATTGGCTCAGACAATGAAAGTGGCTGATGCCAATGCCGCCTTCCTTAACCTTTGGACTACCGTGGGTGCATCGGGTGCTGTCTACGGCATACTGCTCGCCTTCGGTATGCTCTATCCCGAGGAGCGCATCTTTATATTCCCGCTGCCTGTGCCTATCAAGGCAAAGTGGTTTGTGATGGGTTATGCTGCGATAGAATTGTTTATGGCTTACTCTTCTACGGGCGACGGAGTGGCTCACCTGGCTCACTTGGGCGGTATGGTGTTCGGTTTCTTCCTTATACGCTACTGGCGACGCCACCCCGACATTCGCTATAGTCGTCGCAGCGGACAGCAGTTCTTCGACTCTATGCGTGCCTCGTGGGAGCGTCGCACGGGGCGCAAAGATCGTGGCGGTGTGTTTACTAATAGTGCAAATACACGCCATGAGAGCGATTGGGACTACAACGCACGCCGCAAGGCAGAGCAGGAGCGAATGGACGAGATATTGGATAAGATACGTCGTAATGGTTACGAGTCGCTAACGCGTGAAGAGAAACAGCAACTCTTCGATGCAAGTAACAGAAAATAAAAAACAGACTTACACGCTTTGAAAAATATAAAATCAATAATCTTTCGCATCGTCGCTGCATTCAATGTGGTGACGGTGCTCTTTATGTTAGCTATAGGATATAGCGACAGGGTTAACCCTACGGCTCATCCGTTGATAGCTAACATAGGGCTTGTATTCCCCTTGTTTTTGCTGCTTAATATAGCATTTCTCGTCTTTTGGTTGTTGTTTTGTAAGCGTGGGGCACTCATCTCGTTAGTCGGAATGATAGTATGTTTCGGTCCGGTGCGCACTTATGTTCCGCTGAATGTTCCGTCTTCGGCTCCTGAGGATGCGTTGAAGATAATGTCGTACAATGTGTTCTGCTTTTCTACGTGGACTGACTTGTCGCAGCCATGCGCTATAGCCGATTATATGTTGGAACAGGACGCTGATATCGTTTGTTTGCAGGAAGCTGATGTACAATGGGCAAAGCGTGTGAAGATAGACTCGTTGATGGACGTTAAGTATCCTTACAGAAAGTATAGTGGCTCGAAAAATCCCAAAGGAGGCGATGCTGTCGGTATATATAGTAAGTTGCCGATAGTAGGGGAGGAATATATATCCACCGAAGAGGATACATATAACGCCGTATCTTATGCTCTAAAGACAGGTGAAAAGGACACTACGCTTGTTATTGTAGCCCACTTCCAGGTTACCGGATTGTCGCCCGAAGACCGTACACGCTTTAAGTCGATGTTGAAAGGTGACATGGAAAGCGATGAAACAAAACAGGAAACACATCGCCTGTGGAACTTGCTTGGCGAGTCGTCAGCGAAACGTGGACCACAGGCAGACGCTGTGGCTGAATATATTGAGCATCACAAGCATCAGAGCATAATCCTTGCAGGCGACTTCAACGATTCGCCCATATCCTATACCCATCAACGCTTAGCTAAAGAACTCACCGATTGTTATGTAGCTACGGCGAATGGTCCTGGTATATCTTACCACTACAACGCTTTCTACGTGCGCATAGACAACATCATGTGCTCCGACCATTGGAAACCCTATGAATGCAAGGTGGATAATAGCATAAGTGCATCCGATCATTATCCGATTGTATGTAAGCTGCAAAGGGTAAAATAGCAATGAGTATAGGGGTGATGACACCACTTTAGAAAGTGCTTTTTCACCTTATATATTATAAAAATATTTAAAAAACTGGACTTTTATAAGTGTTTTAAACTCTTAAACCTCTGCAAAACAAAGAAATAAAGCTATAAATTTCGGTTTAACTGAAAAAATCTGTAACTTTGCACGCTATCTGTATACACAGCGAAAAAATAATAATAACAAAAAATAAATCAAAAAAATGCAGAACAAAGGTATTGTAATTGTAACAGCCGTCCTTTTGACGCTTGCAAGTATCTTCTATCTCTCGTTCTCGGCTGCCACAAAGTACTACGACAGCCAGGCTGCGAAGATAAAGGATCCTATCGCACAGCAGGACTACAAGGACTCCGTGAAGTATCTTGGCATCTACTCTTATCAGAAGTGTCTCGAAACACAGATCGGTCTCGGTCTTGACCTTAAAGGCGGTATGAACGTCATCCTTGAAGTGAGCGTTCCTGATGTACTCGAGAACCTCGCCGACCACAAGGTAGACGCAGCTTTCGTTAAGTCGATGAAAGAGGCTCGCGCAGAGCATGAAGTATCGCAGAGCGACTTCATCACACTCTTCGTCAACGCTTTCAAGAAGAACGCTCCGGGACGTCATCTCTCAGAGATCTTCGCTACACAGCAGCTCCAGGGCAAGGTGTCGCCTAACTCTTCTGACAAGGAAGTAGAGAAGGTGCTCCGTTCAGAGGTGCAGGCAGCTATCGATAACTCGTTCCTCGTCGTACGTACACGTATCGACAAGTTCGGTGTCGTACAGCCTAACATCCAGAAGCTCGAGGGTCAGCAGGGCCGTATCATGGTAGAAATGCCGGGTATCAACGAGCCGGAGCGCGTGCGTAAGCTCCTCCAGGGTAGCGCAAACCTTGAGTTCTGGGAGACATACAACTCAGACGAAATCATCCCTTACCTATCACAGCTCAACCAGCGCGAGGCTAACCACCGCTCTGGTGCCAAGGAGGAAGTAGCCGACTCGGCTGCTACCGACACAGCAGCAGTAGCAGCAGCCGAGAAGGTAGAAGCTAAGGCAAAGGCAGCGTTCAATACAAAGAAGAGCGCTAAGGCAGACGACGCAGCAGCTATGGCTGAGTCTAAGAAGCAGAACCCGCTCTTCTCTGTGTTCCAGCCTTCTGGCAACGGTGCGCTCAGCCTCGTAGGCTACGCTTCGGCACGCGATACAGCAGAGGTAAACAAGATTATCTACTCGGCTCTTGCTAAGCAGATACTCCCCGCCGACTGCCGCCTCCTTTGGAGTGCTAAACCAGCTGACGGCATCCAGGCAAAGAATATCTACGAGCTTCACGCCATTAAGGTGACAACCACCAACGGCCGCGCTCCTATCGAGGGCGACGTAGTGACCTACGCTAAGGACCAGTTCAACAACCTTACTGGCTCGCCTGAGGTTTCAATGACCATGAACTCTGACGGTGCACGCCGCTGGGCAGCCCTCACAAAGGCTAACGTAGGCAAGGCAATCGCTATCGTGCTCGACGGTACAGTTTACTCTGCTCCGCGCGTAAACGGCGAGATTTCTGGCGGTCAGTCGTCTATCTCTGGTAACTTCACAATCGAAGATACAAAGGACTTGGCTAACACTCTTAAGTCTGGACGTATGCCGGCTCCGGCACACATCGTTCAGGAGGAAGTAGTAGGTCCGACACTCGGTGCACAGTCAATCCAGCAGGGCTTCATCTCGTTCATCTTCGCCTTTATCATCCTGATGATCTATATGGTAGTGATGTACGACTTCATCCCGGGTATGGTAGCTAACGGTGCCCTCCTCCTCAACCTCTTCTTCACCATGGGTATCATGGCATCGTTCCAGGCAGCTCTTACAATGCCAGGTATCGCCGGTATCGTGCTCGCCCTCGGTATGGCGGTGGATGCCAACGTGCTTATATACGAGCGCACCAAGGAGGAACTCAAGAAGGGTCTCGGCACCAAGCAGGCACTCTCGCTGGGTTACAGCAACGCCTTCTCAGCCATCTTCGACTCTAACTTGACATCAATCATCACAGGTATCATCCTCTACGTGTTCGGTACAGGTCCAATCCGCGGCTTCGCTACCACACTTATCATCGGTATCTGCTGCTCGTTCTTCACCGCAGTGTTCCTCACACGCCTCGTTTACGAGAACCGTCTGAAGCACGACAAGTGGACAAAGCAGAACTTCTCTACACGCGTATCACGCAACTTCATGGCGAACAAGAACTTCGCGTTCATGTCGTCATATAAGACATCATTCACAGCGTTCGGCGTCGTAATCCTCATCATGCTTGGCAGCTTCTTCGTACGTGGCTTGAGCAAGGGTATCGACTTCACTGGTGGTCGCAACTACGTAGTGGTGCTCGAGAAGCAGACAGAGCCTGAGCAGGTGAAGGAAGCCCTCGTACCGCTCTTCAAGGGCGCAACAGTTAATGCTCTCGCACTCGGTACAGACGGCAAGACAATCCGTATCTCTACCAACTACAAGATCGAGTCGAACAACCCGGCTATCGACAACGAGGTAGAGGACATACTCTACAAGGGTCTCCACGGCGCAGGCCTCGTAACACAGGAAAGCGTTGAGGCATTCAAGAACCCTGACGTACGCGCAGGCGGTTCTATCATATCGTCTACAAAGGTAGGTCCGGCAGTGGCTAAGGACATCACACACGGTGCTATCATCAGCGTGCTCTTCGCCCTCGCAGCCATCTTCGTCTACATCCTCGTACGTTTCCGCAACGTAGCGTTCTCAGTAGGTTCTACAGTAGCCCTCGCCGTAGACGCAACAATCGTTATCGGATTCTTCTCACTCCTCTGGGACGTAGTGCCGTTCTCACTCGAGATTGACCAGACCTTCATCGGTGCTATCCTTACCGTTATCGGTTACTCTATCAACGATAAGGTGGTTGTGTTCGACCGTATCCGCGAGAACCTCACACTCCACAAGAAGATGGATCTGCAGGAGCTCTTCAACAAGTCGCTGAACGAGACCCTCGCACGTACTATCAATACATCGTTCTCAACACTCATCGTGCTGCTCTGTATCTTCTGCTTCGGCGGTGAGAGCACTCGCAGCTTCTCGTTCGCAATGTTGCTCGGTGTAATCTTCGGTACACTCTCTTCTATCTTCATGGCTGCTCCGGTGGCTTACCTCACACTCGGTCGCAAGATCAAGCATGAGGAGGCAGCTCTCGAAGCCGTAGAGGTGAAGTAACAGACATCGCTTACATAATTATAATAAAAGCGCAACTCCATAAAGGAGCTGCGCTTTTTTGTATTTTTCTACGATTTTCAGTAACTTTGCAGATGAAATTAAAAAACACATAATATAATGGAAGAGAACAAGTTCAAACGCACCACTGTGACTGCGGCTTTGCCATACGCCAACGGTGGAGTACACATCGGCCACTTGGCTGGCGTGTATGTGCCTGCCGACATCTATGTGCGCTATCTGCGCCTGAAGAAGCAGGAAGTGATGTTCATCGGCGGTAGCGACGAGCACGGTGTGCCCGTGACAATCCGCGCACGCAAGGAGGGCATCACGGTTCAGGAGGTGGTAGACCGCTATCACAACCTTATCAAGAAATCGTTCGAAGACTTCGGCATTTCGTTCGACATCTATAGCCGTACTACATCGAAGATTCACCATAAGTTCGCAAGCGACTTCTTCCGCACGCTCTACGACAAGCATGAGCTTGTAGAGAAAACAGAAGAGCAGTTCTGCGACGAGGTGACTGGCGAGTTCCTCACCGACCGCAACATCGTAGGTACATGCCCACGCTGCGGCGCTGAGGGTGCTTACGGCGACCAGTGTGAGAAGTGTTGCGCAACACTCTCACCCGAGGAACTTATCAACCCTACAAACAAGAATAACCCGGGTCATGGACTCGTGAAGAAAGCCACAAAGAACTGGTACTTGCCGCTCAACAAGTGGCAGGACTGGCTGAAGCAGTGGATTCTGGAAGACCATAAGGAGTGGCGTCCGAACGTGTACGGACAGTGTAAGTCGTGGCTCGACATGGATCTGCAGCCGCGCGCTATGACACGCGACCTCGACTGGGGTATCCCCGTACCGGTAGAGGGAGCAGAAGGCAAGGTGCTCTACGTGTGGTTTGACGCACCTATCGGCTACATCTCCAACACTAAGGAACTTTGCGACGCACAGCCCGAGAAGTGGGGACCGTGGCAGAAGTGGTGGCAGGACCCCACATCACGCCTCGTTCACTTCATAGGCAAGGACAACATCGTGTTCCACTGCATCGTCTTCCCGACTATGCTGAAGGCTCACGGCGACTATATCCTGCCCGACAACGTACCCTCTAACGAGTTCCTCAACCTCGAGAACGACAAGATTTCTACATCGCGCAACTGGGCTGTATGGCTCCACGAGTATCTCGTCGACTTCCCCGGCAAGCAGGACGTTCTGCGCTATGTTCTCACAGCCAATGCGCCTGAGACAAAGGACAATAACTTCACATGGAAGGACTTCCAGGATCGCAACAACAACGAGCTGGTGGCTGTTTACGGCAACTTCGTCAACCGCGCCCTGCAGCTCACGAAGAAGTACTTCAACGGCGTTGTGCCTGAGTGCGGCGAACTTCAGGAGGTAGACCTCAAGACTATCGAGGAGTTCAAGGACGTGAAGCAGAAGGTGGAGGCATTGCTCGACACATTCAAGTTCCGCGACGCACAGAAGGAGGCTATGAACCTCGCACGCATCGGAAACAAGTATATCACCGACTGCGAGCCATGGCACGTGGCAAAGACCGACATGGAGCGCGTAAAGACCATCCTTTACCTCTCTCTGCAGCTCGTGGCTAACCTCGAGATTGCTTTCGAGCCGTTCCTGCCGTTCAGCTCGGCACGTCTGCGCGAAATGCTCAATGTTACCGATACCGATTGGGCTCAACTCGGCTCTACAGAGCTGCTCAAGCCTGGTCATCAGCTCGGCACACCGGCGCTGCTCTTCGAGAAGATCGAGGACGAGGCTATCGAGGCTCAGCTCAAGAAGCTCGAGGACACGAAGAAGGCTAACGAGGCTGCCAACTACGTTGCTGCACCTATCAAGGAGAACGTAGACTTCGACACATTCGAGAAACTCGACATCCGCGTTGGTCATATCAAGGACTGCCAGAAGGTGAAGAAGTCGAAGAAACTCCTGCAGTTCACCATCGACGACGGTTCTGGCGTTGACCGCACAATCCTTTCGGGCATCGCAGCTTACTACGAGCCTGAGCAGCTCATCGGCAAGGATGTGCTCTTCGTAGCCAACTTCGCTCCGCGCAAGATGATGGGCATCGAGAGCCAGGGTATGATTCTCTCTGCCGTAAACTTCGACGGAACGCTCAACGTAACCACCGTGGCTGGCAACGTTAAGCCTGGTTCGCAGGTAGGATAATTATTACTTATACAATAAAAACAAGCCCTATACAACAATGTTTGTATAGGGCTTGTTTTATTAGGAGGCTACGGCATTCCTGCCGTAGCCACTATATGCAGTACATATTATTACGATTTATTGCTATGCCTACGGCAAGAATGCCGTAGGCTCCTACGTTTTTTTATTTGTCGCCGAGTCCTTTTACGATTCGCGTTATGCCTTCGTTAAGCAGTTCGCTGGTGCAAGCCATGTTTATGCGTATGAACGCCGCGCCTTCAGTGCCGTACATGCTGCCCGCATTCACCCATACTTTGTTCTCGTGCATGAGCATCTCCTCTATTTCGTCCGATGAGATATGCAGTTCCGAGCAGTCTATCCACGCCAGATACGTGCCTTCCATGCGCATCACCTTGCACTTCGGCAGTTCGCGAGCGAAGCGTTCGCACAGCAAGTCGTAGTTGGCAGAGATGTATTCGCGCAGCTGTGTGAGCCATTCGTAGCCCTCGTCGCTGTAAGCAGCCTGCAGGGCTATCACGCCGAACGGGTTCACGTCGCACACCTCGTTGATGTTTATGGCGCGGTCGATGCGGTTGCGCACCTCTGCATCGCGGCAAACGATATTTGCAATCTGCAGTCCGGCGGTGTTGAACGCCTTCGACGGCGAGCAGCAGGTTATCGAATCGCGGCTCAGCTCGTCGGGCAGCGAACCGAACGGCACGTACTCGTTGTCGTAGAGCGTCAGTTCGCAGTGAATCTCGTCCGACACAACGCGTACGCCATACTTGTGGCAAAGCTCCGCCACGCGGGTCAGTTCGTCGCGAGTCCACACGCGTCCGCCCGGATTGTGCGGGTTGCAGATCAGCATCAGTCGTGCGCGTTCGTGAGCGAGCTTGCGTTCGAGGTCGTCGAAGTCGATTTCGTAGCGCAGTTCCTCCTTATTATATATAAGCGAGTTGGAGACCGTCTCGCATCCGTTGTTGCGTATTGAGGAGAAGAAGCAGTTGTACACCGGTCCCTGCACTATCACCTGGTCGCCAGGCAGCGTAAGCGCCTTGATAACCGCCGACACAGCCGGCACCACGCCCGACGTGTAGATGATATCCTCGCGGTTGATGTGCCATCCGTGATGCTTACCGAACCAGTTGCACACTGCTTCGTAGTACGCCTCAGGCACACGTGTGTAGCCGAATATGCCGTGCGCCACGCGTCGCTGCAAGGCTTCGGTGATGCAGGGGAAGGTCTCGAAGTCCATATCCGCCACCCACAGCGGAATGATGTCAGTCTCTGGTGCCGAATCCCATTTGTAAGAATCGGTGCCGCGTCGCTCAGTTGGTCTTGAAAAGTCGTATTCCATAGCTTACGTCCTTTTTATGTATGCTTATGCACGCGTCAGAATCTCGCAGTCAGCCGGCTTTTTGATGTTCTCGTCGAGTATAATCTCGCCTATGCTGTCAGCCACGATGCGTCCTGACGCAGGGTTCTTCACGCTCTTGATGTGTCCGCGTATGTCAGCCTGCACGGTAGAATACTCGAACGCGCGGTCGCATTCGGCGTCGAACGTGCAGTTCTCGAGCACGAGGTCCTTGGCGTAGCAGAGCGGCTGTTCGCCAGATATATGGCAGTTGACGAGACGCAGTCCGCGCGAGTGCCATCCGAGGAACTCTCCGTTCAGTTCCGAGTCGTACACCGTCACGTTGTCCACCTCCCAGAACGAGTCCTTCGTGTCTATCTTCGCGTTGCGAATCTCTATGTCGCGCGAGTACTGGAATACGTACTTCGCGTCCGATACCAGTCCGTCCACCTTCACGTTGCGGCAGTGCATGAATGGGTATGTGCCTTCGTGCAGCACCACGTTCTCCAGCTTCAGTCCGTCGATGCCCCAGAACGTTTCGTCGGCATCGTTCACGGTTACGTTCTTAAGCGACAGATTTTTCATCTCGCGGAAGAACTTCGGACCGTTTATCACGCAGTCCTCCATGTGCATATCGTCCGAGTACCATATCGCCGAGCGCGAGCCCGGAGCGAAATAGCAGTTGCGTATGTCCGACCCCTTTACGTGCCACAGCGGGTATTTGCCCTCGAAGTAGCAGTTGCGGCATACTATGTTACTGCACTCTTTAACGCCCGATTCGCCGAAGGTGATACGCACGTGGTCGAGCTCCACGTTGTGTATCTCGAATAGCGGACGCTCTCCGCCGAAAACCTTGTTACTGATCTTTTCCATAATGTTTACATGAAGTTTGAATGTTCCAGAATTTGAGTTTTACCAAGAAGATTAAGCCTCTGAAGCAGAGTTCGATGCACATGGCTATCCACACACCGCGCAGTCCCATCGATGGTGCAAGCATTGCAGCGAGCGATATGCGCACGCCCCATATAGAGATGAGGTTCATTATGCTCGGCACGAGCGTCTTCGCTGCGCCCACGAACACACCGTAGCTTACTATTGCAGCGGCGAACATAGGCTCTGCGAATGCTTCTATGCGCAGCACCTCCACGCCCAGACGGCGCACTTCCTCGGCAGGTGTCATCATCGCCATCGCCGTTGGTGCTCCGACGTACATCACCACACCCATCACAGCCATTACCGTCACGCCCAAGCCTACAGACAGCCATGCGAAGCGCTTCATCAGCTCGTGCCTGCCGGCACCCATGCTCTGTCCGACGAGTGTCGTTGCAGCGTCGGCGATGCCGTAGCCCGGCATGTAGCAGAGGCTTTCGATGATTATGCCGAACGAGTTGGCAGCTATGGCGAAGGTGCCCAGCGGCGCAATGATAATGGTCGTCATCACGTAAGCCGAGCACATGATGGTCTGCTGCAAACCCATCGGCAGGCTGATGTGAAGCGCGCGCTTCACTACGCCCCATGTGGGCAGAAAGCGTCCCGTGTCGATGCGCAGCGACAGCTCTTTGGAGCGGAAACAGAGAATGTACATCGTTATGGAGGCTGCCACCAACTCAGCCGACACCGTGCCTATCGCCGCGCCCATTACGCCCATGCCCATGCCGGGCATCATTATCTGTGTGCCGAACAACTCCACGGGTCGGGTGGGGAAGATGAGGAAGAAGTTGAACACCACGTCGAGCGACATCATCACCACGCTCATCACGCTCGGCACGACCATATTGCCCGAACTACGGAGCATTCCGGCTCCGAATATTGAGAACTGGAAGATGGGCAGAGCCGTAGCCACGATGGCGAAGTAGGCTGAGGCGATGGGGGTTATATGGCTGTTGCCACCGAGCCATGTAGGCAGAAACGGACTCACCGCCAGCGACACTAATCCGAGCAACGCGCTCACCACGAGCACCGACATTATGCCCTGACGCAGCGTGCTGCGAGCACGTGCAGGGTCGTTGGAGCCCAACTGGTGGCTCACCTGTACGTAGAAGCCGGCTGCCGTAGCCGAGCAGATACTGCCCAGCAGCCACATAGTGGTCTCCATGAGTCCGATAGAAGCCGATGCCTCCGCACCCATACTGCCCACCATCGATGCGTCAATATATTGCATCATCGTCGTCGTGAGTTGCGCAAGTATAGCCGGTGTGGCGAGAAACATTACCAATCGAGCCTGCTCGCCGAGTGTCATAGGCTTACCCAGGCGTATCATCGAGAGTAATGCATCTTTCTTCTTGTCTGATTTCATATATAAATAATGTGTGTACCTATTGAATTGTTAAGCATGTTGTTATCGCAATGCGAAGTTACAACTATTTTAAAGAATACACAATTCAGCAGACACGATATATGTAAGATATTTAACAAAAACAAGAAAATTGGTCATAATGTTTAAAAAAGTTATATAAAAGTTGTTTCATGTGAAATATTTTACTACATTTGCAACATATAAACAAAAAACTAACAAGTGTATGAAGAACTTATCTCTAAAAACATTAGCATTAGGTATTCTTGCTTTGTTTGCTGTGACCACTATTTCTGCACAGGAAGAGCCAGCAAAGAAAAAGACCTTAATTCCGCAACACTTTAGTTTAACATTATTTATAATATCCTGAGCAACAA
>OHUK01000368.1_pt1 | contig 31289 bp, 29 predicted proteins | sample 1579201 | NCBI WGS metagenome assembly OHUK01 (sample SAMEA3879528, study PRJEB24766) | human gut metagenome | biome: human-associated habitat; feature: feces | place: USA | collected 1985/1987 | reverse complement strand
ATCTGACATTTGGCTCGCGATTCCTCCGGCACTTTGTGCCTGCGGAATGGAGGATAGTATGGCAGAGAAAGTACGTGAATTCAAGGGCGGACCGGGAGCAAGGGGACGCGGACCAAGACCGAAGGTAGCTAATCCCGGCAAGCTGTTTAAAAGAATCATGCAGTATGTCATGAGAAAATATACTGTTCATATTGCAGTAGTTGTCATATGCATATTTGTCGGTGTGCTTGCCAGTGTACGCGGTACACTCTTTATGCAGACACTTATTGATGATTATATACTCCCTATGATGGGAAGTGCAGACCCTGACTTTGGACCGCTTCTTGCAGCGATGGCAAGAGTAGCGGTGTTCTATGCGATTGGTGCGCTGTCAACATGGGTTTACAGCAGAATTATGGTTAATGTCACACAGGGAACACTAAGAGACCTCCGTCAGGATCTGTTTTCCAACATGGAGGGACTTCCGATAAAGTTCTTTGATACACATGCGCATGGCGATATCATGTCAATATATACTAACGATATTGATACACTCAGACAGATGATAAGCCAGAGCATGCCGCAGCTTCTTAACAGTGTAATTACGGTTGTCAGTGTATTTATAAGCATGATAGTGCTCAATGTTCCGCTTACGGTTGTTACATTGATTATGGTTGCAGTCACACTTACATCTACCAAGGCAATCGCCGGAAGAAGCAGTAAATACTTTATTGCGCAGCAGAAGGAGCTTGGCAGGGTTAACGGCTATATAGAGGAAATGATGGACGGACAGAAGGTTGTCAAGGTATTCTGTCATGAAGAAGAAAGCATAGAGAATTTCAACAGACTTAATGATAAGCTCTGCGAGAGTTCATATAATGCCAACCAGTTCGCTAACATCATGGGACCGGTAACCATGCAGATTGGCAACATAAGCTACGTTGTGTGTGCAATGGTCGGCGGTGTGCTTGCACTTAACGGCTTTGGCGGTTTCACTCTTGGCGGGCTTGCGAGCTTCCTTACATTTAATAAGAGCTTCAACCAGCCTATCAATCAGATGAGCCAGCAGCTTAACAGCGTTATAATGGGCCTTGCGGGTGCAGAGAGGGTATTCAGGCTGCTTGACGAGGTTCATGAAGAGGATGAGGGCAATGTAACTCTTGTAAATGCAAAGCTTGAGAATGGTGTTCTTACCGAGACTGACGAAAGAACCGATATGTGGGCATGGAAAAATATACATAAGGACGGAACAGAGGAGCTTGTTGAGCTTAAGGGCGATGTTGTATTCGATGATGTTGACTTTGGATATAACCCGGATAAGATAGTCCTTCACGGAGTAAATCTGTATGCGACACCGGGACAGAAGATTGCATTTGTCGGTTCGACAGGTGCGGGAAAGACTACTATTACGAATCTTATTAACCGTTTCTATGATATTCAGGACGGTAAGATAAGATATGACGGAATAAATATTAACCATATCAGGAAGGATGACTTAAGACATTCTCTCGGAATAGTTCTTCAGGATACGCATCTGTTCACGGGAACAGTACGTGATAATATCAGATACGGAAAGCTTGATGCAACTGACGATGAAGTTATTGCGGCAGCAAAGCTTGCCAATGCGGACAGCTTCATCAGAAAGCTTCCTGACGGCTATGACACAGTACTTACGGGTGACGGTGCTAACTTAAGCCAGGGACAGAGACAGCTTCTTGCCATTGCAAGAGCCGCAATAGCAGACCCTCCGGCACTCATACTTGACGAGGCAACAAGCTCAATTGATACAAGAACGGAGCGGATTGTACAGGACGGAATGGATAAGCTTATGAAGGGCAGGACAACATTTGTAATTGCCCACAGACTTTCAACAGTGCGTAACTCAGACTGCATCATGGTGCTTGAGAACGGACGGATAATAGAGCGTGGCAATCATGACCAGCTCATGGAACTTAAGGGAAGATATTACCAGCTGTATACGGGAGGACTGGCTGCCAGCTAATTGCCGGCAGCCTTATCTATTACTTTTATCTGACTCCATCTGCCACTGATAAATCTTGTCGTAAAGCATATTCCACGTACAAACCAGTCACACGCCATACCTATCCACACTGCAATCGGACCGAAGCCGAATACGCGGCAGAGGATTGTAACTATAAGAACACGGCAGGTCCACATTGTGATTGATGATACAATCATTGAGAACTTAACATCGCCGGCGGCACGCATTCCGTATGCAAGGCTGAATGAGAATATCCACGGAATAGGCTTTATTATTGATACGAAGGTCGACATTTCTATAAACATACGCGTGCTTTCAGGTGTCATGTTGCCAAGCACCGCAAGCGGTCTTGTTGCAAAATAGGTGAGAGCACATGAGATGATAAGTGCAACCTCGGCGTATTTGGCAAGCTTTATTATGTATCGCTTTGCTTCGTCAGGTCTGCCTGCACCCATACACTGGCCGACGATGGTTATTGTTCCGAGACCTATGCCGATTGCAGCCATACTGTTGAAGGATTCAAGTATTGTCTGCATGGCGTTGGCGGCAATGGCGTCTGTTCCGAGTGTGGATACGGTAGACTGGATTGCAAGCTTGCCGAACTGGAACATTCCGTTTTCAATACCGGTAGGTATTCCGACACTTAAGATAGTGCCGATAAGAGCCCATTGCGGGCGCACTGACGAGTAATTGCTGATGACAATCTCCTGCTTAGGCTTACGCAGGCTGTAAAGCACGACAACGGCACAGAAAGCACGTGAGACAAGTGTTGGAATTGCGACACCTTCAACGCCGCAGTGCAGGCCGAATATGAGGATTGCGTTACCGGCTACATTTACGACATTGGCAACCATGGAGATTGTCATTGGATATTTGGAATTGCCACATGCGCGGTAGAGTGCCGCACCTGCATTGTAGAGCGCAATAAAAGGATATGAAAATGCCGTTATTACAAGGTAAGTAAGTGCATTATTCATGATTGCCGGCTCAACGCTTCCGAATATTAATGAAAGCAGCGGTCTCCTTAATATTACTGCAAATGCTGTAATTATCAGTGAGATTGCAAACACGGAAAGTAAAAGCTGCTGGCCGGATTCGTTGGCTTTTTTGTGGTTGCGGCTTCCGATGTACTGTGAGCATACGATTGCCCCGCCTGTTGCAAGTGCTGAGAATACCTGTATGATAAGTGTGTTTATCGAGTCTACAAGAGATACCGCCGAGATTGCGGTCGGACCTACGGTACTGACCATAAGTGAATCCATCATGCCCATGACGGAATTAAGAATCTGCTCTATTATGAGCGGTATGATTAATTTGAAAATATCTTTATTGCTGAACATACTTTTCCTTTCCTGTAATAAAAGCTTTTCTGTAATAAAAAAAGACGGATGATTAAACATCCGCCTTTGGTTTATCTGTGTCTTCTTCGGTTATATGATCTCCTGCGGTGTTTTCTCATCTTATTATCATGTACGGTGTCAATTATCTCGAAGATTATAAGAACCGCAATAATCATAATTATAACATGCCATATATTGATGACAAGGCAATTTTTTTGGCTCACTACAGAAGAAGTACTCTCTTGAATGTAAGGGAGATTGGTATCTTTGGTGTCGGACTTCGGAGTTGTAACGAGAAGTGTGGCTGTTCCGACTTTGTGACTGCCGTAGTTGAATGAAACATCTGCCGTGAAGTCGTAGTTATTATCAGATGCTTCGCTGTTCTCGGAGACGGATATATCAATATCAGTAATTGAGGCACTCTGAGGAATATCCACATAAGCCGAATCCATGGAGAATGATATCCCGGCGTTGCCAAACACTTTGGAATTGTAGTAGTTGGAGCTGTTAAACAGCGAGCTTACATCGCTGCTGGATATTGGAGCTTTTTTAAAATTATTAAATCCGTAATCAAACAGTGCTTTGGAATCAACATATCTTGATGCGTCATCTGATTCGCGGAACACAACGCATATAAGCCTCATATCATCTTTCTGTGCAAATGTGATAAGAGTATATCCCGACTCATCCGTAAAGCCCGTCTTACCGCCTTTGAAGTACTCATACTGATATCCGTTGCTGTTTGCCATGCCATGGCGCTGCCTGAAGTAACGCGTCTCAGCAGTCTTGTTGGTAGGAGGTATGCTGTAATTTACGGAAGAAGATATCGCCATGAATGTAGAGTTGTTAAAGCATGCGCGTCCAATCATTGCAAGATCATAAGCCGTTGTATAGTGATTGGTGTCAGAAAGACCGTTAGGGTTGTTAAAATGTGTGTTAAGTGCGCCGAGCTCCCTGGCGCGCTCATTCATCATATCTGAAAATGCGGGAATGCTTCCGGCGATGTATTCGCCAATTCCGTAGGCAACTTCATTGGCTGACTTAAGAAGTGTGGCATAGAGAGCCTGTTCCATTGTAAACTGCTCACCTTCACGTGTGCCTGTATTGGCCTCATCCCACTTATAACTGTTGGCAGCTGCCTTGGAAAATGTTATCACATCATCCAGAGAACTGTTCTCGATTGCAAGAAGAGAAGTCATTATCTTGGTTGTACTTGCGGGATATGCACGCGAGTGGCAGTCCTTTTCATATAAAATGGCTCCTGTGTCTGCATCTATAAGAATGGCACTTCCGGCAGATATCGTTGGTGATGCGGGCCATTGATTATCAGAACTGCCCTGGGAACTGCCGGTTGTATCGGTTGTACCGGTTGTGCTCTGCACAGTGCTATTGATGGCTGATGTTGCAGCATTGGTAGCTGCGGTTGAAGCCGTGGCAGCGGATACCGATAACGCAGCTGCAGCTGATATTGTTACGGCACAGAGCGCTGCAGCGGTTGAACGCAGTAATGTTTTCCTGATATTATGTAGCTTTATTTTATTGAAATTCATCCTGTTAATCCTCATTATTAATTTGATTATGTTTTAAGGCTATCCTTAAATTATATTGTAAAATGAAAAAACGTGCAATAGCACATTTGGTTTTGGCGGACAGTTTTGGTAGACTTTTGTGGAGATTTCATATAATATAGATTTTAATGTATATATTTTCAAATTGAAAGGAATGGAATATGCGTCTTAGAAATGTACCCGGTGCAAGGGATGTTATGGAAGAAAGCGGTTTTGTGTTCACTGAGCCGGCAGGAATGAGCGGAACATGGAAGGAAGTATTTGGCAATGATAATCCTATTTACATAGAAGTCGGAATGGGAAAGGGACAGTTTATAACTACGCTGGCCGAGCAGAATCCGGATATTAATTATGTAGGAATTGAAAAGTATTCAAGTGTGCTTCTTCGTGCTGTAGAAAAACAGAACGAGAAACAGCTTCCTAACCTTAAGTTCATAAGAATGGATGCGGAGAATATAAAGGATGTATTCGGTGAACATGAGGTTGGACGCATTTACCTTAACTTTTCAGATCCGTGGCCAAAAGACAGGCATGCGAAGCGACGTCTGACATCAAGACAGTTTTTTGACCGATATGATTATATTCTTGCTCCTGACGGAGAAGTACAGTTCAAGACAGACAACGTGGATCTGTTTGACTGGTCACTTGAGGAGATAGGAGAGACAAAATGGAGACTTACAGCCCAGACGCATGATCTCCATAACGATGCGGTTCTTAACGAGGGCAATGTCATGACAGAATATGAAGAGAAGTTTTCTTCAATGGGTAATCCAATCTGCAAGCTGATAGCTGTAAGGCAGACCGGAGATATACAGGCATAGTTATTATCTGATGCAGGGACAAAAGGCCGGAATCCGTATGAGTCCGCTCTTAAGCGGGGGAAGACCTTTTGTCCTTTTTGTTAACAGTTATTCCTGAAGATGCATATAATAATGTAACATCGTTAATCAGTACAATAGGTATCAGGATGCGCAGAAGATTCTATAGCCGGATGGATTTGTTTATGTATAAGAATTGCAAATTCAACAGATACTTAATAAAAATGAAAAATTCTTATCGCGAAATCTACAAAATTATTAATTCAGACCCCTGCCATACAAATCCCAAACCGCTGAAAAAGCGCTAAAACAGGGGCTTTACGGGGAATTGTACAAATTGTGTCAAAAAATTTTAAAAAATTTTAAAAAAGTACTTGCATTTTTTGAAACCATCATATATAATAACCATTGTGTTCAGCAAGTGAACAAAACATGAAAGCTTCCTGAACAGTAAAATTTATCACATGCGCTTCTAGCTCAGTTGGTAGAGCACCTGACTCTTAATCAGGGTGTCCAGGGTTCGAACCCCTGGAGGCGCACTAAGAAAAGCACTGTTTTTGCAGACGTAGGAGCTGCGGGGGCGGTGTTTTTTGTTTGCCTTTTTTAGGGGGCGGAGAATCAGGGTGCTTAGGAGGGAACTATAATGAAAAGAAAAATGTTATCAGCAATGGCATGTGCGTGTGCAATGATTATTATGACAGGCTGCGGTGCTGCCAAAGGAAACGTCAGTGAAGGCAGCAATGTGGGGAATAACGTCAGCACAGCACAGGTTACAGCTTCATCAGAGCTTGTGATGAATGTTACAACAGCAGAGAGAAGCCTTAAGGTGCTTGGTGGATATACGATGGATAACGGAAGCAGGAAGGAAGTAACAAAGCAGCCGCTTGCAGACGGATGTACTTTCTATAATAACAGCGGAGAGCAGATTGCATATAAGGATTTTGCGGATGCTGTAGAAGCAAAAGCATCGGGTGCCGGTGTTGAATGTAAGGTACAGTATGAGGGAAAGCAGATTATTAAGGTTTCAATACTCGACAAAGCTGTTAATATAGGTGCGTCAGGCGAGATTCCTTCAACGCTTTATCAGCATATGGGAAGATAGAGAATGCATTTTGCAACTGCAAATGGAGGATTATAATGAAGCTTTTACTTGCTGAGGATGAGAAGGAGCTTTCCAATGCACTTGTGGCTGTGCTGAAAGCCAATAATTATATAGTTGATGCCGTATATGACGGAGCAGATGCATATGACTGGGCAGTGACGGATGATTATGACGGAATTATACTTGATATAATGATGCCGAAGCGCAACGGCATTGATGTGCTTGCACAACTGAGAAAGGACGGCATAAAGACACCTGTGCTGCTTCTTACGGCAAAGTCGGAGGTAGAAGACCGCGTGCTTGGACTTGATACGGGAGCGGATGATTACCTTACAAAACCATTTGCAATGAAGGAACTGCTTGCAAGGATACGCGTAATGACGAGACGTACGGCATCATATGCGCCTGATACGCTCAATGTTGACGGAATGAAGCTTAACCGCGGGAACTGCATGCTCGAGTATAACGGCGGTGAAGTGCAGCTTGTCAACAAGGAATACCAGATGCTTGAGATGCTTATGAGAAATAAGGGCAGGCTTGTCTCGTCAGAGCAGTTTATTGAGCATGTCTGGGGGTATGAGACTGATATCAATGTAAATGTTGTCTGGGTCAATATATCCAATCTCAGGCGCAAGCTTACACAGATTAATGCTCCGGTTGAAATTAAGGCAGTGCGGGGGCTTGGCTACAGGCTTGAAGGTACGGGAGAGCAGAACGGAGGGCAGTAGGTTGATAAAACGTCTCCAGAGAAAATTTGTAATGATAACGGCATTGTCAGTTGCAATCGTAATGATAGTGCTTCTTGCCGGAATTAATGCCGCTAATATGATACAGACAGAGCAGGATTCGGACACGATTCTTCACATGCTCAGTGACAACAATGGAAGATTTCCGGATAATAATAAGGATTCAATGAAGGTAAAGACGGGCAATCCGCAGCAGGACAATCCGCAACAGGACAATCCGCAACAGGACAGTCCGCAGCAGGGTGATGCATGGCAGAAAAACGGCAGCAGACCGGGAGCACTTGCGTCCCCTGAGGCTAAGTTCCGTACGCGCTATTTCTCTGTATATATTAAAAATGACGGCACCTGTGATATAAATACCGACAGCATAGCAGCGGTGTCCCGGGATGGCGCAAGGCAGATGGCTGACAGTGTGCTCAAGGGTGGAAGAACGGAAGGCTACAATGGTAATTACAGATTCAAGGTTACCGTAAAAGACGATGGGAAGCTTATTGTATTTCTTGACTGTGATGAGAGCCTGCGTACGATGCGCAATTTTGCCCTGTTATCGGTGATTATAGGAGTAGTCTGCCTTGCACTCGTCACAGTACTTGTTATGATATTCTCAAGGCGTGCGATAAAGCCGGTGGCACAGAGTATAGAAAAGCAGAAAAGATTTATAACGGATGCCGGACATGAGATTAAGACACCGCTTGCAATAATATCTGCCAACGCAGAGGTTATTGAGATGATGAATGGTGAGACTGAGTGGACGAAGAGTATCTGCAATCAGGTTGAGAGACTGAATGTCCTGGTTAAGGGCATGCTTGAATTAAGCCGCATGGATGAGATGTCCGAAAAACCTGAATTTGTAAATGTTAATCTGAGCGAAACGGTTCGCAGCAGTACGGACAGCTTCATGGCTATGATGCAGAAGAAAAATATTACATGCAGTACCGATATAGCTGATAATGTGCGTGTTATGGGAGATTCGGGAAGACTTGCCGAGCTTGTGTCACTTCTTATTGACAATGCGATAAAGTATTGCACAGATGGCGGAAGCATGAGCGTGAAATTGTGGATAAACGGACGCAAGGCAGTATTCTCTGTGTATAATTCCTATGACGGAGAGCTGCCGGATGATGTGAATAAGCTTTTTGACAGATTCTACAGGACAGATGAATCACGTTCAAGAAGTACGGGAGGCTACGGCATAGGTCTTTCGGTGGCACAGGCTGTCGTACAGCTTCACAAAGGCAGGATAAGCGCAGAGAAAAAAGACGGCGGCGCATGCTTCACGGTGACGCTTGTGCGGGCGTAGTGGGAGTGGGTAAAATTTATTTTACACAAATTTCTAAAATTAAGTTTCAATTTAAGTTTGTATTTTATAGTGGATATATGGAAAGGAAAAACAACCATATATCCACTTTTTTTAATATTTAAAATAAGAGACAGGAGGCATTATGAACAATATAATGACATTTAAAAGGCGCGAAATAAAATACCTTCTGGATGACGATGAGTATAACAGTCTGAAGGAGCGCCTGCAGGCAAGGCTTGTTGAGGATGAGCATGGCAGGTCAACGATATGCAACATTTATTATGATACTCCCGATTTCAGGATTATAAGGAAATCTCTTGAAAAGCCTGTGTACAAGGAGAAGCTCAGGCTCAGAAGCTACGGAACGGCAGGAGCGGAGGATAAGGTTTTTGTTGAACTGAAAAAGAAGTACAACGGAATCGTATATAAGAGGCGTGAGACGCTGACGCTCGCACAATCTGATGAATATCTGGCAGGCCACACGAAGGCACCTTGCGATACACAGATTTTCCGTGAGATAGACTGGTTCAGGGATTACTACGGGAATCTGAAACCGGCGATGTACATTTCATATGAGCGCGAGGCATATTATTCACTTGAAAATCCGGATCTGAGGATTACATTTGACCGGAATATTATGTACCGCTCATATAACTTAAGTCTTGCGGCGGGAGTTGAAGGTGAGAGCATACTTGAACCGGGGCAGCATCTTATGGAGCTTAAGGCCGGCGGGGCAATTCCGGTGTGGCTTACAAAAGTACTTGATGAGCTGGGGATATACCCTGCGTCATTTTCAAAGTACGGAAGGGCGTACTTAAGTCAGGTAGGTTGAGATACACACAAACTAGAGATGCCCTGAAAAACGGGCGGAATGGAGATTAATATGATAACAATTTTTCAGTCAATAGCAGATACAACAACAGGAACAGTTACAATTCAGACATTTTTAATATGTATAATAGCGTCGGTGGTGCTTGGCGTGGTGATAGCGGCAGCACACATGTACCGCAACACATACACAAAAAGTTTTGTTGGAACGCTGGTGCTTATGCCGGCAATAGTGGCACTTGTGATTATGCTTGTAAATGGCAATCTCGGCGCAGGAGTTGCGGTTATGGGTGCATTTTCACTGGTGAGGTTCCGTTCGGTACCGGGAACGGCGCGTGAGATTAACAGCATTTTCCTTGCAATGGCAGTAGGTCTTGCCTGCGGAATGGGCTATATCGGAGCAGCAGTGGTATTTGTAATTATTATGGAGATTGTAAATGTTGTGCTCACACTCAGCAGCTTTGGCGACAGGCCTGAGCTTGAGAGAAGCTTAAGAATAACAATACCGGAATCACTTGATTACACGGATGTATTTGAAGAGATATTTGATAAGTATGTTACAAAATGTGAGCTTGTAAATGTTAAGACTTCAAGCATGGGAAGCCTGTTCAAGCTTGAATACTGCATCAGGCTTAAGGATTCGGGAACGGAAAAGGATATGATAGATGAGCTGAGATGCCGCAACGGTAATCTTGAGATTATGTGCAGCAGGGCAGCCAATCAGGCAAGGGAGGAATTATAATGACAAAGTTATTGATAAATAAAAATGCAGCCGCGGCGGTTGTCATGTCAGGTGCGCTTGTCATGGCAGCGCTTGCAGGCTGCGGTCAGACGGGCACTGCAGGAAGTTCCTCGGATGTTTCTTCAAACGGCGCATACATTACAACGGCTGTATCGGAAAATCAGAAGAACATAGAGCTTACAGATTCCAATGTTGATATCAATTTTACCGACAGGGATAAAAGCAGCGGATATGATGAAAGCAGCGCGGTAAAGATTACGCTTAACGGCAGCAGTGCCGTCGTAAGCGGCAGCGGAGTAAACATAAGCGGAAGCACGGTAACAATTACGTCAGCGGGAACATATATTATAAGCGGATCTCTTAGTGACGGACAGATTGTTATCGCGGCATCGGATTCAGACAAGGTTCAGCTTGTGCTTAATAATGCGGAGATTAATTGTAATACAAGTGCCGCAGTATATGTAAAGAGTGCGGATAAGGTGTTTGTAACACTTCCGGCAGGCACAACAAACAGCCTTGGAGGTGGTACGGAGTATGTCCAGACAGATGATAATACGGTTGACGGCGTAATATTCAGCAAGAGTGACCTCACGCTTAACGGAACAGGTACTCTTAAGATTGATGCCGATTACAGGCACGGTATAGTGACAAAAGATACACTGTGCATAACCGGAGGAACATATGTAATTGATGCCGTTAAGACGTGTCTTGCAGGCAAGGACGGAATTAAGATACTTGATGGCAGCTTTACTCTTACGGCAGGCAGCAAGGGACTGAACTCAGGCAACGATGACGATGCCAAGGAAGGCAGCATATATATTGCCGGCGGAACATTTACAATTAAGTCGGAGGATGACTCAATACATGCAGACGGAAGCTGCATAATCGCCGGAGGAACATACACAATAGCTGCGGGCGATGACGGAATCCATGCCAATTACGATACAGTAATCACGGACGGCAGCATAACAATCACGGACAGCTATGAGGGCATTGAAGGACGCAGGATTACTGTAAGCGGCGGCACAATTAATCTTACGGCAAGTGATGACGGAATAAATGCAGCCACGGGCGGAAGCTCAGACGAGCAGCAGATGCCGGGCGGACAGAAGGGTGAATTTGGCGGATTTGGCAGACAGAAGGGGGCTGATGTACAGTCACAGGACGGACAGCAGTCACAGGAAATGCAGATGCCGCAGGACGGACAGCAGCCACAGGAAATGCAGGCACCTGCAAGCCGGTCTGCATCCGATGATGATGTATATGTAAAGATTACGGGCGGAACAATAACGGTCAATGCAGGCGGTGACGGCATTGATTCAAACGGCAATCTCTATATTACAGGAGGAACAGTATATGTTGCAGGCCCTACAAGCAACGGTGACGGTGCGCTTGATTATGAAGAAGAGGCCTCAATTACAGGCGGAACACTCATAGCTGCAGGCTCAAGCGGAATGGCTCAGGGCATGGGAAGCAATTCAACACAGTGCTCAATGCTTGTTAATCTTTCAGAGACAATAGCTGCAGGCTCAGTAATAAGTCTTAAGGATTCATCAGGAAATGTGCTGATATCATGGACATCGCCTAAGCAGTTCTCAAGCGTTGTGATAAGTACGGCGGAACTTGCTCAGGGCAGCACATATACACTTGTAATAGGAGATACACAGACGGAGGTAACGCTTAGTTCGGTAGCAACAACAAGCGGCAATGCAGGCTTTGGCGGCGGCTTCGGAGGCGGCTTTGGAGGTGCCGGCGGACGCGGCGGCAACGGAGGTAGCAACGGAGGAGGCAGACGGTAATGCCGGCAGGCAGGAATATGGAAGCAGAAAGCTCTATCCTTAAAGGGTGTGATGGCAGATATGACATGGCGGATATGGTTATAAGCACATAGTTGAGAAAAAACCTCATTGGTTGTATAATAATATTTTAGATACAGTCCGGCCGGACATTTTGGATATATTATAAGTGTGCGGCAGACAGATTGGGAATAACAACTATTCATTTAACGGAGGTCAAGAAAATTATGAAAGTAATTCTTGTAAATGGAAGTCCACACGAGAAGGGCTGTACATATACGGCACTTACTGAGGTGGAGAAGATTCTTAATAAAGAAGGGATAGAGACTGAGATAATGTGGCTTGGCAATGATCCTGTTGCAGGCTGTATCGGATGTGGAGCCTGTTTTAAGAGCGGCAGATGCTTCCGTAATGATGTAGTTAATACATTTATAGAGAAAATGTCACAGGCAGACGGATTTGTATTCGGAAGCCCTGTTCATTATGCATCTGCTTCGGGCGCGCTTACGAGCTTTATGGACAGAGCATTCTACGGCAGAGGCGGCCTTGTTGCAGGCAAGCCGGCAGCGGCAGTTGTAAGCTGCAGACGTGGAGGTGCAACGGCAGCATTTGACCAGATTAACAAATATTTTTCTATTTCAAATATGCCTATCGTTACTTCACAATACTGGAATCAGGTTCACGGCAGCACGCCTGAGCAGGTCGTTCAGGATGAGGAGGGCATGCAGACGATGCGTACACTCGGAATGAATATGGCATGGCTCCTGAAGTGCATTGAGGCAGGTAAGAAGGCCGGAATTGACAGACCGGAGTATGAGAAGAAGATTGCGACCAATTATATAAGGTGATGGGCGATTTGTGTGTGATCCGCGGCGCCCGCTCCCGCTACGATGCAGACGCAGCGGATACTAATGCTGCAAAGGACGCAGCATAAGTACCGGCGCCTGCATAGTGCGCCGCAGACCACACACAAATCACAGCAGGGTGACGGCGCGGCTTCTGCGAAGCGCGCCGGGTGGGGGTGCGTGCATCTTGGATGCACGGCACCCCCACCAACCCCTGGCTATATAATATATTTGTTGTGGCTGGATGCGCACAGCGGGGAGAGGCGGCAAGGCATAAGCAGGTGCTTTTAGAGCGGCCGGTACTTATGCGGCGTCTTGTGCCGCATTATGTACCGCTGCCAGCTCTAAGCAGCGAGAGCGGGCCTGCGTTGCCTTGCCGCCTCTCCCGGCGTCACCTGCCGAAACATCAAATCATACTTTTTCAGAAGGGAGATACACAACATGAAGGTTCTGGTTCTGTCTTGTGCCACCGGCGGAGGACACAATGCCTGTGGTGCGGGAATTGCGGAAGCACTGACGGATTGCGGCCATGTGGCTGACTTTATGCCTAATTATCTTGCTTTGCACGGCAAGCTTGTGGACAGGGCTGTGTGCGGCGCATATGTTAAGAGCGTCAAGGCGTGTCCGGCGGTATTCCGTGGTGTGTATCACATCGGAAGGGCTGTAAGCACATTTAACCATAATATCAATATAAAGTCACCTGTGTACTATGCTAATGCGGGTATGGCAGGGCATCTCGCAGAGGTGATTGAAAAAGGGCATTATGATGCCATTGTGATGCCACACCTCTATCCGGTTGAGACGATTACGTGGATGAAGAGGAATGGTTACAGGCTGCCGCTTACGATTGCGGTTGCAACGGACTATACGAGTATTCCGTTCTGGGAAGAGACCGACAGTGATTATTATGTCATACCACATGAGGACTGCGTGGAGGACTTTGTAAGGCGCGGGATTGACAGGGATAAGCTGATACCGCTCGGAATACCTGCTCCAAGAGATTACACTGCCAATGATAAGCGCACTGCCAATGATACCTGCAGTGACATACTTGTTATGGGTGGAAGCATGGGAGCCGGAAGAATGTCACAGATTGTAGGAGAGCTGCGTGGCGGGCTGATTAAGAATGGAATGCCTGAGTGCAGCATAACTGCGGTATGTGGCAATAATGAGAAGCTTCACGCAAGAATGCTTGAAAGCTATGGCAATGACAGACATATAAATGTTCTCGGCTATGTCAATAATGTCTATGATTACATGAACAAATGCGATGTGATATTTACTAAGCCGGGCGGTCTTACGGCAACGCAGAGCGCAATAATGAGGATTCCGGCTGTATTTATGGAACCGCTGTCGGACTGCGAGAAGGCTAACAGCGGGCTGTTTGTAAGGCATGGAATGGCAATAGCGCCAAAGCGTGAGAATCTTGTGGATGAAGGCATAGCACTGATAAGCTCATGGAGCAGACGGCAGCAGATGATAGAAGCCCAGAAGCGGTGCATTAAAGGAAACTGCGGCATGGAGCTTGTTCACATAATTGAGGAGTTATGCAGATGAAGGTTGTGCTGATATTTGCCATAGCCGGATATGTATGCGGAAGCTTTATGTCGGCATACTATATACCGAAATGGCTGTATGACATGGATGTTGCCCTGATGAGTGATGACGGGAATCCGGGGGCTGCAAATGTATTTAAAAATGCGGGCGTGACGTGCGGAATATTAGTCCTTGCGACAGATCTGCTCAAGGGCTATCTTCCGGTGCATATGGCGCTTAATTATATACCCGGGCAGTCGATGCTCATAATACCTGTGCTGATTGCGCCGGTGCTCGGTCATGCATATCCGGTGTTCAGAAGGTTCAGGGGAGGCAAAGCAATAGCCGTATCGTTCGGTGTGCTTATCGGGCTTGCACCGGACTGGGTTCCTGCGCTGTGCCTTGCATTTTTCTATATATTGTTTTCGGCGGTCAGAATTAATCCGCATTCCAGGCGGTCGATAATAACATTTACATGCTGGTGGGCTGCGCTTGCTGCAATGAGATATGATAAGAGTGTGTGTATTGCAGCGGTTATAATCTCTGCGGTGGTTGTGCATAAGCATGTGCGGGCAGAAAAAAAGTCATATGATATATGCAACTGTTGAAAAACGGCGATATATCATATGACTTTTTAAATTACTTTATTACATTAGATCATGCTTTATTACTTTATTACCTTAATCCATCCCTCTGGAGCTTCGATACGACCCATCTGGATGCCTGTAAGTGTCTCGTAAAGCTTCTTGGTTACAGGACCCATCTCTGTCATTCCGCTTGGGAAGCAGATCTCCTTGCCGTGGTCAACAATCTTGCCGACAGGTGAGATAACTGCGGCTGTACCACAGAGACCACACTCAGCAAAATCCTTAACTTCGTCGAAGTAAACTTCTCTTGTCTCAGCCTTGAGTCCAAGGTAATGCTCAGCAACGTACATAAGTGAACGACGTGTGATTGATGGAAGAATGCTGTCTGACTTAGGTGTTACAACTGTGCCATCCTTTGTAACGAAAATGAAGTTAGCACCACCTGTCTCCTCAACCTTAGTTCTTGTTGCAGCATCAAGGTACATGTTCTCATCATAACCTTCCTGATGGGCAGATACGATTGCATGAAGGCTCATTGCATAGTTAAGACCGGCCTTGATGTGACCTGTTCCGTGAGGAGCTGCACGGTCAAAATCTGAAACTCTGATTGTAAGAGGCTTAGCGCCACCCTTGAAGTAAGGACCAACAGGAGTTGTAAGAATTCTGAACTGATATTCATCAGCAGGCTTAACACCGATTACGGCGTTGCTTCCGAACATATATGGACGAATGTATAATGTAGCACCTGAACCATAAGGTGGTACATAAGCTTCGTTAGCTTCAACAGTCTTAACAACTGCCTCAATAAACTTGTCCTCAGGGTAAGCCGGCATCTCAAGTCTTCTTGCTGAGTTAGCCATACGCTCTGCGTTGAGGTCAGGACGGAATGTTACGATATGTCCATCCTCTGTTGTGTAAGCCTTAAGTCCTTCAAAGCATGACTGTGAATACTGGAAAACACATGCGCACTCGTTAAGTACGACATTAGGATCAGATGTAAGTGTTCCCTCATCCCATGCTCCGTTCTTGTAGTTAGCAACAAATCTCTTGTCTGTAGGCATGTAGGCAAATCCAAGATTGCCCCAGTCGATATCTTTCTTTTCCATTACCGAATCCTTCCTTTCGACTATATAAATAAATTATCTCAAGTATAAGTCACGAATTTGAGAATGTCAACAATTCTCTTAATTTGACATGATTTTAATAGGTAGAAATAGGAATTGACTTCTCTCAATTATTTGTGTAAAATATCATTAATAGTAATAGTTATCAATTCCAAAATAATCAAAAGAGTTAAAAGAGGTGATGATATGGCAGCAATAAAGCACAGCAGACAAAGAGACGCGATTCTTACATTTCTTATAAGCCGCAAGGATCATCCGACGGCAGAGGTCGTATATGAGAATGTCCGCAGGGAGTTTCCGAAGATAAGTCTTGGTACAGTATACCGTAATCTTACCCTGCTTGTTGATATGGGACATGCGGTTAAGGTTCCGTGTGATGACGGCTCGGTGCATTTTGACGGCAATGTAAGCCCTCACTATCATTTTGAATGTACGCGGTGCGGAGCGATAATCGACCTTATGAATATAGATGCAGGGAAGCTCATGGCAATAGATGAGATGGTTCAGGACGGATTCGGCGGAAAGATTCAGGGACACAAGCTGTTCTTCAGCGGCGTATGTCCGGCATGCATAAAAAAAGAAAATAAAAGCAAAATAAGTGTTGACAATAATGATAAAAGATGATAAATTAATATCAACAACAAAACAGTAATCATTACTAATATACTAATGATTGCGATAGAACATTTATGATTTTAAAGGAGGATAACAATATGAAGTTTGTATGTACAGTTTGCGGATATGTATATGAAGGAGATGCAGCACCGGCTGAGTGTCCGGTATGCCATGCACCTGCTGACAAGTTCAAGGTTCAGGATTCAGGCATGACATGGGCAGCAGAGCATACGGTAGGAGTTGCACAGGGTGTAAGCGAGGACATCATGGCAGACTTAAGAGCCAACTTTAACGGTGAGTGCTCAGAGGTCGGTATGTATCTTGCAATGGCAAGAGTTGCATTCAGAGAAGGATATCCTGAGATTGGACTTTACTATGAGAAGGCTGCTTATGAAGAGGCAGAGCATGCTGCCAAGTTTGCAGAACTCCTTGGCGAGGTTGTAACAGACAGCACTAAGAAGAATCTTGAACTCAGAGTTGCTGCTGAGAACGGTGCAACAGCAGGCAAGACAGACCTTGCTAAGCGTGCTAAGGCTGCTAACCTTGATGCAATCCATGATACAGTTCATGAGATGGCTAGGGATGAGGCCAGACATGGAAGAGCTTTTGAAGGCCTGTTAAAGAGATACTTTGGTTAATTGACAGCAGGATTTAATAGTCTGAGAGCCACTTAATATAAGGATTGGTAAAAGGAATGAGTACTTATGTGCTTGTTCCTTTTTTTACTTGTGTTTTTGCCTGCACTCTGCTACAATCAACACAAAGCATATATTCTACAATTCAACAACGTAAGTTGATCTATTTCTAATCTTTATTCAATGAATTCTATGCTTTTGTAACTCATTTAACATTTTTATAGCATAGTGCATTGGACGGAAGATGGGATTGACGGTCTGTAGCGGAATGTTGGTATCTGTAGATTGTGCGTCATATCCTAAGATATATAGGTTATGTATTTCTTCCTTCCCTGCATGCACTGTGGGAACAGGAGGAAATATGAAACCTTTGGAACAGATGAACATTGTGGATGACTTTCTGGCAGGCAGCCTTATAGGTCATAAGGAGTATGGCGAAGCGGCATCACGCTACATCCTGAGCTGCATACTGAACCGTAAGATTGGGAAGCTTAATGTAGTCACACAGAAGTTTCTTATTGGGGACAACCCTGAGAGGCATGGTATCAGGATGGATGTCTACCATGATAAGATTGACACGGCCAATCTCAGCTCAGGCAGTAATTACGATGACCTTCGCGATGTGATTGTCATATTCATCATGCCATATGACCCGTTTGGGCTTAATAGGATGGTGTATACAGTCAAAAAGAGCTGTGTGGAAGTGCCGGATATGCCGTATGATGATGGTGACAGAACGATATTTCTGTATACAGGTGGGACAGAAGGACATCCGACAGAGCAACTGCGGCAGTTATTACACTATATGGAGAACTCCGTTGCAGAGAACGCCTGCACGAAAGAACTGATGGAGCTTCATAAGATGGTGGAGGCTGTCAAGCAGGATGGAGAGGTAGGTCTTGCATATATGAAGAGTTTTGAGATTGAGGAGAAAATCAGGCAGGAAGGTATTGAAGAGGGGCGATTGGAGGGCAGATTGGAAGGCATTATAAGTCTTGCACGCAGGCTCGGACAGACTGATGAGCAGATTATAGCGTTGCTTCAGGAAGATTCCCACCTTACAAGAGAGCAGGCAGAGGAGGCGCTGGCGAAGTACACATCTGCTCATTAATGTCAATGTGACATAATTATACATCAGCGTGATTTTACATAGCTGTACACAGCTGTCTTTACAGCTCATGAAAGTTAAGAAAGCACAGTACACACAAGGCAGGCAGCTGCGCGGATAGTACCGCTGACAACTGCTGACTTACAGGCTTGTGTATACTGTGCTTTTAGTTAGAAGTTCTTATTATTTGAAGAACCGCTCTGTCCTGTCTCATCACGATGGTCTTCATATATTTCATCTTTGTTTTCATAATAACCATCAGAACTGCCACTTGAACCACTAAATGCACAAGCATTATCATGTTTGGATATTACACAGAACATTGTTATACTTAACAGAAGTAAGTATTTTAAAAGTTTTTTCATATATGCATACCTTTCTTACAATCATTCAATTAGTTAATCTTACAGTCTAATACTCTGTATCTTGATACAGAACCATCAGGAGTTCTCTCAGATGAAAGATAGACATGGCAGTTGAGGATTACACCTGTAACTTCTTCACCTACTATGTCAGCTTCAAGATCTGCAGGAATACCATCAAAGGTCTTGGCTGATCTTCCTTCAAGAGCAGGAGGAGATAATACTATAGAATTAATTGTTTTAAATTCAGGACCATCATCCTTAAACCAGTCTGAAAGAACTTCTTTATATTCAATAGTACAGGTAGCAAGAGAATAAGGAATACGATTAAAGAAAGCATATCTCATTCTGTTAAGCTGCTCATCAAGAGTAAATACTCCTTCATAAGCATTACCGACACCTTTATCTATACCAAAAAGAAGACATATAAGATAAGAATTATAACGCTGAACGGCAATGTACTGCTCAGGAGGATATTGGTCATCAGGATATCCTGCACTTGTATTAACATAATCAGCCCAAGCATGGAACTGATCGATAATATCAGACTTAATCTTCTCAGGATAAGCATCAATAGAAGCATAATTCTCAGCAGCCTGAGATACAACTTCAGCATTCTTATTATCTTCCTGAGTTACGGCAGCAGAAGACGGTTCTGTGTCAGGGACCGGCTCCTGTGATGGAGCAGAAGCGGAGGATGATGCTGCAATAGACGATTCTGCGGTGGATGAAGTGGATGCGGATGTGTTTGCTGATACTGCGGCAGATTCGGATGTAAATGCGCCGGATGCGGATGGTTCTGCAGCAGGCGTAGAAGACTGCGATGAAGCTGCGGATACTGCGGAAGCTGATTCCTGAGTATTCAGAACTGCCGCAGGTTGGGCGGATACGGGCTGCGCCTCATTGCCGCAGGCACCAAGGGACAGTGCTGATAATGAGAGGCATGTTACTGTCATGAGGGACAGTGCAGCTGATGTGTGAGATTTTATCTTATCAAATAAGGTATTTGTCATTTTCATATTTATATTATTCTCCATTCCTGCCCGTTCTCAGGGCATTCTAAGTTTGTGCACAGGTACATATTTATCTTTGCCATCGTAACCATGCCATCTTTTATCTCGATTACACCTGAATTAGATGCACCACCGAGGCTGCCAACCTGATGTCTGGTGTCATATCCGAGTTCTTCGAGTTTGGCTCTGTAATCTTCTACAGAGATTGTGTCACCAACATTAGGAAGTATCCTATTTGTCAAAGTATATAGGAAGTATAATTCCTATATAAGGTTAAAGGAGGAACGAAAGTGCTGCTGTATGATTTTAGAATGATAGGTAACAATTTACTTGCTTATCGTAAGAAGCTCGGAATGACACAGGGAGAAGTGGCTGATGCTGCGGGAATTTCTGACAGAACATATGCCGACATAGAGCGCGGCACGGTTAATATGCATGTAGAGACGCTGCTGCGTATCTGTAAAGTTCTTCATGTAACGCCGGATGATATCCTTACGGATGAGGATGTCGAACTTGACTGCGAGCAGAATGAGATAATCGAGTGGCTGAATAACAGCTCACCAAAGACGAGGGCAACAGCATTACAGTTACTGAATGTCTATCTTAGTTCCCTGACCTAGGTTATAGTTGTTAATTAAATATGTAAGATATATTGATGGAAACCTGTTGTGATATTGTTTACAATGGGTATTTTTTGTATAATGGGATTGATTAGCGCAGGGAATGGAGATTAGTATGAGTAATATGAATAAATATATAATGTCACTTGATCAGGGAACGACAAGCTCCAGATGCATTCTGTTTGATAAGCAGGGGCGGATATGCAGTATGGCACAGAAGGAGTTCGCGCAGATATACCCTGAGCCGGGCTGGGTTGAGCATGACCCGATGGAGATATGGGCATCGCAGATGTCGGTTGTTACTGAGGCTGTCAGCAGAATCGGTGCTTCTGCGGATGATATTGCGGCGCTGGGGATTACTAACCAGCGTGAGACGACGGTTGTGTGGGACAGGCGTACCGGCAGGCCCATTTACAATGCGATTGTATGGCAGTGCAGGAGAACGGCGGACTATATTAACAGGCTGAAGTGTGACGGCATGGAAGATTATGTGAGAAAGACTACAGGGCTTGTGCCGGACGCGTATTTTTCGGCATCAAAGCTGGCGTGGATTCTTGATAATGTGGAAGGTGCGAGAAAAGATGCGGCGGCGGGGAATCTTCTGTTCGGAACTGTGGACACATGGCTTATCTGGAATCTTACAAAGGGCGAGGTGCATGTGACGGACTATACCAATGCATCAAGAACTATGATGTTTGATATACATAATCTGTGCTGGGACAAGAAGATTATTGAGTATTTTGACATTCCTGAGGTGATGCTTCCGCAGGTTAAGCCTTCGGGATGTGTATACGGATATACCGAAAACAGCCTGTTTGGCGGCTGCATACCGATTGCGGGTGCGGCGGGAGACCAGCAGGCGGCACTGTTCGGACAGTGCTGCTTTGATGCGGGCGAGGTTAAGAATACATATGGAACCGGCTGCTTTCTGCTGATGAATACAGGCGATAAGGCGGTTGAATCAAAGAACGGACTGCTGACAACGATTGCTGCCGGAACGGATAATGATGTGCAGTATGCGCTGGAGGGAAGTATTTTTGTGGCAGGCGCAGGAATACAGTGGCTTCGTGATGAGATGAATATTCTTGAGACTTCGGCGCAGTCGGAGGAATATGCAAGGTCGGTTGAGGATACGGCGGGAGTGTATGTTGTGCCGGCATTTACGGGACTTGGCGCACCGTATTGGAATCCGTATGCAAGGGGAACGGTCGTAGGAATTACGAGAGGCTGCACGAAGGCGCATTTTGTCAGGGCAGTGCTTGAGTCGATGGCTTATCAGACATATGATATTCTTAAGATTATGGAAAATGAATCCGGTGTTGATATCCCGAAGCTCAAAGTTGACGGCGGGGCATCGAAGAATGATTTCCTGATGCAGTTCCAGTCGGATATCCTGAATGTGGATGTGCTAAGACCGGAGTGTGTTGAGACAACGGCACTCGGCGCGGCGTATCTTGCGGGAATTGCGGTTGGATACTGGAAGGATAAGGATGATATCCGTAAGAACTGGGCGATATCCAATACATTTCATCCGGATCTGGCAGATGCGGGGAGGCAGGAGCTTCTGTCAGGCTGGGAACGTGCAGTAAGGTGTGCACTGGCGTGGACTGAGGTGTGATGAGTAAAAAAGGTCCGAAATTCCGAAAAGTTTGTTAATCTGATAAGAATATGCATAAATATTTTCGTGTATATTGGCTATTGTTTCGTATGGTACCATGTGATAATATTTTCTTACTTTAAAGAGAGTCCGGAGCTTCTTTTGATAATGCAGAATGTTTGATAATTATTGAAAGGGATATTGAATGAGGGATGATATTAAGGTTCAGGAAGTGCATACACAGTATAGTATTAAGAACCTGCATGGCAGATCTGTGAGGCTTGATATATTTGCAACAGACTCTTCCGACAGAAAATATAATTTTGAGATTCAGAGGTCGGATAAGGGCGCAGGTGTAAAGAGGGCAAGATATAACAGCAGTATAATTGATGCTAATATTCTGGATGCTTTAAGGAAGATGAGGAAGGAGTGGCAGCGATGTGCAGAGCGGTTGAGGAATTGTGCGATGAAGCAAGGAATGAAGCTTGAGAATGCGGCTAAGCTTCTCAGACAGGGTAAGCTGACGCGTGAGGAGATATCTGAAGTCTTAGGTATAGATACAGAGACTGTGGATAAGATAGCAGAATCGCTTGGCTGAATAACTTTGGGAGATTGCTAATCGGCATGGCATAGCTAATAATCGGTATATGGGAGGAAGTTCGGTTGTTTCATATAAAAAAGAAGAAGGTGTTTAAAAGCCGGCAGCTTAACAGGCTGACAATGGCAGAACATCTGGTATGGCTGATTCCGATAGGCTTTATGCTGCGTGACATTATAATAACATGGGATCAGGTGGAGGAAGTTCTGGCGGATAACCCCACACCGGCAATTATTGCGGTAATGATAGGCATGCAGGCGCTTGTGGGGCTTATACTCGGATTGTTTTGGGTGATGCTTTTTAAGGTGGTTATTCATACTGCGAGGAGGCAGCTGCTTAAGAGGAGCACATTTATCACGGTAAATGACATAGATTATTACAGGGATAAGCTTGACGGACTTGCACCGGGAACAATAAGCCTGCTTGCAGACCTTAAGATTGAAAAGCGCAAGGATATTGCAGCGTGTATTTTAAAGTATGAGAATCTTGGCATTATCAAGACGGATGAATATGGCAGGTATGCATTGGATACCGATGGGGATTGGCAGATGAATCCGGTATTACGCAATAGTGACAGATATCTGGTGAAGGCACTTACCGAACGTGGGTGTGATGCGGTTGATGAAGCGGCATGGCAGCGCATGGCGGTACAGGAGGCTATAGATGACGGATATATATATGACGGTCTGTTTGCTAAGAGGAGTAAAGTGAAAGAAACAGCAGGAAAGGCGGCAGGATGCCTTGTTCCAATAATAATCATTGTCGGGATGGCATTTCTTATTAATGCGATTACACCGCAGCTGGACGAACTTGAGCAGATACTTGATGCGCTGCCCGATACGGCAACTTTTCGTGAACAGGTAGAGTATCTGAGCATGTATCCGCAGTATTATCCGGTTATGGCGGAGCTGATATTAGCGGCTATTGTGATGCTTGCAGCTTTCTTTATGCCGGGAATAATGGTGGTTGGAGGTATCGTGTCGACAGCGACGAAGCAAAGATACCGAAGAACGCAGTCAGGTAATGAGATGGCGGAATATGTATATGGAATGAAGAATTTCATACATGATTACTCAAACCTAAGTGAAGCAGATAAGAGCCAGCTCGCATTGTGGGATGATTATCTTATATATGCGGTTGTGCTTGAGGAGAATGAGCAGATAGTTGCGGATATCAGGAAAATGCGTTTGCAGAATGGAGGAATATAAGAATATGGCAAATTCAATTATGATTGTCACAGGGGTTGTATTTGTAATAATAGCATTTATAGCAATAGCGGTTATAAGGTGCTATAACGGCATGGTTGTCCTCAGAAACCGTGTGGAGAATCAGGGGGCACAGATAGAGGTGCAGCTCAAGAGACGTGCGGATTTAATTCCTAATCTTATCGAGACAACCAAGGGATATGCTTCTTATGAGCAGCAGACACTTACACAGGTTACAGAGCTTAGAAGCAAAGTATTGTCTGCAGCATCACCGGCAGAGTCATATACGGCCGGAGAGGCACTCGGACATGAGGCCTCACGTATGCTCGCAATTGGTGAGAAGTATCCGGAGCTTAAGGCGAATTCAAATTTCCTTCAGCTGCAGAAGGAGCTTGCCGATACGGAGGATAAGATTGTAAAGGCACGCCAGTTTTACAATGATACTGTTACCAAATATAACACAGCAATAATGATGTTTCCGAGGTCAGCATTTGCAGGAATATTTGGATTTAAGAAAATGGAACTGCTTGAGGCAGCTGCTTCTGAGAGACAGGCAACCCGTATGAATGGTGATACATTTAAGATGAATTAAAATAATAAATAATTTTATCTGGAGAGTGACAATGGAAAGCAATATTATTATCAGACAGTACAAAAAAGAAGATGTTAAGTCTATGGTTCCTATATGGAACCAGGTAGTTGAAGAAGGAGTGGCATTCCCACAGCTTGAGACATTAAGTACGGCAGGCGGAAGACGGTTTTTTGAGGGGCAGAGTTATTGTGGTGTCGCAGAGGATGAGACAGGAAGAATTGTCGGAATGTATATACTGCATCCCAATAATATCGGACGCTGTGGACATATAAGTAATGCCAGCTACGCAGTTGACAGGAATTGCAGGGGAAGACATGTCGGGGAACTTCTTGTGCGTGACTGCATAAGACAGGCAGGTGAGCTTGGCTTCAGAATACTTCAGTTCAATGCTGTTGTGGAATCAAATACGGCTGCTAACAATCTGTATGAGAAGCTTGGATTTACAAAAGCAGGGACTATTCCGGGCGGTTTCAGAATGGATGACGGCAGTTATGAAGATATATTTATCTACTATATAAAGACAGGCCGCGGAATGAAAGGGGATGGGCCGGAGCGTACAAGCAGCAGATCTTACAGTGGCATTTATTCTGAGAGCACGCAGGTTGAATGCAAAGATGCAGGCAATGTCCTGTCAGTGAAGAGTGTGCTTGACAAAGTACATAAGGTCAGGGGGAACATACGCGAGGACAGGGAATGTACATACTTACTGTTTGAACCGCGCAATGATGACTGCACAATATCGGCTGCGATAAGGCTTAAGTCTGTTGATGCAGGAACGGACAAGCAGGGTATAGCAATAGGGCAGTTTGATGCTGTTGAAGGAATGCCTGTGCATTGTGATGTACTTCATGGACAAAAGAATTGTGTGTTCCAGCATACCTTTTCAACAGCAAGCGGTATGGGAGCCAATGGTAATCCAAAGTCTGCTGCTATAGATAAGGACAGTTTTACAGGAACGACATACAGGATGATGTATTCCAAATGCAATAATATAGCGACTCTTCAGGTATGGGATGCTATGGGAAGAAAGCTAATTTTGGAGGATGATAATACATTTGACCTGACACAGACATATGAGACACTGCAAAGCGGACGGAGTGTGCGGTATGGAATTGCTCTTGCGGGAGTTGAAGCAGATATAGCGAGGCTTACGCTTAAGGATGCGTCAGGCAGTGTTATCTATAATCAGGATGACTACTATAAGCCGGACTGTGAACCTCCGGCTGTTACCAAGATAACAAAGGCAGGAGAATCATCCGACAGACGCCGCATAGAACTCGGCTGGGAGGCAGAGACATGTGATGGATACTGCGAGTATGATGTTGAAGTATCTTATAATAATGAAGCATATATTAATGTAGGAACTGCGGCGACGACAGCATTTGCATATACACCGGAAAACAGCGGTGATTATACATTCAGGGTATACGGAAGAATCGGCAATGAGGTTAATAAATCATCATATGCGCAGTCAGAGGCAGTACATTATATCAGACCTCTCGACGATGCGTCTCTTACTGCAATTGGAAGTGCGGACGGAATAGATATAAGCCTTAAGCTTACGGATGATGCATATGAGTGGAAAGTATTCCGCACTGATACATGTAATGTGTGTGGTGACAATGATGTCCTTATGGGAACATTTACAGGGAAAGATGCAAAGAAAGCTGCTGACGGAGAATCCGTTGTAAGCTTTACTGATAAGTCATGCGGATATGACCCGCTGTATTATTATGTAATATCATATTCAGAAGATAACTGCAGCAATCCGGGAGAACCACAGCAGGCACTGCGTATAAGCGATAAAGCGGAAGCTGTGTATGCAGTTAATGACAGGCAGGTTGAAATGGTAGTTGATGATAAGAGTAATGATACGCTTGGCGCACATTATTTCTATATAACAGGACACTATAACACTGACGGCAGATATAAAGTGCTTGTAAATGGCCGGGATGCGGCGGAGGCACTCGATGGATTCACACATGGAGAACGCGACTGCGAAGGCTGTATCGCATGTGGTGCAGGCGAGAGTATCAGGATAGAGGGATACCCTGCAAAAGGTTTTAATAAGATAGAAGTTATATTTGAATCCGTAACCGGAAGCAGGTCGAGAAAGGTATTCAATTTCCTGTGCATGCCATACTATAACTGTGTAGTGGATGCTTCATACAAGGGAGCACAGGGCGCATTGGATGCATCAGGTATTCCGCAGTATTCCAGAATAAGCGATGCACTTGTACATGGAATGCCGGGTGATGGAGATGTCATATTTGTTAAGAATGGTGTCTACAGGGAGAGAGTTGTCGTTGAACGTGCGGATGTAAGTATTATCGGTGAAGATGCAAAAAAAACCAGAATTGAGTTCAATGCATGTGTTGCGGACGGAACAGCGGCGGGAATGCGTGACAGGAATGCGATGCTTGTTGAGTATACGGCAACAGGATTCTCAATGTGCAATATAAGTATAGAGAATACATATCCTTATGCAGACGGAACAGACCAGCAGGCAGATGCTCTGGCTATACTTGCAGATAATGTATCGGTTACCAATATTACTCTGCTCGGATATCAGGATACACTGTTTGTTGATGCAGCCGACAAGGATGATTTTTCGCCGGATATTACCACACACCAGCATTTTAGCTGCTGTCATATCGAAGGCAATGTTGACTTTATATATGGATGCGGTGCTGCAATATTCGATGACTGCGATATAATCGGAAGATACACACCATATAAGGCGGATGGATGCTTTACTGCACCGAGGACACATGCAGATGCGGAATACGGTTTTATATTCAGAAACTGCAGATTCTATGCTGATGACAGGATAGAAACGGGGGCGTACAGGCTTGCCCGTCCATGGGGCAGGGATGCTGCAGCATTTTTCATTAACTGTTATATGAGCGATGTTGTATGTGACAACGGATACAGTGACATGAGCGGCAATTCATATAAGAATGCGCGCTTTGCAGAGTATGGTTCTGTGGGAGAAGGCGTGGCGGTTAATAATGACAGGCCGCTTCTGCGCAGGTCGCAGGCGGAACATTGCATGGAGATTATATAATACAGAAATGGAATTGATATGAGAACATTCTTTATTGCGGATACGCATTTTGGAGATGCGGACATTATAAGATATGAGAACAGGCCTTTTGCGGATACCGATGATATGGAAGAGAAGCTTATTGCCGGATGGAATGAGACTGTAGGTGAAGATGACAATGTATTCGTGCTGGGTGATTTCTCGGCTTATAAAAGTGTCGGCAGGAATACAGAGCTTGCCTGCAGGCTTAACGGACACAAGAGCCTGATACTTGGCAACCATGATATTGTTACGGAGGATTTCTGGTATAGATGCGGTTTTGAGTTTGTCAGCAGATATCCAATAATATATGAAGGATTCTGGATTCTTTCGCACGAACCTGTGTATGTGTGCCGCAATATGCCTTATGCCAACATATTCGGACATGTGCATGGCAGTCAGCTGTACAAAGATTACAGTGAACAGTCATACTGTGTGAGCGTAGAACGCACGGATTACAGACCGGTTCCGTTTGATGAGATTGTTGAAAAAGTGACTAATAATCGAAAGTAAAAGAAATAAAAAGCTTAATTTATTAAGAAAATACTATTTAAATGTTGTCTTTTTTTCGACAATAGGTTAAAATAAGCACATTATTTTGAGGAAAGTAAAGGAGAGCATTACCGTGGACAACAGATCGATGATGGAAATAACACAACATGATGCGGAGTTTGGACAGCTTGTTGAGAGCTGTATGAAGTCAAGAGCCTTTGACGTGGAACTCTATACTAAGCATGATGTTAAAAGAGGATTGAGAGACAGCAACGGTAATGGCGTTGTTACAGGACTTACAGAGATTTCGGATGTTGTAGGAAGTAAGATTGTTGATGGTAAGAAGGTTCCTACAGATGGCAACCTTTATTATCAGGGCTACAATGTAAGCGAGCTGATTCAGGGAAGCAGGGATAGCTTCTACGGATTTGAAGAGGTGACATATCTTCTTCTGTTTGGTTCACTTCCAACTAAGTCACAGCTCAAGAGCTTTATCGGAATCCTTGCAGATCTTAGTGAACTCTCCGGTGACTTTATACGTGATGTAATTATGAAAGCACCGAGTGCCAACATTATGAATTCGATGATGAAGAGTATTCTTAATCTTTATTCATATGATGGCAATCCGGATGATATATCGGTATCCAATGTACTGCGTCAGTCACTCCAGATGATAGCGAAGATGCCGCTTATAGCAGCATATTCATATCAGGCATACGGACATTTCAGACTTGACCAGAACATGATTATCCGTAATCCGCGTAAGGATTATTCAACAGCACAGAATCTGCTGTATATGCTCAGAAGTGACGGAATATTCACAGATCTTGAGGCAAAGGTGCTTGATGTTGCACTTATCCTTCATGCAGAGCATGGCGGCGGTAATAACTCAACATTCACAACGCATGTTGTTACATCAAGTGGTACTGATACATATTCGGCAATAGTTGCAGGTATAGCTTCTCTTAAGGGACCACGTCACGGAGGCGCCAACCTTAAGGTTCAGAAGATGTTCCAGAATATCAAGGAGAATGTATCAGACTGGACTAATGTTGATGAGGTCAGGGCATACCTTACCAGAATACTTGATAAGGACGCGTTTGATAAGTCGGGTCTCGTATATGGTATGGGACATGCAGTCTATACAGATTCAGACCCGAGAGCCGTGATACTTAAGAGATATGCGAAGAGCCTCTCAGAGGAGAAGGGACTTCAGAAGGAGTTCGCACTGTACGAGCTTGTAGAGCAGACAGCAGGTGCTATCATTGCACAGAAGAGACATCTTGTAAAGCCGGTATGTGCCAATGTCGATTTTTACAGCGGCTTTGTGTATACAATGCTTGGAATTCCGGAAGAACTCTTCACGCCTATATTTGCAATAGCACGTACATCAGGATGGTGTGCACACCGTCTTGAAGAACTTGTAAACAAAGGCAAGATTATCCGTCCGGCGTATAAGTATGTCGGAACACACTGTGATTATGTTGAGATGGATGAAAGAACCGGCGAAGAACAGTAAATGTTATAAATATAAGAAAACAGGCTGCTTATTATGCAGCCTGTTTTTCACTATCACTTTCAATCTTAACCGTCGATTTTCTCCATATTCCCGTGAAGTAAAGAATGATAAGAATAACTGAAGATGTTGCGTTGCTGACAACAACGGCATACCAGATGCTTGCAACTCCGAGATGAAGTATCGTCTCGCATATAAAAAGCACTAAGAAACGGAAGACCCATATACGTGAGGCATCAACGAGCATTGTTATCATCGTATGGCCGGAACCCTGGAAGAGACCGCTTGTCGCATTGTAGATACCGTTAGTCCAGCACCAGAATGCCATGAGGCTTAAGAAGTCTGTTGCAAGATTAGATACGGCACCATCTTTGGTGAATATATTTACGAGTGCCTGTGATACCGGTCTTCTTGAAAATATCATTCCTCCGACAAAAAGGAAGATAATTGCCATTGCCATAGCAATCTTGTAACCTTTGTTGGCACGGTCAACCTGTCTCGCACCCATATTCTGTCCGACGATTGTTGATACGGCTGAACCTATTCCGTTAGACGGCATGGTGATTATGCTGTTAATCTTGTTGCCGATTCCGTAGGCAGCGGTTGCGATTGAACCGTATTTTAAAACATTTTTGGTCATAAGAAGGAAACCGAACTGCATGGTGCTTCCGCCTATTGCGGTAGGAAGGCCGACTTTAATGATTGACAGTATCTTTGAGGATTCAAAATGGAATCCCCTTAATGAAAGCCGGATACCCTGTTTTGTTTTAAACAGTGAGTACAGACAGATGAGTGCAGGCGGCACCTTCGCCAGAAGAGTCGCAAGTGCGGCACCGAGAATTCCCATGTCAAATACAATCATAAGAAGAGGATCGAGTACAAAGTTAATACATATTCCCAGAAGATTCATGAGCATTGGCTTCAGCGTATCTCCCTGAGCCTGACGTATGGCATTGTACATATTAATTGTAAAAAGAAACGGCATATCAATAACAACAACTCTGAGGTAAGTTATGCCAAAATTAAGTACGTCACCATCAGCACCGAGCCATCTGACAATACCGGGTGTGGCAATAATGCATATTGATGCGCATACAAATGCAAATATCATTGAGCATATATACAGATGATTAGCCATTATTCCTGCCTGACGTTTTTCACCGGCCCCTATATACTGCGATATGAGGATTGCACCGGCAGTTGTAATGCCCTGTCCGAAATTGATGATAATATTCTGAACCGGGGAAACGAGTGTTATTGCAGCCATTGGATTAGTACCAATCTGCCCCAGCCAGTATGTATCTGTCAGGTTGTACATGGACTGAATAAAGCTGTTTATCATAATTGGAATGGCAAGTACAATTATGGCTTGAAAGAGGTTACCCTCAAGAATCATATTGCGTTTTTCTGCTGATAGTTTCTTCATAATTAATCTCCGTTCCTGCCCCTTTAGGGACGCTTCCTGCACATAAGAAAATAAATATTTTCAAAATCTTTATATATTCTATAGATATATCTCTTTTTATATGATATATTAA
>OHUK01000361.1_pt1 | contig 31844 bp, 26 predicted proteins | sample 1579201 | NCBI WGS metagenome assembly OHUK01 (sample SAMEA3879528, study PRJEB24766) | human gut metagenome | biome: human-associated habitat; feature: feces | place: USA | collected 1985/1987 | reverse complement strand
TCTGTCTCGGGTACTGACGACGGACGGAATTTCAATTTTATTGTTGCCATTAAATGTTTGTTTTTACGGGTTATTACTACCTATAAATAAGGTCTTGTACTAACTATATTGTCAGAACAAGACCTTATTTATGTTTTCCGAGTGACAGCAATGTTTAGCAAGCCCCAACGGTTTTTATTCTGTTTATCTCGGTTTTTGTCTAAAGCCCACCCTGCAGCACCCAACCATATTCAGGGTTCATACAACAGCCTAAGCTCCGTATTCCGTCTTCTCCTTATCGAAGCAATTACCTTTCCCTCGGCAGAAGTCCAAATACCCCCTTTCTATATCCCTTTCCCCACGCTCTATCTTCTGCAACAATCGGCTTTTACGGAACGTTCTTCTATCTCCAAGCACTTTATACGGCCCCACATTGTAAGCAAGTACCGCTAATAACAACGAATCCTTTCCGTACTTGCGGAACATTCCGCAAAATGTTCTCAAGTCACTTCGTAGCAGTGAATCTGCTTGTTCTAATGTCAGGTTCTTCTTGAAATTCTCATGTGGTTGCACACAATATCCCCATCCTATATAGGGGTAGTTGCGCTTGATGTCGTGCCAACCTTCATAGAACTTGATGCAGCGTACTGCACGTTCAAAAAGAGGGAAACGAAATATTCCCAAGTCCGACTGGGTAGGTGTGGCGGTCTGTGCTCGCACCATTGGGCTCAAGCACATCAGCAACGCCATTATCTTTATTTTTATCTTCATTTGACTCGGTATCTTTGTATCGTATTTATCATCGACTTCACATCCTCTCCAACTTGCACGAAATTCTTATATAGGATGCGCTCTCGCTCATCCCTCGACTTGAATGTGTAGAACTTGGGCAACGCCACATAGCCATTTTCTTCTTTCTTGATGTCTGCCATGTTGAAATCCGTCTTGCAGTAGAACTTACTGGTCTTAAACTCCTCGCTCTCTTGTATGTTCATACTGCCACCGCGTCCTGTCTTGGTTTTCACAAAGTCACGTGCTGTCTGACCGCATATCCATCCTGTCGGCATATCCGAGATTTTCGAGGCTGGCACCAGACTGTCCATATTCTCATTGAGGTTGATGCTTGTCTTATCACGGTCGATGGTCACACCTTTCTTCAACTGCACAACCTTACCGAAGATGTCCGAGGACAACCATTCCAAGGTTTCCTTGCTTCGCGCCGAACCGCTCACGACATTACCCACTGTGGTAATAATCTTCTGCATTCCGACTTTGCCGTAGTCGGCTTCCAGCTGCGGAAGCTCTTGAAAACCTAACGTAACGCTCACTTTGTTACTTCGTGCCGTACCTATCAGGCGGTCTATCTTGTGGAAATACAAAGTGGGCAACTCGTCCACGATGATGCTTGTCGGGATATTCTTGCCTTGCCCGGTATTCACTCTCGTCACCAGTCGATTGAGAATTAGGGCGTTCAATGCTCCAATAATGCTTTCCATTTCGGGGTCATTGGCTATCAGCAGATAACTGGGGGTCTTGGGGTCGCTGACTTTCAGGTCGAAGTCATCTCCATCTTTATGGAATATCCAGTAGCTTTCCTTTGTGGCAAGTCTGGAGGTGTACACACGTAGCGTACCTATCATACCCTCCAATTGTTCCATGGCACGATTTTTCAATGCCGTCTGGAATGGTCCAAGCAATGGTGCTACCTCATTATCTGTTTCCAATACCTCAAAGATGGTTTGGTAACTTTCATTCAAGAAGGAAAGGATATGGGGCATATCGCTGTACTTGCCCAGCCAATAGGCAGGTTCCACTTCGTTCCCCATTTTGTCGAATACTCTTCCTGTGGGTATCATACGCAGCGTTTGTTTGTCTTGCACCTTTTCTGCTATCAGCATGTTGCCGTCCTTGTCGTATGGCTCTTTCTCCCAGTTACAGAAGAAGTAGATACATGCCGCCAAGAAGTTCACTGCTGATGTTTGGAAGAACTGGTCGCTGCCGCCACCGCCTTCTTTCTTGCCTTTCTGCAACGACTCCAACAAGGTTTCTGCCGTTTCACTCGCTGCTGCCAAATTGTTGATATACTTCAACTGGATAGGGTTCACTCTTCTTGAATACTCCACGTCCACGAAGTTTATCATATTGAACTTCATACCCTTTGGCATCTTGCTGTCCTTGGCATTTTTGTTCTTCAGATAATGGTAATACAACTTCGTCGCAAGTGTCGGAAACTTATAATCATATAAGACGACCGCAAAGCCTTTCTCACAGTGCTGTCTGATGAATGGTTCGATGATGGAGAAAGTCTTACCAGAGCCTGGCGTTCCCACTACCCATGTGCCTCTAAAGGGATTGACAATGTTTACCCATCCCTTTCTAAACTTACCCTTATAATAGTAGCGCATGGGGATATTCACACTGTAGTCATTGGTCTGCAAGTCCTTGCATTGTTCAAAAGACTCATTCTCGAAATTAAAACGGTCTTTCAACAGTCCTTCCTTCAGGAACTTGCTGATGTTGTCCAAGGCTATATGCACCAATACTACACCAATGATGGATGTTGCCATATATAATAAGGTGTTCAGCGAGAACATATACACTCGCATTTCCATCGGTGTATTGAATAGCCAGACGGATAACACAATGAAGCCTACGCCACTCACCAATGGATAAAGCACGGGATGCTTACGTTGACTTTGACCATACACAAAATAATAAAGTCGTACCCAACTTTACCGTCGGGTACGACTTTCATGTCTGTCATTTTGAATCCAGTTAGCCGCTAAAAAAACTCATCCAGATTCTCATACCAGCAATTACCTCTAAATATTCTTTCTTATCAATCTGCTGAAATCGATTTATAAAAATCAGCAACATCATCATCATCAATTATATAAGACACTTGATTATTCGTCTTGGCTATTTCCTGCAACTGAATTTTTTCCCCTCGCGTCCATTTTTTGATTTGTTTCAGTTTTGAAATCACAGAATGAGTTTGCTTAAAACTATTACTGTTCTCCAAATCAAGTATCAGTTTCTGTTTTTCCCTATCTTCATGACTGTCTATATTCATGTTATGATCCACCTGTTCCTGTTTGCATTGAAAATGAACAGACATCAGTTTTTCATTCGAGGCCGTTTGGTCGATAATTGCTTTCACCAATTTGTCTAATTCCGAATTGTCTGTATAATCAGCTGGAGCGAAATATTTTATTCGCTTGTCTTCCATCATCTTATAGACCTTTCGTCTGTCTCTCGTCTCAGGATTATAAACCCCAATCGAATGACCAGAATGAGAATTAACAAGTTTCATGCAAGGTATATCCGTATCACTGTCCCCTATGTAGACCATATTTCTAAAAGGAATACGAATATCCTCTGGATTAAAATAGTCATTGACACCTGAATCATTCACATCCAATGTCCCCTTCACAATTCTAAAAAGAAACTGTGTTTTGCTCGTATAGTTTATGACTTGTGCTGGCCATTTTGCCTCTCCATTTTCATCATAGTAGAAAGAACTCGCATAGATTTTCTCAAACTCATTAGCAACTTTCGTTCCTTCAATCATTTCCTTTAGACCGGATGAGATGATGTAATGTTCCACGATCACCCCCTTGGTTTCGCCATACTCTCTGATACGCTTAAACCAAGTGTCTACTCCAGGAAACAAACTCACTTTGGCACCATAATCCATCAATGTCTTTCGATTGAATATGAATCTTCCACGCGCCTTTTGAATCATGGTGTACATGTAGGCCAGATTTTGGTCCATATCATTACTCTCAGCCAATCCATTAGACTCTGTCCAAAAAGATTCTACTTCGTACCCCACAGATTGTATATACCCCTGTGCTTGCATATCATCAGGCGACAATGTCTTGTCAAAGTCGTAGCATATTGCAAGTACAGGTCGGTCCTCTTTGGTTTTTCTTTCAAATACTTTTTCCATTCTCTCTCGTAAAAAAATAAAATGAGGCACAATTACAATCAATCATGCCTCATTTAAATTTATCATTCAGAATCTATACTTACTTAACCTCCTCGAAGTCAGCATCCTGAATATCATCTTTCTTATTGTCGGAAGAATTTGCGCCTGGTTGTGGACCGGCCTGAGCACCTGGCTGTTCTGCGCCTGGCTGAGCACCCTGCTGATACATTTGGGCGCTGGCAGCCTGCCAAGCGTTGTTGAGTTCAGCTGTAGCAGCTTCAACGGCAGCCAAATCCTGGCTCTTGTGAGCTTCCCTCAGTTTGTTGAGGGCAGCTTCAATAGGTGCCTTCTTGTCTGCTGGAATCTTGTCGCCAAGTTCCTTCAACTGATTTTCGGTCTGGAAAATCATGCTGTCGGCCTGGTTGAGTTTGTCAACACGCTCACGTTCCTTCTTGTCGGCCTCAGCGTTAGCTTCGGCTTCAGCCTTCATGCGGTCGATTTCTTCTTTACTCAAACCGCTGCTGGCCTCGATACGAATGGTCTGTTCCTTGCCTGTTGCCTTATCCTTTGCAGATACATTGAGGATACCGTTGGCATCAATGTCGAAGGTCACCTCAATCTGAGGAACACCACGACGGGCAGGAGCGATGCCGGCGAGGTTGAAACGACCAATGCTCTTATTGTCGCGAGCAAACTGACGTTCACCCTGCAATACGTGGATGGTCACCTCTGGCTGGTTGTCTTCTGCAGTTGAGAACACCTGGCTCTTCTTGCAAGGAATGGTGGTGTTGGCATCAATCAGCTTCGTCATGACACCGCCGAGGGTTTCAATACCCAATGAAAGCGGAGTTACGTCGAGCAAGACAACGTCACCCACACCGCTCTCCTTGTTCAAAATGGCACCCTGAATGGCAGCACCAACGGCTACGACTTCGTCAGGGTTAACGCCCTTTGAAGGAGTTTTGCCGAAGAAGTTTTCAACCAATGCCTGAACGGCAGGAATACGGGTTGAACCACCCACGAGGATCACTTCGTCGATGTCTGAAGTGTTCAAACCTGCGCCCTTCAAGGCTGCTTCACAAGGCACCTTGCAAGCTTCAATCAAACCATGAGCCAAAGCTTCAAATTTGGCACGGGTCAAAGTCTTAACCAAGTGCTTAGGTACACCGCCAACTGGCATGATGTACGGCAAGTTGATTTCAGTGCTCGTTGAGCTTGAGAGTTCAATCTTTGCCTTTTCGGCAGCTTCCTTCAAGCGCTGCATAGCCATCGGGTCAGTCGTCAAGTCGGCACCTTCGTCGTTCTTGAATTCTTGAACCAACCAGTCAATAATCACGTGGTCGAAGTCATCACCACCGAGGTGAGTATCACCATTGGTTGAGAGCACTTCAAACACACCGCCACCAAATTCGAGGATAGAGATATCAAACGTACCACCACCGAGGTCAAACACGGCAATCTTCATATCCTTGTTTGCCTTGTCAATACCGTATGCCAAAGCAGCGGCAGTCGGTTCGTTGACAATACGCTTAACATCGAGACCAGCAATCTGTCCGGCTTCCTTGGTGGCCTGACGCTGAGAGTCTGAGAAGTAAGCAGGAACAGTGATAACAGCTTCCGTCACTTCCTGTCCGAGGTAATCTTCGGCCGTCTTCTTCATCTTCTGAAGAATCATGGCAGAAATTTCTTGCGGAGTGTACTGACGTCCATCGATTTCTACGCGTGGCGTATTGTTTTCACCACGAACCACCGTATAAGGCATACGGGAGATTTCCTTCTGCACCTGGTCGTAGTTTTCACCCATGAAACGCTTGATAGAGTAGATGGTCTTCTTTGGGTTGGTGATGGCCTGACGCTTGGCAGGGTCACCCACCTTACGTTCGCCGCCGTCAACGAATGCCACTACCGAAGGAGTCGTACGCTTACCTTCGCTGTTTGCAATGACAACTGGTTCATTGCCTTCAAAGACTGAAACACAAGAGTTTGTTGTTCCTAAGTCAATACCAATAATCTTTCCCATGATATATTTTCTTTTTTATTTTTATTATTCAAGTTGATTTTCTCTGTGCCAGCCCTGCATGTATCTGTCAAGGCGGACGCTTAATAAAGAGCAAAGGGCGTGCCAATTGCATTCACTGGCCTATTATTTATATATATAACAAAGGGACCTTTGCCATGTTTATATTCTTCTCCAGACAAAGTAACGCGAACAACAGAAGCATGTAATCACCTATCCATCAAACACATAACAACGCACAGCCATTTCCAATTCCATCAAGCAGCCCCCCTCTCCCACCCTTTTAATTTTATGACATTTTGTCAGACAAGAAAGAACAACGCTCTGACAAGCACTCCTTATAATATATATACAACACACCAGAAGTTGCCTGATTTGGAGGTAAGCAGATATGCCTTGGAGAGCGTTGCAAATAAAAAAAACATGCTCTTGGCATATTTAAAATAATATTGACCACCTACTAATGTTTTGTTTTGACTACCTTTGCAATTATGAACAAGATTTTGACATCCACATTCAAACGTTTGAAAGGAGAGCCTAACCTCAAGGAGGGAACTGTATATTCCATACTGATAATCATCAGCGTGTCGCATTTTCTCAACGACATGATTCAGTCGGTCGTACCGGCCATCTACCCCATCATCAAGACGAAGTTCGGGCTTTCGTTTGCGCAAATCGGCATCATCACACTGGTGTTTCAAATGTCGTCATCAATCCTGCAACCACTCACCGGACTTTATTCCGACCGTCATCCGCGTCCCTATGCGTTGTCAATTGGCATGTGCTTCACCCTTGCTGGCATCATTATCTTGGCTTTTGCAGGACATTTTCTTCTATTGCTTTTGGCCGTGTGCACCATCGGACTCGGCTCCTCCATTTTCCATCCCGAAGCCTCGCGGGTGGCCCAGTTGGCATCTGGTGGAAGAAAGAGCCTTGCGCAAAGCATTTTCCAAGTTGGCGGCAACGGAGGTTCTGCAATCGGCCCACTTCTCGCAGCAGCCATCGTACTTCCCTTCGGACAAGAAGCCATCAGTTGGTTTGCCATTGCTGCAGTGGCGGCCTCTGCCATCATGGTGCGCGTTGGCAGCTGGTACAGCATGCGCCTGTCTTATGCCACAAGGCAACCAAAACAAATGATTGCCAAGCCGTCCAATCTGACAGGCAAACAAGTGAAACGCGCGTTGCTGATTCTCGTGCTGCTCATCTTTTCGAAATATTTTTACGTGGCCTGCATCACCAATTATTTCACCTTCTTCCTCATCGACAAATTCGGCATCAGCGTTGGCGCATCGCAGCTCTGCCTCTTTGCCTTTCTGCTCGCCTTCGCCATCGGCACCGTGGCTGGTGGTATGCTCGGCGACAAAATAGGGCGCAAATACGTCATCTGGGCTTCCATCCTCGGTGCCGCCCCTCCGGCGCTTGCCATGCCCTTCGTGAGTTTGCCGCTGACCGTGTTGCTGGCATTTTTAACAGGCCTCATCATCGCCTCAGCCTTCTCATCCATCGTGGTTTACGCCACCGACCTGATGCCTGGCAAACTCGGTTTGATTTCCGGCATATTCTTCGGCCTCATGTTCGGCCTGGGCGGTCTCGGTTCTGCCTTCTTCGGTTGGCTGGCCGACCAAACCAGCATCAGTTTCATCTTCAAAGTGAGCGCCCTGCTCCCCTTGTTGGGCATGGTGGCAGGTTTTCTGCCAAACGTGCAGGCAAGACAGAAAGCGGCCCACAAATCCTAAGTCTCCAACCTCATGCAACGATATTTTCTGAAAATAACAGCACCGCGCGATGCCTTCAACGCTGAGGGGAAGGCACCAGCCGACGTGGAAAACATTTTGCGCCAAGAAGGCTTCAAGCCGCTGGAAATCCGTGCGCCCCGATGGGACGACCTGCTGGGCATCAATGCCCGCTTGTGTTACCAGCCACTGGAGAAATTGCTGCAAAAGGCTGAAGAATTGTTCATCCAATATCCTTTTTACGCGCCACACAGCCATCTGATCATACGGAAAATCCTCCACACCAACTTGCCCCTCACCGTGTTGGTGCACGACCTCGATATGTTGCGCGGCGGACGCGAGGAGTCAGAACCGCTCCTGCGAAAAGCCAGGCGACTGATTGTTCACACAGAGGCCATGAAGGCGTTTTTGTGTAAACAGGGATTCAACGGAGAAAACATCAAGGTGTTGCAATGCTTTGACTATCTGGTGGAACACCTGCCTGCGCAAAAACCGTCTTTCACGGGAGGAAACGACATCGCTTTTGCAGGCAATCTGGAAAAAAGCGAATTTCTCAAACTGCTTTCTGGAAACAAAATACTATCTTCGCTCCACTTTCTGCTCTATGGTGCCACACTGCCAAAGGACGTTTTTGGAGAGAACCTGACCTATCAGGGATGCTTCCGTCCCGCCGACCTCCGCACGCTCAAGGGCAGTTGGGGACTCGTCTGGGACGGGGAATCGCTGACCACCTGCCAGGGTAGCCACGGTCTGGGCGAATACCTGCGCTACAATGCGTCACACAAGCTCTCGCTCTATCTGGCCTCTGGCATGCCAGTGATTGTTTGGCAGGAATCGGGCGTAGCCGCGTTTGTCAATCAAAACCATCTGGGCCTCACCGTCAACTCCCTGGAAGAACTTCCTGAAAGGATTGGGAGACTGACGGAAAACGAAAAAGCCCTCATCAGCGAAGGGGTCGGCATTATGTCTGAAAAAATCAGACACGGAGAAATGCTCCGCAACTGTCTGAAGAACTGAATATATTTTCCAACAGGTGCGCTTCGGAAACTCCAAGCAAACATTGCAAGCCCCAAACATACCAACATTCTCCCATGAAAAAGAAGACCATTGCAGCCACCTGCCTGGCTGCCACGATGTCCCTCTTTGCCAGCGCTCACGACGTGATTGACTTTTGCGGCGGATGGACATTCAAGAAAGCGCCCTCCACGACAGAAACGATGCAGGCCGCCGCAGCCTGGAACGGCCGTTGGGACAGCGTTAGTGTTCCACACACCTGGAACGCCACCGACATGCTCACCCGCGTCAACAATTTCTACGCCGGAGCGGCCTACTATCGCAAGCACTTCTCCGTTCCCTCCTCCTGGAAAGACAAAGTGCTCTATCTGCGCTTTGAAGGGGTGGCCTCCTGTGCCGAAGTCTATGTCAACGGCAAACTTGTCGCCACCCACAAAGGGGGCTATTCGGCTTTCGCCTGCAACATCAGCGGAGACGTGCGCCACGGACAGAGCAACGAAATCGTGGTTAAAGCCGACAACAGCGCCCGCCCCGACGTGATACCAGTCAACCACAACCTCTTCGGCATCTACGGCGGCATGTATCGGCCTGTTTCGCTCATCGTGGCAGAACCTTGCCACATCGCCGTGACAGACTGCGCCGGACCAGGGGTTTACGTTCGGCAACAACAGGTATCGTCAAAGAGTGCCACCGTCTGCGTGACGACCAAAACGCGAAACGCCACCAGACAGCCGGCCCCTGCAACCATCGAAACGACCATCACTGACGACAAAGGCAACTGCGTGGCCCGCGTGAGAAAAAACCTGACGCTCTCCCCGCAGGGCATCCAGGCCCACGAAGCGACAATGCAACTGAGCAAGCCACACCTATGGCAAGGACGCGAAGACCCTTATTTATATAAGGTGACCGTGCGCATCCTCCAAAACGGGAAGGTGACAGACGAGAGTGTGCAGCCGCTCGGATTGAGAAACATTGAAATAAAACCAAGAAAAGGCGTCTGGCTCAATGGCAAACGATATCCCATGTACGGCGTGACACGCCATCAAGACCGCTGGGGAAAGGGCAGCGCACTGAGCAAGGCCGACCACGATGAAGACCTGACCATGATTATGGATGTCGGTGCCACGACAATCCGCCTGGCCCACTACCAGCAGTCAGACTATTTCTATTCGCGCTGCGACTCGCTCGGCTTGTTGGTGTGGGCGGAAATCCCGTTTGTCAATCGCGTCACGGGACAGGAATGGGACAACGCACACACACAACTCCGCGAACTAATTCGCCAGAGCTACAACCATCCCTCTATTTATATATGGGGACTGCACAACGAGGTCTACACGCCACACGCCTACACGGCCGACCTGACCTCGTCGCTCCACGAACTGGCCAAACAGGAAGACCCCGACCGTCTGACGGCCTCGGTCAACGGGTACGGCCACGCCGACCATCCTGTCAACATGAATGCCGACATCCAAGGCATGAATCGCTATTTCGGATGGTACGAACGAAAAATCAAAGACATCAACGGCTGGGTGGAAGGTCTGGAGAAAAATTACCCCAGCATGCCGCTGATGCTAACGGAATACGGAGCCGACGGAAACATTCGTCAGCAAACGGAATATCTGGGAGAATCGCTCAACTGGGGCGACCCTTTCTATCCAGAAACGTTTGAGACGAAAGTCCACGAATACCAATGGAGTGTCATTGCGAAACACCCCTACATATTGGCATCCTATCTCTGGAACATGTTCGACTTCGGTTGTCCCATGTGGGAACGAGGCGGCGTGCCGGCCCGCAATATGAAGGGACTCGTCACCATCGACCGCAAGGTCAAGAAAGACGCCTACTATTGGTATAAGGCCAACTGGAGCAAAAATCCCGTGCTCTATCTGACGCAACGGCGAAACACCGACCGCGAACGCCGCGTCACGAGCATCACGGTCTATTCCAACGTTGGCCAGCCAAAGGTTTTCCTCAACGGACAGGAACTGAAAGGCATCCACAAGGGATTCACCGATGTTCACTACGTCATTGACAACGTCACACTGAAAGACGGGGAAAACATCGTCACCACAACGGCCACCGACAAACAAGGAAACAAACTCTCCGACGAAATCCGCTGGCAATACACGGGCGAAAAACGCCGCTCGGCCCGCCAGGGAAACAACAATGCGGAACACGCCGGATTCTAAAACTCAAACAGAATGAACGCTATCATCGAAAACATGATGACGCGCAGAAGTGTGCGCGCCTTTAAGAAAGACCCCGTACCAACGGAACTCATTGAGCAAGTGATTGAAGCTGGCACCTGGGCGGCATCGGGACACGACCGACAGCCTTGGGCCCTCATTGCCGTGACCAACCCGGAAGTGATTGCAAAACTCAGCAAGGCCAACGCCTCGTTTTTTGAGCACGACGTGAAAGACCCGTTCTATGGTGCGCCGGCAATCATCATCGTCCTAACCAAGACATTCACGCCAACATATCTCTACGATGGTTCGTTGGCAATGGGCAACATGATGTTGGCCGCCCACAGCCTCGGCCTCGGTTCATGCTGGATCCACCGCGCCCGTCAGGAGTTTGAAACCGACACCTGGAAGGAATGGCTGCAATCCTTGGGCATTGAAGGAGAATACGAAGGCATCGGACATCTGGCCTTGGGCTATGTCGACGGCCAACTGCCAACGGCACGCCCCCGAAAGGACGGGCGCGTATTCTGGGTGAAATAACCACACATACAGCAAAGGTTGCCAGCCTTGAACACGCCTTCAAAGCTGGCAACCCCCAAAAAACTTTCGTCATTCAATGGAATCAAAAACCAAAATTCTTTTCATTTGCTTGGGAAACATCTGCCGCTCTGTTGCCGCCGAAGAGGTGTTCCGCACATGGGTCAAGCAACACGCGCTCAACGCGCAATTTGAAATCGATTCGGCAGGCCTCATCGACTACCACGAAGGCGAACTTGCCGACAGCCGAATGCGGCAACACGCCTCCCAGCGCGGCTACAAACTGACCCATCGTTCGCGTCCCGTGACGCCTGAAGACTTCCGCCATTTCGACCACATCATTGCCATGGATGCCGACAATGTGCGGCGCCTGCGCCACGTGGCCCCTTCGGCCTCCGACATGGAGAAGGTGGTGCTGATGGCCGACTTCCTTCGCTACCACGAAGGCGAGACGTGCGTGCCCGACCCCTATTACGGCACAGGCAAAGATTTCGACCACGTGCTCGATCTGCTTGAAGACGCCTCTGAAGGATTGCTCGAATTTCTTCTCAACAAAAACTGAACGTACCATCCCCCCTACAATTCCCCACGCTCTTTCCATCATGAAACGCCACACTCTCAAATGCCTATTCTTCGCCCTCGCTGCCATCTGTTCCCTCCCAATGGAAACACAGGCCAACGACGGCCTGTTTTACACCTCTGGCAACCAACTCGTTCCGCTCAACGAATCGCAAATCAGCGTTAGCAAGGAAGTGCTCACCATCCGCCTCAACGCCAACGGCACGGCAACGGTGGATGTTCAATACGACTTTCTCAATCCAGAAAAGGAAGAGCGTTGCGTGACGGTCGGGTTTGTGGCCGACGCCCCGCAAAACTTCACTGGGCAGCAATTGCAAGAAACGGAGCACCCTTTCATCAAGGATTTCACGGTGGAAATGAACGACACGGCGCTCAGTTTCCGTCATGCCATTGTTGCCAACGACTCAACGTTTGTCAACAAACTGGAGTTTAAGCCGTTGGACCTTTCTCTGTATGAAGAAGACGAATCCGGCAGCGGGAACTATCTGACGTTGCAAGACACGCATCTCAGCACGAGCATCAGCTATGTCTATTATTTCCAGGCAACTTTCAAACCGGGCCTCAACCATGTGCACCACCGCTACACCTACACGATGGCGCAAAATGTCTACACGCACTATCTGCTCGATTACAAACTGAGTCCGGCACTGCGTTGGTCCAACCATCAGATTGACGATTTCACGCTGCGCATCGAAAGCGACGGCTCGCCGCTTCACTTCTTCTTGAATGCCGCCAGCATGAAGGGAGCAGATGCTCCCGCCATCGTCAACGCCGCCGGAAAGAAGGGCTACGGGAAACACCAAATGCGCGACATCCGTTCAAGCGAATACGATAAGCAGGCGCAGCAGATGCTGGAGTTCTTCCTGAGGGATGCCTCTGTTGAAATCCACGCAAAAGACTTCAAACCGGAAGAGGAGCTGCATCTCAGTGCTGCCGACTGCAGCGAGAGCGGCATCGTCTGCATGCCAGACCCTTGCAAAACGTCCTTGGTCGCCGCCGAATCGGAAACGCCGCTCAGTGCGCTCGACAAACTGGCCGCGAAGCACTACCTGGAGGCACTGCAAGGCAAAACTTTCAAAGACAAAAAATTGCAGAAATATTTCGACTGCCGCTGGTGGTATCTCAAACAAAAGTAAATAACCGACAACGCCCAACCATGCTTTGCAACATGGCTGGGCGTTGTCGGTTATGAGATTCATTTTTAATGACACAAGCCTTCAAGCATCGTTCTGTCTTTACCTTGACAAGGTAGGGTTTTCAATACCCATGCTGGTGGTCAGTATTTTTTAGCATTATATCATGCAGTCTTTTCCCACTTCCGATTATCCTAATAAGAAAAGCAAAAACGCATCGCCCATTAACATGGATATAGAAGAGACCATAAAGCAAGTGAGAACTGGAGACGCAAATGCTCTGGCAAGACTTATCGAAGCATACTCCCCAATGGTGAGAAAAGTATGCTCCAACATCACTGATGAGGACGAGGACACATTGAATGACGTCGTCCAAGTGGTGTTTATCCGTGCTTATTATTCTCTTCATCAACTCAGAGACACGGATAAATTCGGAGAATGGTTGTGTGCCATTGCAAGAAATGAAGCCTTGAAATTGCTGAAGCATAAGCAGAAAAGAATGTTTACGCCTTTCTCATCGTTCACAAACGAAGAATTTGAAGTAGAGGAATGTGTCACTCCTGAGAACTGGCTGGAGGAAAAAGAAATACATGAAATCATCGCCCAACTGCCAACAGGCTACAGAAAGGTCTTTCAGATGGCTGTGATTGAAGGATATTCGCATAAAGAGATAGCGAAAATACTGGGAATAGAGCCACACAGTTCTTCTTCTCAATTGGCAAGGGCCAAAGCGATGCTGAGAAAGATTATCAACAAACGCATGTTGGCCATCGTCTCGTTCTTCCTCATCAGCATACCGCTCTATCGCATCCTATGGAGAAAGCCGAAGATTGAAAATGGGCACACACATACGGCACAGGTTGAACACGGGAAGAAGGGCCGGAAGCAGCATATTACCAAGAAACAAATGGAGGAAATGCCGACACGGGGAAAAAGAACTGAAAACGTAGCAGCCAATATGGCCCACCAGAATATCCTCCAAACGAAATCCAACTCTATGCTGGCCAACGACACGATTCTGATTCATGATTCATTAAGCAGCCATCACATCGCAGAAACCGAATTTGACAGCACTGCGACCGATACGGTAAGAAACATTTGGCAAGAATACGGCAAAACGTTTATCGCTGAAGATAGACATATCCCCACGAAACACAAATGGCAACTACTTGCAGCAGGTTCTTTGGGGTCGTCCTTGGTTCAAAACGCCTATAAGATGTTGGCAAGCAACATCGGAAGCGGTTTACCAGACACTGATGCACCTGCAAGCCCCAATAGATTCTCCACCTGGGAAGAGTGTTACCATTATTTGCAAATGAAAGAGCAGGAAACATTGTCGGAGGAAGAAAAAGCACTTATGGAAATTGCCCTCAACAACAAGAACAACACAAAGAACGATGGAAAAATCGTGGAGCATGAGCGACATGACAACCCCATCACCTTCGGCCTTTCAGTGACCAAATCATTGGAAAACAAGTGGGGCGTGACGACAGGTTTGCAGTATTCGCTCTTGAAATCCGACTTTACATTAGGAGAAGACGCTTATTACATCAAGCGGAATCAAAAGGTTCACTACTTAGGACTGCCTTTGCACGCGTCATACAGATGGCTTGATGCCAAGAATTGGTCTATATATTCTTCACTGGGCGTAACTCTGCATATACCTGTGTATGGCAAAACAGACGAGAAGTATGTGACGGGGCAAACCACACCATATACAAATAGTTGGCATTTCACGCCTTCGCTGCAATGGACCATTGACACAAGCGCCGGCGTGCAATATCATTTTTCACCCAACTGGGGAATCTATTTGGAACCATCGCTGAATTGGCACCTACAGCATGGAAGCTCTATTCACACGAGATGGACAGAACATCCGTTCACCTTCACTGTTCCATTCGGCATCAGATTCACCTGGTGACAATGTCTTCGTGCAGTCTTTCAGACTTTTTCCGCCTCTTACCAATAGAAGCACAAAAGCTTTGGAAGATAATAATGTACAAGACAAAAGACTATCTACACAACGGGGTGCTATACCTCAACAACATCATCCGCCCGCACCACAAGCAACTGAGCACGCTGATGATTTACTCCACCACCAAGTGCCAATCGCGCTGCAAACATTGCTCTATATGGCAAAAACCTGAAGACCATCTGTCCTTCGAGAATATAAAAGACATTATGGCAAGCCGGTGCATCACAAAGAACACGGTGGTTGGTTTGGAAGGTGGAGAGTTTCTACTGCATCCCGATGCGAATGCCATCATGGAGTGGTTTAGAGACAACCACCCCAACTATACACTTCTATCCAATTGCCTTGCGCCTCAAAAACTCATTGAAGCGGTTCGACGCTATCATCCGAAGCATCTATACGTTTCGCTTGATGGCGACAAGGAAACATACAAGTTCATGAGAGGCTGCAACGGACACGACCATGTGATTAAAGTGCTTGAAACCTTGAAAAAGGAGGTGCCTATATCTCTAATGTTTTGCCTCTCCCCATGGAACACCTTTAAGGACATGGATTATGTGATTGGCATTGCAAAAAAATATGACATAGACGTGCGCATCGGCATCTATGGAACGATGGACTTCTTTGACACCACATCCGATTTGCTTTCTGCAGACATTGCTCATTACAATCAGAATATCCCGAAGAGCATTCACGACACAGAAGAAAACTTCGATTTTGTTGCCCTGTATAAGGAATGGAGAAACGGTCATCTGCGTTTGCGATGCCAAAGCATTTTCAGTGAACTGGTGATACACTCTAATGGCGATGTGCCGCTATGCCAAAATCTGGGCGTGATGCTTGGCAATATTCACGAGCATTCATTGGACGAGATTTTCAACTCCAAGGAGACTGCCAAATTGCAATGCCAATACTCTAAAAACTGCAATGCCTGCTGGATTAATTTCCATCGCAAGTACGACATTATCCTGCTGCGTAACCTCGAAAAGTTTTTACCCAAGAGGGTCATCGAATTGTTCTATGGCAAATACCAATGGACCAGCAACAGCAAAGAGACTTACCGAAGATACATCAACAACATCAGCCGCCAATGGAATACATCAAAAACATTATAGAGCGCTACAAGCACATTCGGAGCTTCCGAATGTTGCGCCAGAGCTATAAAAGCAAGTATGCTTTTGTGGGGATTGGGAATCACAGCACCAACAATCTCTACCCCGTGATCAACTATCTGCATATCCCTTTGAAATACATCTGCTGCAAATCTCCCGGCAAGCTCCACATGATTGAAGAAGCCTTTCCTCATGTCCGTGCCACCACGTCGTTGGATGAAATATTGGCTGACGAAGAGGTCAAGGGCGTGTTCGTGTCGGTTTCGCCAGAGGCGCATTTCTCCATTGCATCAAAGGTTTTAGAAAATGGAAAAGCGTTGTTTATTGAGAAGCCGCCATGCCTGAGCACCGCTGAACTGAAACAGTTGACAGAATTGCAGAAGCGGGCAAAAGTGTTAGCGGTCGTTGATCTGCAGAAACGCTTTGCGCCCGCAATACAAATATTGAAGAAGGAATTGCAGAGATGCAAAGGCACAAAGACCTACAATCTGAAATACCTGACCGGTGCATACCCTGAGGGAGATTCTCTGTTCGACCTCTTCATCCATCCGTTAGACTGTGTCACCTGTCTGTTTGGGAAATCGGAAGTCAGAGGCATGGAATCTATCAACGGACAGACTCTAATGTTGATGCTCAAACATGCTGACGCTACAGGAATTCTTGAACTTTCCACGGGCTATACATGGTCTGATGCACAAGAGAGCATGACCATAAATACCGACAAAGGTGTGTACACACTGGAGCAATTGGACAGCCTTAACTTCCGCCAAAAGCCACATTGTTTTTGTGGAATACCTCTGGAAAAGGTTTTTACACATAAAAAGGTGACGACTGAATTGTTTGGCAGGAATAAATTCCTACCTTTGATGCCCAACAACCAGATTTTCATACAAGGATATTACGGCGCTATAAAGAGTTTTGCAGATGCTGTTGAAGGGAATGGGGCCTCAGCCGTTCAATCCTTAGAAGCATTTATGGAAACCTACTCTTTGATGGACGCTATTCGTTCATTTAATAATGGTGAAAGTAATAATGGTGAAAGAATAAGTTGAGCAAATACTTAAAATCAAGCTTATGAGAATACATTTATTGAGATTTATTATACTGGGAACCACAGCCCTAACAGCTTGTTCATCCGACCAAATTATCATGGAATCGGTGACGTTAAGCGACTTGGCAAACACGGGTTGCGAGACCACATATTCGGCAAAAGAAAGCCGCCCTGAGTTTTACGCAAAAGAGAAGAGGAAATCTCCCAAGATGACAATATCTGTGGGTGGCAATGGTGTGGCCACATTCCACTTGACCAACCTGGAATACGACTGTATAACGGAAAAAATCGATGCCAGGCTCGACCCGCAGGGAAATACAATAAAGATAGTGATTGCTCCTTATAAGAAAGATCCAACGTTGGAAGCCGATTGCTACTGCAGATATAATGTCGGCTTCAAACTTTCCAATCTCACGTCAGGCACATACCATCTGAAGGTATATTTCGCCGATTACTATGGAAAGTATGAGATTCGTTCTCCTGCCTACGATGGCATGATTGCTTTCAAGCCTAACGAAACATTGGAGTTTGATTTGTAGGCAAACCAACTAAAAGATGTTGCATGAAACGATTTAGTTCCTCACGCAAAGCCTCAGAGTTATTGCTTGTTGTGGCATCAACATTACCATTGATTATGCCACCTTCCACGTACACATTGACTACCTTCTTTTGCCGCCAATCTCACCGTTCAACCATAACTGATCAGAAAGCTGATGTCAACTGCAGACTGTCAAAAACTCAACAATAATCCAAAGTCATCTACTCGCGGCCGCGAGTAGCGCGACCTTCGGCCACGAGCAGCATTACCTTCGGCCGCGAGCAGCGCTACTGGCGGCCGCGAATCGATAACTTGTAAGGCAGTTTGGTTAAAGAAGGGGCTTGCTTTGTCTGAATAGATGCGCTCACGAGACTGGGCCGTCAAACTGATGCCAGAGATGGTCTTATGGGTAGAATGTTCAAAATACAGAAAAAATCAAGGGTGTTCAAAATTGAAATATCAATGGTTAGCAGTAGCACCCTCGCAGCGGAGATTTGCACTGACTCGCACAATCGTCTGTTGCGGCGCCAGCATTGTAGCTCACTTTGCTCGCAAAGTGAGGGCCACGAACACGTAGCGAACATGACCAACGCTCTGGGGCATATCTTCGTTGGATTTTTAGCCGTGTTTGGCCGCCACAATATTCGTCCCCCTCACTTTGCGAGCAAAGTGAGCTACAGTGCTTCGCCTCAGACCTCCGCCAAATGTCCGCGCGGTGCGCTGATGAAATATTTCGAAGGTAAGTGATGGTGGGAAAGAAATAACTCCTTATTCCACAAAATTGGTCAAGTTATTTTTTTAAGTAGGTGTTCAGAATTAGTTTATCCCAACATGAATAGTATAAACTAATTTTGTACACCTACTTACCTTTACTTATAGGCGAGGACTCCCTGAGTGTTATTCAGTCGTCTTCCAACGACAGATAATAGAGCAGGCGATAGAGATTGTAGACGCTGACAGAGGGATGCTTGCCACGCAAACTCTTGCGCATCATTTTGCCAAAGCGCCTGAAGAAGAGGAGGAGCGGACGCCTCATGTTCCAACGGTCGATCTTGGCGGAATAGTGCGTGATGAGCGAATAGCCGTCCATCAGGTCGCGCATCCTGAACAAGGTTTGCATGGCTTCCTCGGTCTTATACATGAAGTTGCCGTTGTCTTCGAAATCATCGATTTCCACTGGGTTGTCAATGTGGTGTACCGGTATATGGGCGGCTGTCAGAGATTTGCCAAACAAGACGTCTTCATAACCATAGGTGCGGATGCGACCATCGAAAGGATGATTGAGCAAGATCTGCTTGCTGACCATGAAATTACAGGTGCGGAAACTCTGGTAGGGCTGCGCCAAACGGTTTTCAACGGAGAATTTGGGCAGGCACCGTTTCTCATAGCGGTAGCGGAGATTGCCGTGGAAGCGTTTGCCGAAAGGCGACAAGGAAACACCGCCGTAAACCACCTCGTGCCGCTCATCACATTGCAGATAGTTCTGCAGGAAATGAGAGTCGGGGATGTTCACGTCGCAATCCAGAAACACCAGCCATTCGTAACGCGCATTCCGCGCCAGCACATTGCGGATTTCCGCCCGCCCCACGTTGTGGTCCATCTCCAGCAAGCGGCAATGCGGCAGGGCGTTGATTTCGCGATTGGCCTCAACACATCCCACGCGCGACGATTTGTCGTCGGCCACGATGATTTCGAAGTTGAAAGCGTCATGGCGCGGAGATTGGGTTGCAGCGGCCAAATCATGCAACGTCTTTACGAGCGGGGCGCAAAAGCGGTTGAAACAGGGGATTAGTATGGATATATTTCTTTCTGCCATGGTTTGCTGTGGTTTATGGGTTCTCTTCCAAAGAGCAAAAGCCGTTTGGAAAGCGGTTTTGCAATCAGGCCGCCAAAGGGGGCGCATGGGTGTCGGCGGATTGCACCTGCGGAGGGGAGAAACGACGGGGTGGCCTTTGCTAATCTTCAAGAGTGCCTCCGTCCACTTCTAAAGCGACAATGGAAGAAAGGGGCACTTCCTCTCCACCTCTGAAGAGGAGCAGACGGCGCAACGCGTCGACGTGCTTAACTTCATCTTGCAACACGTGGTAACTGCCGCCTTCTTTCCGCTCGTCGGCCACATAATAGGTGACAGACACCCGAACGCCCTCTTCGGCATGCTCGCGCACATAGGCCAGCGTTTCGTCGAGTTTCTTCAAGACGCTGTCGGTCAAGCAGGGCGGACGCTCTGTCAAACGGGCCGTTTCGGAAAGGGCGGCCCCGTGGCCGGTCAGGGCGGCAAAAGGGGCAAACTGTCCGGCCCGTGCCCGAAGGGACATGCGAGGGCGTGTCTTCGAGACGTGGTGTGGCATATTTATAATGTCGTCATATTCACTCATGCTTTGTGTCCTCCTATCTGACTGTTACGCTCAATGGCCGTTGCTCCTTCGTCGAAATTGACGCCTTTGAGGATGGCATTCTTGCCAAACATTTTCTTGATGTTGAGCACGGCCTGCTGCACCTTCCGCTCGCGTTCCAACAGGTTCTCCTGCTGCGCTTTTTCTTCCTGCGCCCCGATGCCGTCTTCAAAAAGATTCAACTGCCGGGGGGCTTTCCGCCGCTGCTCGAGTTCCTGCTCCGACACCACGTTATTGGTGGTCAGCGTCAAGCGCCGAACGAGCAAGACGGGATTGGCGATGCGGTCGAAAAGGTTGGCAACGGCCTGCTTTATCAAACTGGAGGATGACACGGGGGCTCCCAGATTGGCGGAACCGTGAGCGGATTTCGGCACCACGCGTCCGTAGTGGTCAGTCTGCGTTTCGCCATGATAGAGGCTGCGGATGTTTTCGTCTTTCAGGCTCTCGATGTCATAACCCACGTCGAGCACAATCTGGTCGGTCAGCAAATGTTTGTCAAGCAAATCCAGGGCGGCACCTTCTGCCATTTCCTGCACCACCACCCGCGCTTTGCTAAACGTGTAGGGACTCTGCAACACCTGTCCGCTCGAAAGGGAACGGCGCTCTGGCCGATAGGCTTTGATGTCACACAGCCGACATGGTTCCCACCCCCAGGCATGGTCGATGAGCAATTCCGCATTCACGCCAAAGAGCTTATAGAGCAGACCCTCATTCCGCACCGACTGCCGGGCAATGTCGCCCATCGTATAGATATATTCTTTCTCCAGGCGCCGGGCGATGCCTTTGCCAACGCGCCAGAAATCCGTGATGGGGCGGTGGTTCCAAAGTTTGCGCCGGTATGTCATCTCGTCGAGCGCCGCCATCCTGACGCCGTTTTCATCGGCCGGAATGTGTTTGGCAACGATGTCCATGGCGATTTTTGCCAGATAAAGGTTGGTGCCGATGCCAGCCGTTGCCGTGATACCAGTTGTTTTCAATACGTCTTTGATGATGGTCATGGCCAGTTCTTCGGCCGACATTTTATAGGCGTACAAATAATCTGTCACGTCCATAAACACCTCGTCGATGCTATACGCATGGATGTCTTCGGGGGCTACATATTTGAGATATACGGAATAAACGCGTGTGCTATAGTCAATGTAATATTTCATGCGCGGCGGTGCCACGATGTAGTCCACCGCATATTCAGGATGTGCCTGCAACAGTTTGGCGTCTGCCGACTTCCCCGTCAGCAGCCATCCGCCGCGCGGTCCGCCCGACGGACGGGCAACGGCTGCCCCACCCTGCGCCGCGTGCAACTCCCATTGCCTGAGATTTCGCTGGCGATTGACTTCACGAACGCGCTGCACCACCTCGAAAAGACGCGCACGACCAGAAATGCCGTGTGCCTTCAAAGAGGGGGTGACTGCCAGACAGATGGTTTTCTCCGTGCGGCTGAGATCGGCAACGACCAGATTGGTGGAAAGCGGGTCGAGCCCTCTCTCCACACACTCCACACTGGCAAAAAAGGATTTCAAGTCAATGGCTATGTAGGTTCGTGCTGTTTGCTCTGGCATATATCTTTATGGCTTGGGAAAGCGGATGTTCAAATTTACACAAAACACGACACTCCACAAAAAAAATCAGGATTTCCTTGGGCGAAAAAAAGGAAATTCGTAGATTTGTGACGGTGCTGGCACAAACTGCCAGGCACATCATTTATCAGGGCTGTGCTGGAAGTTGCCAGGAAGTTTCCGCATTTTTTCAGAACGTCCATTACGTAACCCTGAACCAGCAGGGCTGGTTCGCAATATCAAAACCATCATGAAAAAGTTTACAATTCCCATCTGTGCTGTGGCATTTCTCGGACTGACCGCTTTCTTCGCTTCAGCCTGTTCAAACGGCAACGCCAAAGACTTTGTCAAGGATTTCAGCGAGACGGTTTACAACGCCGATTCCAAAGACGCAAAGTATGTCACCAAATACAAGGAATTTGGCAGACTCTCCAAACTGAATGTATCGAGAGGCATTGAAGTCTACTACACGACAAAGGCTTCTGAGAAAACGGAAGTCAAGGCCGTTATCGATGAAACGCTGGCGCCATATTTTGAGGCCAAAATGGAAAACGGAACGCTGAAGCTTTCGTTCACCAAGAACGTCAAAATTAAAGACGATTGCATCAAGGTGTATCTCGCTGCCGCTTCTCCACAGCACGTGGCTCTCAGTTCGGGCGCATCGCTTCAGATGCAAAACGACCTGAACGTCAACCGCCCATTCTCTCTCGAGATGAGCAGCGGAGCTGACGCCGAATTTAAGGGCATCAAATGCACCTCCTGCTCCATCACGCTAAGCAGCGGATCTGACACCGACATCGACCATCTCAAATGCGACAACCTGGCTTTGACGAGCTCGTCGGGCGCTGATGCCGACATCGAAAAAATGACGGCCGGCAAAATCTCTGTCAACTCCAGCAGCGGCGCCAACACCGACATCGAAGGCATCAAATGCCAAAATATCTTTGCCAGCGCCTCAAGCGGTGCCGACTGCACGTTTAAGGGGAAATGCACCGAAACGGCCGTGCTCAATGCCTCGAGCGCCGCGAGCATCGACGTTCAGGAACTGACCGCACGAAACATCTCGCTGAACGAGAGCAGCGGTGGCAGCGTGAGCCACAAGGCCAAGAATGTGATTAGAAATACGGCTGGAAGACATAACAACAGAGCAACGCAACTCCCCGTCACCCGCCAGAACAACGAAATCCGCTCTGGCTCTGACGCAAGGGCCATGTAACGACGACTGGACGAGGGGAGAAAACGCGGAACAGGCCACCAGACGTTATCCGCTACAAACTGGTGGTTTGATTTTTGACCATGTGATTTTCTCTGCTCGACATCCTGAACACATACAATTAAGTAATGGTTAAAAAGGCAGGTTGGTTTTTTCCTTCTCAGGAAGTCCAACCTGCCTTTGACATATTGGCCTTTTACGCCCGCAAAAATCGGCCGCTACGATGCAAAATCTCCTAAGAAAGAACTGGCGAATGAGTTTTTTACATTTTTAACCAAAGGAAACTCGAAAAAAGAGAGGGATAAATACTTGCATCAACCTTTTTTCCTTAAATTTGTAGGCAGAAATGTCACATCTTCGAAACAGGATTGAAACATTTTTAGTAATGGCAAATTACCCTTGGTGATGGTTTTACCACCACTTACTACAGACAAGACACATAAATTCAAACATAATACTACAGGATCCAACCATGGAACAAAAAGATTTAAAACACATCGTTGACCAATTTGAAATCCAAGGCCATGTCACTGAAGTGAAGCCTCTCGGAAACGGACTCATCAATACAACTTACAAGGTATGCACCGAAGGTGATGCCCCCGACTATGTTCTCCAGCATGTCAACAACGCCATTTTCCCCGACGTGAAAATGCTCATGGACAACATCGTTGCCGTGACAGGACACATCCGCAAGAAACTGGAAGCTGCCAACACGCCTGACATCGACCGCAAGGTTCTGACCTTCATTCCTGCCAAGGACGGACAGTTCTTCTACCTCCACGAAGGAAAATACTGGCGCATCATGGTGTTCATCCCCGACACGGTTTCACAGACGGCCGTTACGCCTGAAACTTCTTACATCGTTGGCGAAACTTTCGGAAACTTCCAGGCTATGCTGGCTGACATCCCTGTTCAGTTGGGCGAAACTATCAAGGACTTCCACAACATGGAATTCCGCATGCAGCAGTTGCGCGAAGCTGTGGCTGAAAACAAGGCCGGACGCCTGGCTGAAGTTCAGTGGCTCGTTGACGAACTGGAAAAGCGTGCTGAAGACATGTGTAAGGCTGAACGCCTCCACCGCGAAGGCAAATTGCCGAAGCGCATCTGCCACTGCGACACGAAGGTCGACAACATCCTCTTCGACAAAGACGGCAACGTATTGTGTGTCATTGACCTCGACACGGTGATGCCAAACTTCGTATTCTCTGACTTCGGCGACTTCCTCCGCTCTGCTGCCAACACGGGTAAGGAAGACGACAAGGATCTCGACAACGTGAACTTCAATATGGACATCTTCCGCGCTTTCGCCAAGGGCTACATCAAGAGCGCCAAGAGCTTCCTCACGCCAATCGAAATCGAAAACTTGCCTTACGCTGCCACGCTGTTCCCATACATGCAGACGGTGCGTTTCTTGGCCGACTATATCAACGGCGACACTTACTACAAGACGCAGTATGCTGAACACAACCTCGTCCGCTCTAAGGCACAATTTAAATTGTTGCAGAGCGCCGAAGAGCACCTCGCCGAAATGCAGGCTTTCATCAACGAGCAGCTTGGCTAATTTGATTTAAAAATGTCTCCGACAAGGAGATCATTCATAATTCATATATAAGTTAACAACAAGGTCCACCTCGGAAACGGGGTGGATTTTTTTGTTGCCATACGTCGGAAGGGGCGTTGGGAGGATACCATCTTATAAGGTAAGGCACAAAAAAATCTTCCGCGGGTTTTGTAATGTGGTTACAAAATCTGCGGAAGATTATTTGTGCCTTAAGCAATATTGGCTTCAGGGGTTAAGTAGGTGTTCAAAATTATTTTTATAATATATGCCAAGAGCATTATTTTCACATTTGAAATATCCTCTCGGGCGCATCTACTTACCTTGTTTTCAGTCGCAATGCCCGCATTGCTCCTTCAACCAAGGTGGCGTATCTGCATCCCGATAGAACATTTCAAATGTAAAAATAATTCTGACCACCTACTTATTTGAACACATGCTTGCCATAGTTCATGCCCTTCATGTCGTAATATGAAGGCTCCTGCTGCAAGCGCTTGAGGAAGTCGGGATAAGAGCGTTCTGCCTGTGGCGTCCATCCAGCTTCAGCCACTGCGGCCAAACGGGGAAGAAGGAGATACTGCAATTTCGGCGTGTTTTCAACCCACTCCGTCCAGAAGTTGGCCTGAACGCCCATGTATTTCTCTTGCAGGTTTTCTGCCACATTCTTCATCGGCACATAGTTGTAAACGGCTTCAACCGTTTCTGTGCCCCAGCCCTGTGAACGGGGTTCCCAGATGTCCTTACTCTGGCGGCGATTGATGTAGTATGGAATCTGCGGACTCAAGATGGTGGTCAGACCACGCTTGGCGGCTTCCTGGGCGGCCTTGTCTGCACCAACCCATGCCATCACGGTGAAGTCCTTGCCCAAAACGGACGTGTTTCCGTGGAGCACTTCGTTCCAGAAGATGAAATGGCGCTGCTGCTGGGCTGGTTTGCTGGCAACGTAATCCTTGAGCTGCTTATAGAAATGAATCTGCAAGTCGCGATAGTTTTTCGAACCGATCTGCTTCAGCAATGCCTGGCAGTCTTTGTTCTGCTCCCATTTCTTCACGGGGCATTCGTCGCCGCCGAGGTGCATATACTGGTAAGGGAAGAGGGTGATGAGCTCGTCTATCACGTCTTTGGCAAACTGGACGGCCTTGGGGTTGGCCACGTTGATCACGTCGGTTGAAACGCCTTGTGAGAGCCAGACTTCATGGGGCTTCTCTGGGTCGCACGCCAAAAATTCGGGATATACGGCCACGGCAGCTTGGGAGTGTCCGGGAATGTCTACTTCCGGCACTATCTCAATGAAACGCTCACGGGCATAGGCCACGATTTCGCGGACATCGTCCTGCGTGTAGTATCCGCCATAACGCTCGCCATCGGGCAATGTGTTGCCCCAAGAGAGGGTCATGGTGTTTCTCCACGCACCGTAAGTGGTCAGACGGGGATATTTCTTGATTTCCACGCGCCAACCCTGGTCATCGGTCAGGTGCCAATGGAAACGGTTCATCTTATAGGCGGCCATCACGTCGAGCACCTGCTTCACGGCTTTCTTACCGAAGAAATGACGGCCTTCGTCGAGCATGAAACCGCGCCAGCCGAAACGAGGGGCGTCTTCAATCTCGACAACGGGCAAGGTCATGCTCGTTCCCTTTTCCACACTCACGCCAGCCATCACGGCACGTGTTGGCAACATCTGCTTCAGGGTCTGCAAGGCATAGAAGAAACCAACGGGGCGGGCGGCCTCGATAATGACGTTGGTCTTGCTGACACTCAAGCAATAGGATTCTCCTTTCAACGAGGGATTGTGGCGCAACTGCAAAGCGGCCTTGGCGGCTTTGCTGGCCTTGAAAGCGAGACCAGTGGTGCTCGTAAATTCCTGTTCAAAGGATTTCAAAAGGCTCTGGATGCTGTCGCCCTCGTAAGCGTCTGCCCATGCGGTTGTGACTTGTCCGAAGGTAAACTGGCCGTTGCCTTCAACAAGTTTGGCCGGACGCGGAATGATTGAAAGCCCGTCGGCCATGCAAGAGGCTGAAAGGCACACCGCCATCAATGAGGCCGTAATTTTCTTGGTGATTTTCATACTGTTGTTTCGTGTTGATTATTATTTCTGGTTCTGCTCGCGACGCGGACATACCTGGGGGAACGGTGTTTTGTTTGGATGGCCCCTGAGATATGACACACTGCTTCGCTGCTTATGGGAATGCTTCTATGAGGCATCAATTGGGCGACACGTCCGATGGTTGTTCTTCCTCTTCCGCATCACCATGCGCCTCCAAGAGGTCTACATCGGTTGAGGTGTCCACATCTGCCAACTGCGGAATGGGATTTTTGTCACTCTGCTTGGCGCCGAGTTTGATGAGTTTGGCACAGGTCGTCAGGATACTCTTGCCGGTTGGCTGTAACTTCTTTCCAGCATCTTCATAGGCCGATTCGGCCGCCTTCAGCGCCTTTCCGACAGCGGCATACCTCTTCATGAAGAGGCCAACACGGTCAATCATTTCATTGGCCAGACTGTACACGTGCTCGTGGTTTTGCGCCTGGGCAATCTGTGTCCACGTGAGATTAACGATACGCAAGGCTGCAAAGAGCGTCTGCTCGTCGGCAATAAAGACGTTGCGTTCCATCGCACGCCGCCACAAATCGGGTTGGGCATTCAAAGCGGTCCATAGCGCTCCTATATGCGGCACGAACATGATGACATAGTCCATCTTCATCTTCGGAGGTTTCACATACGAAGAATAGTCCTTCTGCGAAAGTTCTTTGACGTGGCTCTGAATGCTGTCGATGTGTGCCTTCAAGGATTTCTCACGCGTCACGTCGTCCTCTGCATTCAGATAATCAAAGAAGGCCGTGAGCGACACCTTGGAGTCGATTATGACTTCACGGCGCTGGTCGAGGTGCAAAATCACGTCGGGGCGCATCATGCTACCTTCTTCCGACTTCACCACATGGCCGTCAGCGTCACGAAGAACGGCCTGCGTGTCATAGTGGATGCCACGCTCCAATCCTTGCGAAGCCAACAGTTCATCGAGCACCATCTCGCCCCAATCTCCTTGCACCTTGCTGCCGTGCTTCAATGCACGCGTCAACTCGTCGGCGCTCTGCTTGGCGGCTATGCTCTGCTGCATCATGCGCTCTATGTTCTCTTTGAGGGCCGAACTCATTTCGGTCTGCTTGATGGTGCTCTCATTCATAGCACGGTTCATTTTGTCAATCGTCTCACGCAGAGGCAGGACAATCTGACCGAGATTGGTGTTGCTCGCCACTTCAAACTCCTTCTGTCGCTGCTTCAGCATCTCATCGGTGGCACTCTTCAACTGCGCCGTCATTTTCTCAACGGTCTCGTCAAAGCGCACCTGCTGGGCCTTCATGGCCTCGTTATGTCGCATTTCCTGCGCCTCGATTGCCTGACGGAAGGAACGCTCCTTGCTGGCCATCAGCACGTCGTTGGCCGTGGCCTGGGCTTCAAGGGCGGCGCGGCGCTCAACCTCGGCATTTTTCTGCTGCAAAGCAAGGCGCCGGTCGAAATCGTCACGCATCGCCTGCTCTTTCTGAAGGCGCTCTGCCTTCAATTCTTCAATCCGCTGACGCGCTTCTTCCTTCTGCTCGCTCATCTGCTTCTGAAGGAACTCGGCCTCTGCCTGCAAACGCTGGTGCTTGGCTTTCAAAAACAAATAGGCGGCAACAACGCCCAAGGAAAGCCCTATAAAGAGGTATATAATTGTGTCCATGTAGTATAGAAACTCATTTCCTTACAAATTTACAGATTTTAATCGAGGCAAAAAAATTCAGCACGACGAATATAGCCGCCGCCACCTTTTTTTGTTCTGCAAACCACCGCTACTTGTATAAAAAATAGCTAAATTTGCGCACTCGCTGAACGCGACAAACAAACATCCCTAATATAATATGTTACCTAACACAGAAATCAAACAGCAGGAGCCTACGAAACAGGCTCCAACGAAGGAGGCTGACGCTCCGCCATCGGCAAATGAAAAAAAGAATGTGACCTACGGATTTCTCGTCGGTCTGTTAGCGGCCATCTGCTACGGCTTCATCCCGTTCTTCACCCTGCCCATCAAATCGGGAGCTGCGGAGAATTTCATGTCCGACCCGACCATCCTCTTCTACCGTTTCGGATTTGCCAGCATCATCCTGGCAATCGTGATGCTCATACGCCGCATCAGTTTTAAGGTGACACGCGGCGAACTGGTGACGCTGATTTACCTCGCATTCATCTCCGACGGTTCTGCCTTGTTCCTCATCGACGGATACAACTATATGTCGAGCGGCGTTGCCACCACCCTCCATTTCATGTACCCAGTCGTAACGGCCATCATCATGATGACCTTCTACAACGAAGCCCGCAGATTGAGCACCATTCTGGCCGTGTGTATGGCCGTCGGCGGTGTCGGCATTCTTTCTTGGGACCCAACTGGAAACACAAGTGTCCGCGGCGTCATCATCGTCCTGGTATCTGCCGTCTGCTATGCGCTTTATCTCATCCGTGTCAACCGTTCGAGAGCTGCCACGATGAACAGTTCAAAACTCGTTTTCTACGTCATGTTCATCGGTGCACTTATCTTTGGAGCTGAAGCCCTTCGCCAAGGCAACTTCTCCCCAATCACAACCGACCTACAATGGAGTAACCTTGCCTCCCTGGCTATCATCTGTACGTTCATCACCAACGTCAGTTTGGTGTACAGCGTCAAACGCATCGGTAGCACCATGACCGCCGTCCTCGGGGCCTTAGAACCGCTCACTGCCGTCATCATCGGATGCCTCATTTTTAATGAAGCCTTCAACTGGCAAGTCATGCTGGGAATCGCACTGATCATTCCCGCCGTCATCATGATTATCCTGACACGACGCAGATAATTTCTCCGTCTGTCACCACTGCCCAAAAGAAAAACTGGAATTATCTAAGAATCAACAGATATTTACCTGGTTTTCAGCAGGTGCTTATCTATAATCCATCGGAAGTTCAAGGGCTGTTCTTCCTAAATCGTAAGCATCTCATACAAATAGGGTGTTCAAAATCCAGAAAAATTCTGCGCGATATTTTCTGGATTTTGAACACCCTATTTAGATAGAGACTTATATCTACTGGATATAGAGTCAATGCCTTATTCTTTTTTTCGACGCTGCCGCTTCTATGGGTATGCAATCAAGGCTTCTGTTCGAACACTGGCTCTCCGTTGGTATCAACCAAAAACCGGCCTTCTATACCAAAGAATGTCAACTCCGCTGGGTGGATGGCCTGAACTCCCCATGAATTATTCTCTTCATCGTAGATTCCACGCTCGAAATAGAAGAGGTTTTTATAGCGTTTGGCATCGAGGGAATGTATTTGCTTCTTTGGGTTCTTGCGATCATTGGGAACGGAATCCGTCACCCATATACGCGTGATAGTATTGGTTTCAGTATCCACTTCCATCGCCCACAAAGTCCAAGCGTGGTTCATGTCGCGAAGTTGCGCAACGTAATTTCCCGTAGTGAAATAACGCAACAACACGTCTGTGAATATTGCTTCGTTGGAGTCTATGTAGCCTCGCGTGAAGATGATTGGATTATCATAGTCGTCATTGAAGAGATAGTTTTGATAAAGATTGGTACGTGTGTAGGCTATGGATGGATGTGTTTCACGCAGATACCAATCGAGGGCTTTATATACATAGTCACCACCCTTATTGAAGTAAGGGTTGCGATCAAATTCCCGATTGACTTCCTCTGGGTCCCAGATTTTCCCTGTATAGATATACTTTTCCTGTATTCGATCCTGCCACCATGCTATCATGTTACTACTGACAGCTGCCCAACAGCCATTCGTGAACTGAAAGGTGTTGTACCAGCCTGCATCTACGCTGACGCCTTTGGCCCAATACTGGACTCTCTCTGCTTTCGCAGAAGAAAATGGGATGATGATGCCCAGTGAAAATGCCAGTGCAAATACCAATGCAAACGTAATTGATGTCTGTTTCATTTTACTCATATTGTCGGTTTTTTGCCATGAGAAATCCCATCAGAAGACCCTGACTTTCTCTCCGCTTTTTTCTCTCTGCACAACATATACCCCCTTGGGAAGATAACCATTCTGATGCGTCATATCACGTCCGTAAAGATCATAGATACGGCAATGCTCATCACAATGGATTTTGCCACCAATAGCGTATATGAAGCTATCTGATTGCGTGTGGCCCACACCTGTTGCTGGTTGGGGATTGCATACGCCACGCACAGAAGAACCATAATAACGTGCGTGATTCCAATCGCTTTTGAAACAAGCCCGAAAGAACTGCAACTGATAAGCGGAGCCACTATAAGAGGAACTTTTGAAAAGCGAGCTCGACCAGTAGTAGCCATGTACGCCCTTCTCGTTAATCTGGCTCGCATAACGGCAACCTGCAGCAGGCAAAAAGAGTGAAGCATCACTGCTCTTGGCCGTGACCACATATCCTGCAACACCTGATTTATTGTAATCGTCAGTCCATGTCCAAACACAATGCTCTTGAAGTTCCCTCCATTCCTCTTTGGTTGGCATACGCCATGTGCCACCCCATACACACGAGACGATATCATCAGCGGCATCAAGCGACAACACCCCATCAGAATAAGAATACTTCGTGAGCGAATTTTGACCTGCTCCATGCGAATAAGTGGCCCATCGAAAGTCCGTTTTCAAAGTCGTTTCGCCCCACGCATAATAGTTGCCCTCGTCTTGAGGACGATTTGCGCCAATATTAGTAGAAGCCCATTTAATTCCACTGGGCAATCCCAAATCAATCCAAATATGCCCGGCCTCCTCTCCTGAGGTTTGCGCAAACATAGCACAAGACGCTGCACACATTATCAAACAAGTAATATTTTTCTTCATTTCTTCATAGCCTTAAATTAGCAGACTTGTCATTCCACGCAGACTTGTCATTCCACAAGTAAGCAAGCCATTGGATAACTGCGAATTGCCCAATCCTTGCACATGGTAAAAAAACATCCAATCTTAGTGCTGCTTAAAACTCAAATAACGATTATCTTAGCTGGCAAAGATAAACAAAAAACTGAGAAAATCGCTCCTTTTAGAAGTTTTTTCCTACTCGTTAGAAGGATTTTCCTACTCGTTAGAAGGATGTTACTGCTCGGAATTAGCCCCCCATTAGATAATGCTCATGCCGAACGTACAAACTGCAGCTACTTGCGACAGTAAAATGAAGAGCGGCACGGCGCGACGAAACAACGCCGCATTATCACGGCAGAAAGAAACGAAAAGCCCTTCCAGCAATCTTGCTGGAAGGGCTTCCACTTGATAATAAGATGGCGGCGACCTACTCTCCCGCTTGCGCAGTACCATCGGCGCGGTCGG
>OHUK01000334.1_pt1 | contig 34111 bp, 26 predicted proteins | sample 1579201 | NCBI WGS metagenome assembly OHUK01 (sample SAMEA3879528, study PRJEB24766) | human gut metagenome | biome: human-associated habitat; feature: feces | place: USA | collected 1985/1987 | reverse complement strand
ATACCCGGTTTTCAATATGGGGTTTATGGCTTTTCTTTTTCGTTTATATTGCTCGTTGTTGCATGTATTTATCGTAGAACATTACCTTTTGTCCTTTTGGGGTACGCTATGATATATGTAATCGGTGTATTGATACCATTGCTTAGGTATGTAGTGTCTATGATGGATTATTTCATTCGTACAAGGGTATAGCAGGTTAATTTCTTTTTGATATGCTTTGCGGAAGCGTCTATTGTTTAGCATTGAAATCCAAAGTTCTGTGGTTGGTGTATTTCGTGTTTATTGATTTTTTGCCTAAGTACCGAGAGAACTTAATACTTTTTATTCTAAAAATAAATGCTTTTTAACAAAAAAAGCCAAGTACCTATTAAAAAAATAACACTTGTGACAAATATTTTAATATCTTTGCAATGGGTGATACAGAGAAAAGACATAGTTCTCTCGGAACAATGTTGAAGCACTGTCTTCGGTGTTTCTTTTCGACTGTCCGAGTGACAGCGACATGAAACATCTGAGAGGGTTCGTAACTTCTGTATTTGGGTATCGTAAATATCGAAATGTTCGGTTTATCGGAAATAAATAACAGAATAGAGGTTTATGTATATATACCAATGAATAAATGTTAAAACCATATGTACCTTTAATTGTATAGCTTATGAGATATTTGTTACTTACCGCTGCTTTGGCGATGAACATGCAAGCGATGGTCGCGCAAAGCTCTTACCAAGTAAAGAACAGTGTCACGCTGAGAAACGAGGGTTGCGATTTAACGAAGATAAGCACGATCCTGCCTGTCCCTGTCAGTAATATTTATCAAGACGTGAACGGCCTCAAGGAATCCTCGGGTACGATCATCGACATCGATGCCTCGAACCGGTATCTGAGAGACATAAAGACCGATGGACAGCCTTCGTCCGGCGAGTCGTATACGTTAAGCGAGGATTTCTCGGTCACGCTCTATCCCATGTACATCGATATGGCACAATTCACCACACTCTATCCGTATGATACCGAATCCGCTATCTATAAGCGATATACCGCGGATAAGGGGGGATATATCGACACGGGCAATCCGACGATCCGCTCCGTGTCCGACAGACTTTGGGGTGAGTCCGGCGGCGAGATCTTGGATTATGCCCGCTTATGCTATGAGTACGTGGCGGCGAACTTCAAGTACCTGAACGCGAATACCGGGATAAACCCGATCGCTACCATCCTTTCCGACGGGGGAGGCGATTGCGGAAACTTGTCTTCCATTTTTGTCAATCTATTGAGAGCTAAAAAGATACCTGCGAAACATATCGTTACCGTAAGGCCCGATGGATCTTATCATGTGTGGGCTGATTTCTATCTGGAGCGGTACGGCTGGATACCGGTGGACGTGAACGCGAGGCTGGTCGATCCTCGGGGGAATTATTTCGGCTATTGCCGGGGGGATGGCATCATCATGTCGGAAGACATCTGCCATGAGGCGGAGTTCTTGCCCGGAGAGAAATTCGAGGGGGTAATCCTCCAGACTTTCTGGTATTGGTACTGGTACAGGAATGCCAGTGGGACTGTCGAAGCAGAGCATGCGCTTCGAGGGCGGCAAACCGGCCGGGTGTCGATACCCGTTATCGAGGAGACCCGCTACGACGGAGCCACCTTGAGCTGGAACCTGTTCCCGGGCGCTACCGGATATCGCTCCAAGGTCTATGAGAAGGCTACCGGACGTTTGGCCGACGTGGTAGACGTGCCCGCGGACGCCTCCTCCATGCCGTTGGACGGGCTGGATCCCGAGACGGAATATGGAATTGTCTTTACGCCTTTGCGGATGGTGGGAAATATAGAGACGAGCATGGGAACGTATGACCTGGCTCTCAAGACAGCCGCAGTCCCGACCGCCAACGGGGAGATCCCGATGGCAAAGGCCGCTACCGTATGGGGAAAAGACGGTCGTTTGAGCGTACACTTGGCCAGCCCCTCGAAAGTCTATATCAGCGCTTTTGACGGCAGGCTGCTACAGGCGGTCGCGCTTCCGGCGGGAGATACGAGCTTGGCTTTATCTGCGGGACGTTATATCATCCGCGTGGGAAATGAGGTATTCAAGGTCGCCTTATAACAAAGAGTTTGATACTTATCCACTTTTAATTTATACACGTATGAGAAAACAATTTTTACTGATGCTGATCCTCTGCCTCACGGCCTCGCTTGCGTGGGCGGAACGGATCGACGTGGCCACGGCCCGCAAGGTAGCGGCAAGCGTGGCGCAACGAGAGGACGCGGTTAGCGGCCTGCGCTCGGCCGGCGAGCTGTCGCTGGTGTACGCCGCCGCCCCCGGGCAAAGCGGCTCGGCCCTGCGTAGCGGTACGATGGAAGGCGCGGCCGACTACTTCGTGTTCAACTTCCCCAGCGGGAAGGGCTTCGCCATCGTGTCGGGCGACGACCGGGTTCGCCCCGTCCTAGGCTACTCCGGCGAGGGCAGCTTCGACCCCGACAACCTGCCGGAGAACCTCCGCGGGATGCTGGCCTACTACCAAGACCAGATCACCTGGGCGAACGATAAGGACATCGAGGCCACCCCGGACATCGCCGCCGAGTGGAACCAACTGATGAGCGGCACGGCGCTGCGGGCGACCGGGGGAAAGGTGTTGCAAACGGCGAAATGGAACCAAGAGGAGCCGTATAATAATCAAACGCCTGTAATTAATGGAAAGAAAACTTACACAGGTTGTGGCGCTACGGCGACCGCTATTATTATGCAGTACAACATGCATCCTGATGTGGTAACGAAAGGTGTCTCCTCCTACAATGTGAGAGGTGTGGATTATCCGGTCTCATACGCTCCTTATCAATGGGATAAGATGCCCTTGAATTACAATCCGGGAAGCTATACGGACGAGGAAGCTAGCCAAGTGGCAGCCTTGATGTGGCATATCGGAGCGAATGTTAAAATGGATTATGGTGTGATCGGAACAGTAGGCAGTTCTTCTAATGGCACCGATATTGCGGAAGCTCTACGAAGTGTATTCGAGTATAGTCCTGCGGTTCGTTATGTATATAAGTCTGATTACCGCTGGGAGGACTGGGAGAAGATGATCCGGAACGAGATCGATCAAGATCGCCCGATGCTCTATCGGGGAACCGGATCAGCAGGTGGCCACCTCTTTGTCTTAGACGGTTATAATCAGGAAAAAGCCTTCCATTTCAATTGGGGATGGGGAGGTTCCGCGGATGGTTTTTATTTGTTGACCACTTTAAACCCGAATAACTATGACTTTAGCCAAGAGATGGGGATGATTACGGGTATTCAACCGGCGGAAGCCGGAGACAAGCCGGTTTATACTTTGACCTATCTCTCCCTTAGCTGTTCTTTGGCATCATTGGTTGGGCAAACCTCGTTTTCTGTCTTCGCCCAATTTAAGAATACGGGTAGCGATACGTTTAAGGGATATGCGAATATCGGTGTGATCAATGAGAGTGGAAGAATTACACCTATATCAACCAGTCATTCGATAGATCTGAACCCAGGTTATTATTACACTGGGGCTTTTTCTTATGCGTGCACCTTGTCCGCTCCGTTAAACGCATCTGATAAGATTCTCCCGATCTATTCCTTGGATGGTACGAATTGGACAGTTATGGCAGGTGCTGCTGACGCTCCGCTATATATCAATCAGAACGGAGTTGTCCAAGAAGGAGATGATCCAAACAATCCTACGGAGCAGCCACTAAGAGTTAATGTTTACTATAATGGATTTGTCAATAGTTATTTGGCTGTATCCGGTTTGGATAATGATGGATATGCTGGCGATAATGTCGCTTCTGTCAATTATCGTGTGGAGAATGCTCGTGAAGATTTCGTATTGTGCTATACCTTGAAAGATTATGCGGCATGGAAAGACCATGTAAAGGTCTATTTGAAAAAGGATACGGAAGAAGTCTTGTATCTACCGGGTTCGGGTACGCTTGTCGATATCGAGAACGATGGGTCCTTTAAAGTACCAGTGGCATTGTCTCAATTGGATTCAAGAGGTGAATTTATTCATGAGATGAAGGTGTTGTCCGATAAGGCTGGAAGTCTTCCTTTTGAGATAGCTGTATATGAGAAGTCCGATCTAGCGAATCCTGTTTATGAGAACAAGGATTGTGCGATGCGATTCGTAGGCGAGGCTTCCGCAAAGATAGAGCCGAATCCGATCATAGGTACCGTAAATACGAGGATCCCGATCTCCTATACGATCAGCGATGTGGATCCATTGTTGACCGGACAGGATCTAAGCCTCTATGTGAGCATTGGCAATCTATCAAAAGATCAAGTCCGGTTGTTCTATAAGAATGGTGGCTCGGAGCAAGAAATCGAACTGAAGTCTTCTAAGGATGGTTCATATGCTAGTTTCTCTATGGGTAAGTTATCGGAAGGCGTTCGTTTTGAGTTTATATTAGAGCCGAAGGCCGAGACTCCGGATAATACGTATTTCTTTATATCTCCAAGTTTACATAGCGGATCTTTCCCATGTTCTTCAAACAGTGTCTCCTTGAGAATCCAATCCGCTCCGGTTACGGTTCATTCCATTAAATATGTGTTGGAGCATTTAAGTGTGCCTAGCTATGCGCCTACCGCAATAGAAAATGGTGAAGAATTGTGGGTTAACATGAAGAAGGAGAACGGATATAATTATCCAAGTGAAGTTAAAGTGACAATGGCAGGCAAGGTGTTAAAACCAGGATACCCGGATAATGGGGATTACCAATATAATCAAGTGAACGGAACGATTTGGATCCCTGCCGTCACCGGCGATGTGGTGATCACCGCCAATGCCGAGCCTATCCCGGCCGTCACTCACACGATCTCTATCGGCCAGTTGGATCATCTGACCGCTTCCGGTCTTACCGGAGACGTATCGGTTAAGGAAGGCATGGAGTTTAAGACCACCTTTACGCCTGAGACTGGCTATCTGTTACCTACCTCGATCAAGATCGAGAAAGAAAATGGCGAGGAGCTTAATGGCTCATATTATGAATATGTTTGCGCGAAAGATCGCAAGTCGGCAGAGTTAGTGATTCATTCAGTGACCGAGAGCTTGAAGATCTACGCCATTGCCGAGCCCGAGCCGAAGAGCTTCACGATCACCGGTAAGCTGACGAACCTGACCGCCGATAAGGACATCGTGAAAGGCGTACCGGTAACAGAGAACGAACCTTTCGAGTTCACGCTGAAGCCCGCTACGGATTACCGCTTGCCGGAGGATATCACGGTGACTCCATCTACGATTCCGTACACGTACGACAAGACGACCGGTAAGGTGGTTATCAAGAAGGTAACTGAGAACGTGACCATCACGGCAACCGCTATCGACGACCATCACTTCAACGTGATCTTGAAGCCGGGCGAGGGTGTCGTGGCGACTCCGAACGCGATCGAGCAGCTATTTACGGTTGGCGAGAAGGCCGCGTTCAACGTGAGGTTCGCCGCCGCCGAGGGATATACCTACGATGGCTCTATCGCGGTGAAGATGGGCGATAAGACACTTGCCGCCGGTACGGACTATACCTATGACAAGCAAACCGGAGCGTTCGCCTTGTTGAAGGGGATCGATGCGCCGCTGACGATCTCTACCCCCAAGGGCGTGAAGAAGCAGTACACCGTTAAGGTGACCGGTACGAGCCTTACCCCGATGGAAGTGCCAGAAAACGTTGCCCATGGCGATCCGTTATCGTTCAAGTTGGTGCCGGACGAGGGCTACGACCTGCCGGAGGCTATCGAGGTGAAGATGGGCGGAAAGACACTCGCCGCCGCTACGGAATACACCTATAACAAGGCTACCGGCGAGGTTTCCATCGCCAAGGTGACCGGAAATGTAGAGGTGACCGCCGCCGCCGTGGTGAAGACCTATGAGGTGAGACTTAACCTGCCGAACCTGACCCACGACTTTAAGGAGGGCACGAAGGTGAACCATGGCGATAAGCTGGATATCCAATTGACCCCCGTGACAGGCTACGCGTTGCCGCAATCCGTTACCGTGCTGATGAACGGCAAGCCCGCCGAGCATATGTATCAGGACGGCAAGATCTCTATCGCCAAGGTAGTAGGCCCGATCGAGATCACCGCGAAGGGGAATAAGATTCATGAGGTGACGGAGGACGCGAAGCACGTGACGATCGAAGGCACGGAGAACGTGGCGGAAGGCGAGACCTTCACCGCTACGGTGAGACCTGATAAGGGTTATCATTTGCCCTATGCGATCAGTGTCGTCATGAATGGTCGCCCATTGCGTGCCGATGAGTACACTTACGACCGCAATACCGGCAAGATCGAGATCAAGAACGTGACTGGTCCGCTTTCTATCTCTGTCAAGGGTGTTCAGGAAGGCTACTTCGAGGTAGTGCTTAACCTCTCGAACCTCTCCTCCGATCCCGCCTCCTTCGAGCCGCAGGCCAAGGACACGAAGATCGAGCTTACCTTGAAGCCCAGCTCCGGCTACGAGCTTCCTAGCGGCGTTACCGTGAAGATGGGCGACGCGACCCTTGTCGCCGGTACGGATTACGCTTACGACCGCTCTACCGGCAAGTTCACGCTGGAGAAGATCACCGGTACGCTGGTAATCACGGCGAACGGATCCCGTATCCCCGAGCCCGAGCCGGAACCCGAGCCAACCCCGACTACCTATACCGTGACGCTTCCGGTCGTGGAGGGGGCTACGATCTCCGCGTCTGGGTCCACTACCGTTACGGAGGGTAGTAGCTTCTCCTTCACCGTAGAGGTGAAAGCAGGCTATAACGCCGACAATATGGTAGTAAAGGCCAACGGTACGACACTTATGGCAGACTCGAACGGTCGCTATACGATCGCTAACATCCGTAGCAACGTGGTAGTAACCGTAACCGGTATCGTGAAAGGTGACGATCCGACCGCCAACGAGGAAATCGAGGCCGGTGAGTTGCGTGTATGGGCTTCCGGCAGCCGCCTGTTCATCCGGACACCAGAGGCTGAGCGGGCTTATGTCGTAACCTTCGACGGTCGTGTGTACAAGACCCTGTCCTTGTCCGCTGGTGAGTACTCGGAGCAAATGCCGCAAGGTTCTTACATTATCCAGATAGGTAAACAATCCTATAAACTGAACTTCTAAGCATTAAACACAAAGCGAGGGTGTGCCATTTTGCATTTTAGGTACACCCTCAGATCTTCAGGAGGTATGGCGAACACCGGTATATACCGGCTTGCCACACCTCCTTCTTTTCTATCATCGGAGGGCACTTCCGCTTCTCTCTGTATTCCATCATAGAAATAGTTCTGTTAATTCATTTTCGTTTATGGGGGTGAGCATGAATCGTCTACCATTTTCATCGATTAGGATCACACCGCCTTTTGTCTGCCAAATCAAAGAATAATTTACATATCTTTGCGCCAAAGCTGATCGGAATGAATGTATTTTCTGCTTTTGATACGGGTGTTATGGTGGCTCTCTTATTGGGCGTTGAGTTTCTTAGAAGTGATATCCGAACGATTCTCTTTTGTAAAAGGAATGATCCCGGGATTCTTAAGAGTTGCTTATATACGCTGCTTATATTATTGACCAGCCTTTATTCTATTGTGGCCGGAGCCATGCTTCATCCGGAACCCGTACCTGTTTATGAATTGATACCCGGTTTTCAAATAGGAGTTTATGGCTTTTCTTTTTCGTTTATATTGCTCGCTGTTGCATGTATTTATCGTAAAATATTACCTTTTGTCCTTTGGGGGTACGCTATAATATATGTAATAGGTGTACTGATACCATTACTTAGATTAGATATGTAGTGGCTACGATGGATTATTTCGCTCGTACAAGGATATAGCAGGTTAATTTATTGATTGTATCGGATTACCCTTTCTGTGGGTTGCCTCCCCAATTCTTTTCCTCCGATCCGAGTCCGGCTTTTTGCTCGGCAAAGGTTTTAGGATTCCGCAAATGGCAAGTTACAGCCATATCCTTTACCGTATGGAAAATAACGCTGAAGAAGTGTTGCCATTGCAGGCTACACCGATTGCTAGTGCATATAATGCTAAAGTAAGGGAAAAAGAACTTGTTTTCCGCATTGACCGTCTGCTAGAAGAACTTGCTTCCTTGAAAGAAGCTCTCCTTCTGAAAGGCAAGTGTTCTTGCTTTCTTGTCCTCATAGCTAAAGATTTTAATTCATAATGTTTTTTGTAGTTTCATAAAAATGCTTTTTCGAGAACAAGTACCTGTTTCGATAGAATAGTAAGATAATCACACCAAAATTCAGTGTACATTATTCTATGTAACTAAACAGGCTAACCGAGTAGACAAAGAGGGGATAAGATGATTGCTCATTCTTATCCCCTCATGCCATCAGTTATTCAAAATAGTCCCTATCAATGTACTTCTATTGTAATGACTGACCTTATACGCACAACTTAATGTGTCAAGCAATAATACAGCTTTTTTTTAGCTTTACAATTGCAATTTGCAACTACTTAGAGTAGTCATTTTAGCTTTGACATCCTCTTTCTTGTTATCTGCGGTGAGCGGTAGGACAGTTTATTTCGCCACGTCCCACCATATGCGAGAACTGAAGTGATCGCCACCGGACAGACGGCTAACAGCTGCCTCGTAATTAGCCGCATTGTCTTGCGACTCTTTTGATGGGTAGCGGAAACGACGGGGGATCTCGCCATTCGTATCTGCGTTAGGATACGGATTGGCCGGGTCATAGGTCGATTTTAATTCCGGATAGCCGGAACGACGCCAGTTAGCAAAGGTCTCATATTCATCACAGAAACAGTTGATCCAATATTGTGTGTTGATCTGTTCCAACGCTTTCGATGCATTGAACGGGTTCTCCGTCAAATAGCGGTCGATCGCGGCCTGCGTCAGATACTGATTATACAGCGCCGTGCCGTTGGGGAACTGTGCGAACTGCCGCATGGCAGCGCGTACGCCGTTCTCGTAGTAAGCCTGCGCGTTTCCGTCTACCCAGCCGCGTACGGCAGCCTCGGCCAGCAACAATTGCGTCTGGGCATAGGTGCAGACGAACGTCGGGCCCGTCGAGTCGGAATAGGTATAACGGTTTATCGTGGAATAACGGCTCCTGTACGTGCTGCGGTAATCCTCGTCCTTGAACTCGGGGTATTTGTTTCCTACGAACCACGGGCTATCGGGGCTGTCGGAGAAACCGCTAGGCAAGCCTTTCTGGACGGCCGGATCGGAATTGCCATATTGGAAGTCACTACCCGCCTGCACCGAGATGGTCGGATCCTCGCACACCGTACCGATCAACGGCAGGCGCGGATCGTTAGTACTTTTCAGCAGATCCACGAAATACTCGGTCAGGAAGAAGTTGCCGCGATCCTCGTGCGAGTAGATCTTGGCGTATGGCTCGGAGAAGTCGTTCGTTGTCAGGCCACCCGCATGCATCAGCATGCAGTTGTCCGCATCCGACTCAAATACCCCGTTGGCTACCGCGGTCTTCACCCATTGCTCCGCTGCGGCCGGATCTACCTTCGACATACGCATCGCCACGCGCAGCATCAGTGAGTTGGCAAACTTCCGCCACTTCGAGGCATCGCCTTGGTAGAAGTTGTCCGCCGATTTCATCGCTGCCGCCGATGCGCCGTTCAAGGCGGCCTGTGCCTCGTTCAATTCCTTCAGCAAATCCATATAGATAGATTGTTGTGTGTCATACTCCGGGTAGGAATACAACTCCGGCTGTACCGCCTGCGAGTAGGGGATATCCCCGTAAAGGTCGGTCATGCGGTGCATGCCGTAGGCGAGCATGATACGAGCGATTTGGTAATCGGTCTGCCGTGACGGATCCTCTTTCCAAGCCTCCACCGCATCTTTCATGTCGCGGAGCGCCCCGCGCGTGTCACCGTTGTAGATTTCCCAATACGCACCTGAGTAGCCGTCGTTCCAAGTGTAATTCGCATTACCCAACCAATTGAACGATGCGGTATGGCTCATCCATTGAGCCGCATAGATACAACCGTTTCGCCATACATCCCAATCAGATCCTAACATCTGATGCTGACCGTTGGTGAACAATAACTCGGTCGGGATATTCTCCGAATTCAGGTGCTCCGGGTCCATATTCACATCCCCGAAATCGCTGCAACCCGTTCCCCCGATCATGGCCGCGGCGGCGCACGTCATATATACTAAATACTTTTTCATACTATTATACTTCTTCAAACGTGATTAGAATTTGACATTGACATTGAAACCGACATTTCTCGTGGCCGGATAACCGTTCAACTCCAAGCCCTGTCCGTTCGTGTTGTTGTAAGCTGACTCGGGATCGATGTTATCGGTATGCTTCAAGATAGTCCATAGGTTACGTCCCACCAACGAGACGCTCAAGCCCTTCACCACCTTCATCTTGTTCAAGGCAGACTGCGGGAAGGTATAGCCGAGCGACAACTCACGCAACTTGATGAAGCTGGCATTGTAGACGAACTCCTCGGCGATATTATTGTTGACGATCCCCTTGTGATAATCCTGCGCGTTTACCGCCACGTTGTTCTCTCCAAGGATCTTTCCATTGTCATCCATCATGACACCGGCACCGATAAAGCCACTGCCTCCCGGGTTATCGACCGTACGGCCAAGCAACGTACCCTTGTGCAGACCCTCGCTGTAGAGCGAGTAGTTCGTGCCGGAGAAGAGGCTTGCACCTGCCTTGTAGTCAATCAAGAACGACAAGGAGAAATCGCGGAATCTCAACGTGTTGCTCCATCCTCCGGTATATTTGTAGACACCGTTGCCTAGGTTCTGCAACTCGTCGGTCGCTTGCGGGATACCGTTCTTATGGATGACCCTGCCTTGCTCGTCACGGGCGTATTTGTAGCCCACCAACATACCGTAAGGCTGGCCTACGATGTTGCGGACGGTCACGTTGCCCGAGCGTGCGGAGGCTCCGTCGATAGACAGGGACTCTACGCCTCCCAGGTATTTCACCTCACTATCGTTGTATGCGAAGTTGAAGGTCGTCTCCCATGAGAAGTTCTTCGTATGCACCGGTGTCGCATTCACCATGAACTCGAAACCTTGGTTCCGGATCTCGCCCACGTTCATGTATTTCGATCCGAACCCGGACGCGCTGGACGTGGTGACAACAGCGATATCGTCTGTCGTGTTCTTGTTGTAGTACGCCATATCGAACGATAGGCGGTTGCTCATAAACGCTAGGTTCAAGCCCACCTCGTACTCCTTGATGCTGACCGGTTTCAAGTCTGGATTCGCGAATTGGTTACTGTTTGCCGTACCTCCGGTCTGTCCGTTGATCTGGAAATTCTGAACCTTATACACCATCAAGGTCTTGTATGGATCTGTACCATTGGAGGAGCTTGCCCACGAGCCGCGGATCTTACCGAAATCGAACCAATCCGGCATATTGTCACGGAAGGTATCGGAGAATACCCACGAGAGCGTCACGGACGGATAGAAATAGCTGTTGCTATCCGGGTTCAAGGTGGAGAACCAGTCGTTACGTCCCGTCAGGTTCAAGAACACTTGGTTCTTCCATCCGAAGTCCGCCGTAGCGTATATGGAGTTCACCCGGTATTCCGAATAGTCCTTCTTCGATCGTTTATCGCTGAGATTATTTACTGACCACAGTCCATCGACGATAAACGGACGGCCTCCATCCGTCGTATAGAACATCTTGTTGATCGTACGCTGACGGTTACCGCCCAGCGTGGCGCCAACCGACCAGTCGCCCCACTCCTTATTGAACCCGATCAAGTAGTTCAAGTTCATCTCGGAGAAGCTACGGGAGTATTCCGTCATCCAGCCTTGTGGATCCGCGGCGGCTCCAGTCGGCTGTATCTGTTTGAACTCCAAGTTGTAACCATCGCGTTGAACGGCACCTTGCACATACAACCAATCCGTGATGTCGTATTTCAAGGTCATTGATCCCGTCAAGCGGTTCTTCTGCATATCGTTGGTTTTCCGATACTGCAACCAGTAGGGGTTGTTGAAATATACATTGCGGTTACCATTACCGTTCATTTCCGAGCCGTCCTCAAAGGAACCCCAAGGAGCGTTCGCCGAGCCTCTTTCCAACCAACGTACATCGAACGAGTTCGCCAAGTGCAGCAAGGTAGCGTTGGTATTACCGTTGCCATCGGACAGGTTCGAACGGCCTTTCGACTTCTCGAACACATAGTTGGCGCTCACGGTCAAGTGCAGGTTCTTCAAGATATCATACGTCGTATTCATATTGATACCTTGCTGGCTGTTACTGGAGTTCGGTAACTGTCCCTTCTCTGCTACGTTGGATACGCCGAAGCGGTAGGTGATCTTGTCTCCCGCGCCGCTGAGCGAGGCGGAAGTTGAGTTGTTGATACCCGTGCGGTAGAAATTCGGCCAATTATCGATATACTCGTAAGGCACCTCATTTCCCAGGAAGTTGGTCGCCGTACCACCTAAAACGTCTCCCCAGCTACTAGTCTGCGTGGTCTCAGCTCCCGCTACGGAGGTAGGACGTACGCCATAATCACCCTGCCCGAACACATTTTGAAAGTCTCGGTAGTCGTAGATCATGTTAAAAGTCAAGTTGTTGTTGAACTCGATGTTCACAGGCTTACCTTTCTTTCCGGACTTGGTCGTGATCAAGATCGCACCGTTACCACCGCGATATCCGTACAATGCGGACGCGGCGGCACCTTTTAACACCTGTATGCTCTCGATATCGTCCGGGTTGATGTTACTCAATCCATCACCCATATCTATACCACCCCATGTGCCGGCCGATCCTAAGTTCTGGTTACTGAAGGGCACGCCATCCACCACGTATAGCGGCATGTTATTACCTGTCAGGGAGGCGTTTCCGCGGATGATCACACGGGAGGAACCACCCGTACCGGTCGAGTTACCGCCTACGCTAACACCGGCCACCTTACCGGAAAGGGCGTTACCTAGGTTCGGGTCACGGGCCATCGTAAAGTCCTCGCCACCCACTTGCGTCGTGGAGTAACCCAACGAGCGGCTTTGGCGTTTTATACCCAATGCGGTGACTACCACCTCATCGATCTTCTGCGTGTCCTCCGTCAGTTTCACTTGCAAGCCCGTCTGCCCGCTCGCCGTGATCTCCTGTGTCGCGTAACCGATATAACTGATCTCGATTACCGCCCCATTGGGAATCTCCAAAGAAAAGTTTCCGTCTAGATCCGTAATCACGCCGTTTGTCGTACCTTTTTGGATCACGTTCGCACCGATTACGGGAATACCCGCTTCGTCTACGACCGTACCTGTCACCTTCTTGTCCTGCTGTACGCCCATCACCTCATCAACCGTGCCTACGGAAGCAGGAACGGCCATCGCCGCGTTTACAGAAAAAGCGGAAAGCAACAAACAGAACGCCGAGGTTTTAGCTATCCATTGAAGGGATAATAGCTTAGATTCATTCTTTGTCATCTTGCTTTTGTTTTAAAATTAAGTTTAAGTTTAGATTGATTACATTTATTCCTGTAATGTTATATCACAATATGAACATGGTTCCAGCGGAACTAATGTACCATTCATGGTCTATTGCATAAATGCAATGTAAAGATACAACTTTTTCGTAAACTATACTTAAATTTATAGTGCTTTTTTAGAAAAAACAACACATTTGTCACAAATTACCTTTTGAAACCAAGAAAATCAAATCTTAAACGTATCTAAAACACGTTAGTTCCGCTGGGACAAGTTTCATCCAGAGACCAAAACAACCTCAAGTATGCATGGTCCCGCTCTAAACGAAAGGCAATCTCTCTACCAAAATAAGGCCGATTTATTTGGCACAGATCGCTATTTACCATACTCTTGTGTCTGATTTAAGATTGAAATCCTTAGAAATATTTTTAAGCAGAATCTGTATGAAAGCTAGTTGATACATAACTTCAGCCATCTCACACAGATATTTATAATCAATAGTTAATCTTCTGGAGTTCCTCAACAAGAGAGCGATCTTTCAACAATCCATCTCTTAGGTAAGACAAGGAATTTGTTTGGGCGCTCATTTAGCCAGAGTACGGCTTCAACAACCCAACCGAATTTGTCCGCAACCCAATCCCAAGCGCTCCTTGGCACTCTCTGTCTGTAAGGATCTTAACGAGGCGCAGGAACTTATATTCAAGTTATTCAATAACCATTGGTGCTATTCTCCATTGGTAACTTGATTGATACTGTAAATTCTAACCATCTATTTTTTAGTTTTCTGATACTTAATATCTTATATTGGTATATAATAAGATTGTTTTATTCATTTCAAAATGACTTCTAATTATTTAACAAACTATTATGATTCATTTGTTAAAAGTGCTTGTCAAAAAGATAGCGAAACAATCGAACATAACAGTCATACCCTGTTTATTAATATATTTCTCTCTTGATCGTTTGCTTTTATACCTGATTTTTTTGAATTTTGCACGCAATAAACAATATGTACTCGGTACAATAAGTATAATTAATATCATGAAACCTACTAATTTACTATTATTTCCAATTATTATCCTTTGTTCTTTCACTTCGGTCAAGGAAATACCTCCTTACAAGAATCCGGCACTTCCGGTTGACGAACGAGTGAAGGATTTATTAGGGAGAATGACGATCGAAGAGAAGTTCTGGCAAACATATACGATGCATGGTGATCTGGATAAAGGGAAAGACCGCTTTTCCCACGGTATCTTCGGATTCCAGGTTTCAACCATAGGAACCAGTAATCCGGAACTCAAACAATTGCTGCAATACAACCCGAAATTAACAGCAAAAGAGATGGCTAAAAAAATCAATGAGATCCAACGTTACTTCGTAGAAGAAACCCGACTGGGCATACCGATTATTGCATTCGACGAGGCTTTACACGGATTGATTCCGACAAATACTATCGCCCGTGGTTAATCTCGCAACAGATGTGCGTTGGGGACGTACGGAAGAGACCTATGGAGAAGATCCATATCTTTCGGCATGCATGGGTGTCAACTTTGTAAGAAGTTTTGAAGAAATGGGAGTGATAACCACCCCTAAACACTTTGCCGCCAATTCCGGAGATGGAGGGCGAGACAGTAATCCGATCCATTTCACGGAACGATTTTTGGAAGAGACGCATCTGGTTCCTTTCAAAGCCTGCTTCCAAAAAGGACAGTCGCAGTCTGTAATGACTGCATATAATATGTTAGACGGAACTCCTTGTACAGCCAATCCCTGGTTATTGATCGACAAACTCCGGAACGAATGGGGATTCGACGGATTTACGATTGCGGATGCAGATGCTGTCGGTATCATCCACAAGTTGCATCACACCGTCAATAACTTCTCGGAAGCAGGAGCTGATGCAATCAATGGAGGTCTGGATGTCATCTTCCAGACAACATACGATGAACACCGACCATTCTTACAGGCTTGCCTAGATGGTTTAGTTAAGGAAGAAGCGCTGGACAGGGCTGTAGGACAAGTATTAAAAGCGAAATTCCGCCTAGGTCTGTTCGAGCATCCCTACATTGACGAAAATGAGGCGGAGAAGTGGAATGCCTGCTCCGCACACCGGAAACTGGCTCTCGAAGCAGCTCGCAGATCAATCGTGTTATTGAAAAATGAAAATCGGGTTTTGCCGTTATCCAAACAAGTAAAACGTATCGCCCTTATCGGACAAGATGCCGCTCAAGCCCGTTTAGGAGGGTACGGCGGACCGGGCGTTGACAAAGTCTGCATTCTTGATGGATTGAAAAATAAACTGGGCGATCGAGCTATCATCCGTTACGAAGAGGGATGTAAACGAATCAATCCGGAATATCTGACCGTCCCAACCGATTATTTATCCACATCAGACGGACTGCCGGGACTGGAAGGGCGCTATTTCAATAATATCTCCTATGAAGGAGTCCCCGATTTGAGACGGATTGACAAACGCATACAATTCTCATGGACATTGTTTGCCCCGGATTCTTGCCTGGCCGCCGATTGGTTTTCTGTCGAATGGAACGGGAAATTAAAATCTCCCGTCTCCGGAACATATCGGCTCGGGCTGGAGGGAAATGGCGGTTACCATCTGACCGTTGATGGAAAAGTGCTAGTAGACAAACCATATAAAACCTCTTTCGGTCACACATTAGTTCCTTTTACCTTTGAAAAAGGAAAAGAATATGACATTCGTATCCGGTTTGTTTGGGACGTGGATACAAAAAATGAAGACCAGTCCATCGAACAAGCCGTACAAGCTGCCCGTGAATCCGAGATCGCCATCGTTGTCGTGGGCATTGAAGAGGGAGAATTCCGTGACAGAGGCTATCTGGCATTGCCTGGCCGACAGGAAGAGTTAATCCGTAGAGTCGCAGCAACAGGAAAAACCACTGTTGTTGTTTTGATCGGTGGAAGTGCCGTGGTCATGTCTGAATGGCAGGATCAAGTTCCGGCCGTACTGAATGCCTGGTATCCGGGAGTGGAAGGGGGCAATGCGGTTGCCGATGTTTTATTCGGCGATTATAACCCCTCAGGCAAACTGCCGATCACTTACCCGATCCACGAAGCCCAGCTACCACTCAATCACAGTCATAAACCGACCGGGCGGAGCGACGATTACCTCAACCTGACCGGTGAACCGCTTTTTCCTTTCGGTCACGGATTGAGCTATTCCGAATTTGATTATTCTGGACTAAAAGTGACGAAAGCAGTACATGGCACAGCTTTCCATGTTACTTTTTCGGTGAAAAATACGGGGAAATACGCAGCCAATGAAGTCGTACAACTCTATTTGCGCGACCAGGTCGCTTCCGTAACCCAACCAATTATGCGGCTGATCCATTTCCAGCCTGTATCATTGGCACCGAGAGAAACAAAAGAGTTGTACTTCACTGTAAACGAGAAAGACCTGTCCATGCTGGATAAAGAGTTGGACCGCGTGATCGAACCGGGTGACTTCCGTCTGATGATCGGGCGCCCTTGTAAAGATATCCGGTTAAAGACAACACTGACAATAAATCATCCAATGACTTTAGAAACAAACCATTAAATAAAAACAATTACCATGAAACAATTGATTCAATGCATGGGTATGCTGATGTTGCTGTTTGGGCTTTCCTCCAGGGTATCAGCACAGATAACCCTTGTGAAGGATGGTAAAGCCACTTCACGAATCGTATTAGTTGAGAAGAATGAAGTGAACGAGCAAGCAGCCACCTTGCTGCAAGACTTTGTCAAACGGATCAGCCAGGCTACGCTTCCGATCGTTGCCGATACAAAGGCAAGAAGCGGGGACATTCTGATTGGAGGAAAACAAGCCTCAGCCGGAGAAGACGGTTTTTTGCTGAAAACGACAGCAAACGAACAACTACAAATATCCAGCGGAGGCGATAAAGGCGCCATCTATGGTGTAGTTACCTTATTGGAACAATACATGGGCGTGTCCTATTTTGCAAAAGAGGCCTATACGTTGACTCCGATGCAGACAATCACACTTCCCGCTATCCACAGGGAAGAAACACCGGCATTCCGTTATCGCCAAACTTACAGCTATAACAACGACGATCCGGTCTATAAGCTATGGTTCCGCTTGGAAGAACCAAAAGACATGTTTATCGAAAACATGTGGGTACACACGTTCAACCGTATTCTGCCGTCCGACCGGTTTGGCAAGGAACATCCCGAATATTACTCATTCATCAACGGCGAGCATCGTCCGGGACACAACAGCCAGTGGTGTCTGGCCAACCCTAAAGTATTCGACGCGGCCGTACGCCAGCTAGATTCGATCTTTAAGGCTCACCCGGACATGAAAATGATTTCGGTCAGTCAGAACGACGGTAACAATACGAATTGTTCCTGTCCGGCTTGTAAAGAAGTAGACGAGTACGAAGGTTCACCTTCCGGCAACCTGATCCGGTTCCTGAATAAACTGGCCGAACGTTTCCCAGATAAAGAATTTTCCACATTGGCTTATCTGTATTCCATGCAGCCGCCCAAGCATGTGAAACCGTTACCCAACGTCAACATCATGTTGTGTGACATAGATTGTAAACGTGAGGTTCCGTTAACCGATAATGCCTCCGGCCGTGATTTCGTAAAAGCGCTGGAAGGATGGTCGAAGATATCCGACAATATATTTGTATGGGATTATGGGATCAATTTCGATAATATCGTCTCACCATTCCCCAACTTCCATATCCTGCAAAAGAATATCCAACTATTCAAGAAAAATCATGTGACAATGCACTTTTCGCAGGTAAATGGTATCCGGGGCGGGGATTTCTCTGAGATGCGGGCTTACATGATCGGAAAATTAATGTGGGACCCATACCAGAACGCCGACTCCCTGATGCGTACCTTCATGAATGGTTATTACGGAGCGGCCGCCCCTTACCTGTATCAATACCAGAAGATCATGCAAGGCGCGCTGCTGGCCGGCGGACAACCGTTATGGATATACGATTCTCCGATATCCCATAAAAACGGCATGTTGAACCCCGTTTTGCTGAAAACATACAACGAACTGTTCGACCAGGCAGAGGAAGCCGTCGCTGGAGATACCGCACTGTTGCACCGCGTACAATTATCCCGCCTCCCGCTGCAATATTCGGAACTCGAGATCGCCCGTACACAGGTCGGTACAGATAAAACGAAGATCAGGGAATTACTCGGGCTATTCGACCGGCGTACCCGTCAGTTCGGCGTCACGTCATTGAATGAACGCAAAAACGCACCCGGTGAATATTGTGAATTGTACAAAAAACGATTCTTGCCGCAAAACGAGCGAAGCAAGGCCTCCGGCGCCTCCCTCACCTGGATCATCCCGCCTCAGGAACGTTATAAAGCATTGGGCGAAACAGCCCTGACCGACGAACTGTTCGGAGGAACAACATATGTAGAAAGCTGGGTAGGATGGAACGGCACGGACGGTGCTTTCATTCTTGACCTGGGCGAAGAGAAAAGTTTCACCCGGATAGAAGCGGATTTCCTCCACCAACTAGGTGGCTGGGTTTTATTGCCTCATAGTGTCAGCTATTCTATATCCTCGGACAATACGACATACAAACCTTTCGGCTCGTTTACATTTGCTGAAGACCGGGACCTACAGGTTAAATTTGTCGAAGGAAAAGCGGAATCGGATAGCCCTGTCAAGGCCAGATACATCAAAGTTGAGGTCAAGGGGATCGGATTATGCCCAGACTGGCATTATGGCGTAGGTTATCCTGCCTGGTTTTTTATGGATGAAGTAAGTGTATATTAAAAAATCCGTGATCCAATTATGAACAGAGAACTATTATTCTATATAACAGCAATACTTCTTTGCGCCGGGATACTTTCCTGCAATAAAAAAGAAGCCATCGCGACATGCAACTATGAGGTAGTACCTCTGCCGAAGTCGATTACTCCAGCTAAAGAGGCCCCTTTTATATTGAGCACATCCACCCATATCGGATATCCGGAAGGAAACGAGAAGCTGAGACAAACGGCGGTTTTTCTTTCCGGATATATCCGCGAAATGACAGGCATCGAAACAGAAGTAACAGTAGATACGGGTTCTTCCAATAGCATTCACCTCGTATTAGATCGTACTGCCGCATCTTCACCGGAAGGCTACCGGCTAAAAGTCGGCAAGAGAGACATTACCATCACGGGGAGTTCGGAAGCCGGTGTATTTTATGGTATACAGACACTTCGAAAATCACTCCCCGTGACGGGACAAAAGGAGATAAGTTTTCCGGCCGTACAGATTCTAGACGAGCCGGAATACCGCTACCGGGGAATGCATCTCGACGTAGGCCGCCATTTCTTCTCGACTGATTTCATCAAGAAATACATTGACATTATCGCTCTCCATAACCTGAATACCTTCCATTGGCACCTGACTGATGACCAAGGGTGGCGTATCGAAATTAAAAAATACCCGAAGTTAACCGAAATTGGTTCCAAACGGAAAGAATCGTTACTGAATGACGGTCCCGGGAAATTCGACGGAAAACCATACGGTGGTTTTTATACGCAGGAGGAAGTAAAGGACATCATCGAATATGCGGCAGAACGTTATATCACCGTTATTCCTGAGATCGATCTGCCGGGACACATCACCTCCGCGCTTGCTGCCTATCCGGATCTAGGATGCACAGGAGGCCCCTACGAAGTGGCTACTACGTATGGTGTCCATAAGGAGGTATTATGTGTCGGCAATGAGCAATCGCTTCGTTTTGCGAAAGATGTGTTATCGGAAATTATTGAGCTTTTCCCTTCCCATTACATTCATGTAGGAGGCGACGAATGTCCACGTGACCGCTGGCAACAATGCCCGAAATGCCAGGCATTGATCCACAATAACGGATGGAAAGATACGAAAGAACATAAAGCGGAAGACAAACTCCAGAGTTATTTTATGACAGAAGCGGAGAGGTTCGTCAACAGCAAAGGACGTCAGATTATCGGTTGGGATGAAATATTGGAAGGAGGGCTGGCTCCCAATGCGACCGTCATGTCATGGAGAGGTACGGAAAATGGTGTCAAAGCGGCTGAAATGCAACATGATGTCATTATGACTCCAGCGGGTATTACTTATTTCAGTGGCCGCCAGTTATTAGAATTGGGTGGCAACCGGGGAATTCGCCGTGTCTATGATTTTAAAATCTGTCCGGATACATTATCGGAAGCTGCCGCCAAGCATATCATCGGTGTACAGGCCTGTCTATGGTCGGAGCGAATTGATACCTCGGAACGGGCTGAGTACCTAATCCTTCCACGTCTGGCCGCGTTAAGCGAATTAGGTTGGGCTGATCCTGAACAACACGATTTCGACGCTTTTATGGATCGTTTGTATCGTTTGATAACTGTATATGACAAATCTCATTATACTTATTCGGAACATGTTTTTCAAATAACCGAGAACTTCCGGACAGACACGTTGCAAGACGCGCTTGAGATTTCCCTTTCCACTATCGGTAACCGCCCGATCTACTATACGACAGACGGAAGTCAACCGGATACAGCTTCCCTGATCTATACGGAACCATTGATAATACGGGAAGACACCAAACTGAAAGCCGTTATTGTTACGACTGAGGATACCAGTAGTGTATTTGAGGAACATATCCATGTAAACAAAGCAACTTTCAAACCTTCCTGGCTGGCCAATGCACCACATGAGAACTATACTTTCAACGGGGTAAGCACGCTGACTGACGGATTACAGGGTAATCAGAACTATAACACCGGCCGCTGGCTCGGCTTCCTGAAAGATATGGATCTGACCATCGACCTACAAAAGTCGACACCTGTCTCTTCGGTATCGCTGACTGTCAACGTCTCAAAAGGAGCAGCCGTAATGGATGCCACCGGGCTGGAAGTATGGTGTTCTGAAGACGGAAAAGAGTACCGAAAACTTGCTTCGGCCTCTTATCCGGTTTTAGACAAGGAAGATAAAGACGGTATTTACCCGCATACGCTTTCTTTCTCTGTGGTGGAAACCCGTTATGTACGGATTATTGCTAGAGTTACACCGAAATTACCAGCCTGGCATATGTGGCCCGGCAATCCCGCATTTTTATTTGTGGATGAAGTTTGTGTAAAATAGAATAGAACGGTTATGAAGGATAGAAACAAACGCCCTCTCTTCCAATATCTGGAAGGATTCGGAGGAGTGGAGCTTATACAAACAAAAAATGAGGAAGGTACCGAATATGCGGCGTGGGTACGAAGCTGAGGGAATATAGGAGGTACCGTATGGCTGGGGTTCGTCCATCAGGAAATTTGGAAGGAGTTTGAGGATGCTTTCGACAAAATGATGGATAAATATATTGTCAAACGACAGTAAGTTTTGATTTGTATTCCGATCCCTCATGTTCCTACGCTGGATAGCCCAGCTACCGACTAAAAAAAGCGACCCTACCCTCACGGGAAAAGTCGCTTTATCTAACTAAAGTCTTAATCTAAAAAAATCATATTACTTACTTTGGAGATAGAACGTAATGGAAAAATACTGATGTTTGACATAGCAAAAGAAAGGAAACCAACACAATAAAACAAAACATTTTTGCAGCAGCTTAAGCAATGAGGCAAAATTAAAGTGGAATGTCAATCACAAATTGCACCGAAATAAAGAAGAGTTTGCCAATATTGGCAACATGAGTTAAGAAATAACAAAAGCGTTAAATCTTCACCCTTTAGAATGCACCATTAAAGACAACGACCATATTTCTGACTTATTACTTGTAAAATATTGAGTAATAATCGGTTGTAAATACAAAGTAAATAAAGGAACGGCAACACGGCATACCTGCCCGGGTTGTGGCGACAGACATTCCTTTGCCTATTATGTGGATGAGCAGGACACACCCCTGCATCCATCGGTCGGCAGGTGCAACCATGAAAGCAGTTGCGGGTATCACTACACCCCCAAGCAATACTTTCGGGAACACCCCGAATGTCGTGCCACAAATGATTTCTCTTCTGGTGGGCGAAGAGTGGAACAAAAGCCCAAGCAGGTATCACAGCCGGGTGCCATAGGTTACATACCACCCCATTATGTGGAGAAATCGAAAAGCGTTCACAGCAACTTCTTCCGCTTCATTTCCTCGCTCCTTACTTCCTATTACGGCAGTAAGGCAAAAGAAGTGTTGAAACGGTTGCTGGAGGAATACCGTTTGGGGGCTACCCGTGACGGGGCTGTCATTTTCTGGCAGATAGACAGCAATAACAAAGTTCGCACGGGCAAGGTGATACAGTACAATCCCGAAGACGGACACCGTATCAAGGGAGGACAGACATCGGCAGTGAACTGGATACACAGCATACTGAAAAAACAACAGGTATTGCCAGAGGAATGGCAGTTGTCCCAATGCCTCTTCGGGGAACATCTGCTGGGCGGCAATCCCGACAAGGTAGTGGTTTTGGTGGAATCCGAAAAGAGTGCCGTAATCGGCTCATCCATATTCCCCGGCTATGTATGGCTGGCGACAGGTGGCAAGAGCCAGTTAAGAGAGGAAAAGCTACGTGTGCTGACCGGACGAACCGTGCTTCTTTTTCCTGATGCGGACGGATATGCCGAATGGAAACAACGTGCCGGAAGCATGAACTTTTGCAAGGCGATTGTATCTGACATCATCGAGAAAAATGCCACTCCGAAGCAAAAGGCTGACCATATCGACATTGCCGATTGGATTATTTGCCAGATACTGGAGGGCAAACTGATGTGTACAGCCGACCACTTGGCAGAGGCTGAAAAAATCCTCCAACGGATGATAAAGAAGAATCCGCTCCTGCAAAAGCTGATAGACGATTTAGACCTTGTATTGGTCGGTGCATCCCCAATCGGCAGCGGTGATGAAAACCCTCCTTAATGGAGGAGAGTGGAAGCCGTAGGCTGTAGCGGATAGACAATGGCTTGCCATTGATATAGCCCACTATAACTACACGCTTCGCTTTCGTAGTTGTGGGCTCTCCCGAGGGGCTGGGCTTTGCCCCGACCCACTTAGGACTTTGCCCTAAGAACCCACTCAGGGCGTTTCACCCCTGAGAACCCCGAGCAAAGAGTGACCCTCTCTTTGCAATCTCCGCTTATGGGTTACACCCCTAAGAACCCCTTGCGGTTATGAGCGGACAGCGGCAAACTATATTAGTCAATAACCCAAATCAAATTTTAAGAAATGGCAATAAAATCAAGCATACATATCAAGCCTTGCAACATCAAATCAAGCGGACCTCATAACTGGAGGACTGCCGAATACATGCGCAACATCGACAAATCCAAAATCTACATCGTGCCCGAACTCACAGCCGACAACAAGCAGTGGATAAACCCGGATTTCGGCAATCCGAATTTGCAGATACACTACGACAACATCAAACGGATGGTCAAGGAAAAGACAGGTCGTGCCATGCAGGAAAAGGAGCGTGAGCGCAAAGGGAAGAACGGCAAGATTGTCAAGGTGGCAGGATGCTCGCCCATCCGTGAGGGAGTATTGCTCATCCGACCGGACACGACACTGGCAGACGTGAAGAAATTTGGTGAGGAATGCCAAAGACGCTGGGGCATCACACCGCTCCAAATCTTCCTGCACAAGGACGAGGGGCACTGGCTAAGCGGGCAACCCGAAGCCGGGGACCGGGAGAGCTTTCAAGTAGGCGAAAAGTGGTTCAAACCGAATTACCATGCACATGTCGTGTTCGACTGGATGAACCATGATACGGGCAAGAGCCGGAAGCTCAATGAAGAGGATATGACCGAAATGCAGAGCTTGGCATCCGACATTCTCCTGATGGAGCGTGGGCAGTCAAAGTCCGTTACAGGCAAGGAACATCTGGAGCGGAATGACTTCATCATTGAGAAACAGAAAGAGGAAATGAAGCGTCTTGATGCCACAAGACAGTACAGGGAACATCAGTTGGAAATGGCTAATCAAAAGATGCAGGAAGCGGAAAACATTACCCTCTCTCTAATTAAAGAAGTTCACCAAAAAGAGCAGCAAAGTGAAAACCTTGACAGGGCTATCAGCGAGAAACGCTCCAAACTGAACAGGGAGAAAGGGAGCGAACTTCTGGGTGCTGCTGTAAATTGGGCAACGGGGAAGTCTAAGGCTATGAAAAATGAAATCGAGGAATTGCGCCGTGAAATTGCCACGCATGAGGAAACCATTGAGCAGTTACAATGTAAAATCCAAACCATACAGAACAACCATCACCGTGAACGGATGGAACTGGAAGCCAAGAACCTGTCGGAACTCAACCGCCGGGAGGCTGCGCATACGGAGGAAACCACAAGGCTCAAAAATCGAATTTCGTGGCAAAACCACATTATCGGCTGTCTCAGTTTCCTGCTGCTCAAAACAAGCGACATTTTCCGCAAGGCTGTTCACACTGTCATCCGTTTTGCCCGTGATTATTACAAGCCCCGTTTCGATGCGGAGCAGGTATCGGACGTCAAGAGTGCCCTTAACCTGTTCGGTGACGACAGACAGTCGCACCGTGCAGCCGGAGATTTCTTATATATCACAGCCACACAGAAAGGCAAACTGGATAACCGGGAGCAAATCAAAGCCGGACGGGAAGTCGATAACGTGGTCAAGGGGCAGTATGACCAACAGCAAACGAGAGGCGTTTCGATGAGAAGATAATCCCTTTTATCATCGTAACTCCCAATAATATCAGTGGGGCATCATCTTGTGCAGGACTATTCTTTCCACAGCGGCTCGTCAAGCCAGTCGGCAGGGAATCCCATAGCCTTTGTGTCTATCATAGGAAAATCCACCAACAGCCGTTGCAGGTGTCTTTTCATGTCGTTGCCGGGCGACACGAGGTCGATAAACCATTTGATGATGCAGATGTCGAAGAATGTCCTGTTGGGCGATATGGAAGCACTTACCCAAGGGCGCGACGGCTTTTTGGCAATCATCGGGGTAATGGGATTCTCCTTGTTCCAGACCCTCGCATGGTGGCAACAGGTATTTCTTGTCAGCGTAATGACCGTTATCCACGAAATAAACACCGGGACAGGCAGAGAGAAACGGGCGGCGACCTTCTTCCTTAACGCATTGTCTGCAAGATTCTCATAGATACGGCTCACGACCCCGAGCGGAAGTATCTCCACCAGTATCCATGCAGGTGGATAGGGATTGCTGTATTTTTCCTTGAAATGCACGATGAATTCTTCCTTGGAATTTTTCAGTTCCTTGTCTATCAAAGCCATTGTACGGTTGAACTTCTCGGTGTTCGCGAACATGGAGGCGTCCGTCATCCAGAAGATGTTGTCGGTTTCCTCGGCCACGATGTTTGCCAGTGCGCTGCGCAGGGCTATCTCCACTTTCTCTATCTCGTTGAAGAGAAGCAGACGTAATTTCTTGTCGAAACGGTAGAGATTAAGCGCGTCTTGGAACTTGCTTTTGGGCTTGAAAAGATGTTCTCCCTTGGGTATCCTCAAAAGGGGATACATATAGGCACTGAGGCGGTAATAGCCGATGTTCCGGATGTAATGTTCCGCACGTTGGAGATTGTCGATTTCCAATCCTCTTTCTTTCAGCAAAGCGACAATAGCTGAAGGGGATGTATAGGTCTTGTCAAAACGGATGCCCATAGGTATAAAAATAAAACGACCCCCGATTTGAGCATCGTTGAGAGGCTTGGGGGTTCTGGTGTTGCAAAGGTAGAATATTTATTTCATTCTACCAAACTTTTGTTTCTGTTTCGTCTTCCACACGTACCTTGTTCTCCTTTTGGGAAGCTATCCACGATGATTTCACTGCACTCATTGCCCCTCACTACCCGTACCGGCATGTCAGCCATGCAGTCGGGCAATACAATCGTAATCTGTTTCTTCTTCTGACTCATGATTTTATGTTTTTTAGTCTCCAAATCAATGACATCAGAAGCCGGCAGCCAAAACCGTTTTACTAATGGCCGGTTATTCTTGTCGAACGACATCTTTTGCGGCTGCCCGGTTCTTGTACTCTATATCAGCGACCCCAACTTACAGCCTGACGGCTGCACGGTCTTACCGATGTCGGTGTCTTACTTTTCCTACTCTCTTTTGGCTTTTCGGATTCCGCCACCCGGTTTACGAGACGGGCACTCGTTTTCACTCCAATTCGTCGCTGTCCACAAGGGCACGGATATAGGTGCCGTTGGATAGCTTCGTGCGTTCGGGAATAAACTCCATTGTGGGGTGTTATTGGCTATTTTAGCATAATCACCACGTGCCCCATCCGTCGGTGCTGTACGGCGTTTGGTCCTGACCGTTCAGATAGAGACCGCCGAAGGTTGTTTTGGCTCCCGGTCCCTTCCCGATTTTGTATTGGCTACCGGTACTCGTCCCGTTCTTGACCCAGCCGGAGGTGAATGCTTCCAACAGGTTCTCCGATATGTCGAGGATAATCTTACCGCATTTGACATCCAAACTGGCTGTACTACCTTTCCCTACTTGTGCGTACTAAATATCTAAACAACTTTTTTATCATATTATTTATAGATTTAATCATTTAAAGAGTAATAGCATTCGTGAAGTTTGAGGTATACCATAGCCAATTTCATAGTTAGGGGCAGAACTGTTTAATCCCGATGTATGTAAGAGATTGATAAGTTCATTTCGACTCATTCGTTTGTACTCCAGTAGAGAAGCGCATAATCCGGCAATGACAGGAGCCGTATATGACGTTCCTCGGCGTGGAGGCTGTGCGTAAGCACATACATCGGGCTTTATGAAATCGACACCTCCATAACCTATAGAACTGTAACCGGCACGAGTTGTGCTGTCTGATTCAATGGCACCAACGGATATAACCTCCCTGACATCGGCAGGGAAATTTGAGTAACGCCAAGGCTCATCCCCCTCGCTACCCCATGCTCTGAATAAATATCAAGTTAGAATTGACTTGTAGCACACTGTCTACAAATTGGGATATACGAGAGCTATGTCCATCGAGCATGGAGACTGTGTAACCGTCATAATCATCAAATATCGTATAACCACATGAACTTGTTATCACATCTACGTCCTGCGACAGCAACCAGCGTATGGCGTTCATCTGTTTTGAGCGTAGATTCATATAGAGTGAAATATTACTCATTGCAACCTAAACAAATTAGTGAAACAAAAATACGTTTTTTGATCACTGATTATCAGATGCCAATTCTTTCTCGATTTCTTCAATAGTCGGCAAACTACCTCGGAAGTCTTTCGGTAAAGCGTGTCCTAATTCATAGTCAGAGATTCCGATTGGCTTCTGAATATCACGTAAGGCATATTCAGCCTTGATACGATCTTTGCTCTTGCAAAGCAACAATCCAATCGTTCGGTTATCTCCCTCTCGACAAAGAATATCATCCACGGCAGAGCAATAGAAATTCAGTTTGCCAATATATTCTGGCATAAACTCCGTGCCTTTCAACTCTATCACCAGATAGCGATGTAGAAAAGCATTGTACATCAGTATATCGATATAGTAATCATCGCCCGACACCTCTATGTGATACTGCCGTCCCATGAAAGCAAATCCTGCCCCCATTTCTACAAGGAATTTTTCCACATGCTTCACCAAACCGATTTCCACGTCACGCTCATTGTATTGCTCTGTGAAAGTCAGCATATCGAATATATATGGGTCTTTGAGCATTGATTTCACATCGTTTGCTTCCGGTGCCGGGAGGGTTTCAGTGAAATTGTTAGCCAACGCTCCATGCTTGCCATAATCATCAAGTTTGATGGCTTCCTGCAGATAGCGTGTCGTCCAGTGATTAGTAATGCTCTGCACCATATACCAATAGCGTGCACGAATATCTTTAACCTGTTTTATCAATACAAGATTGTGCGTCCAATCCAGATGCTTGATAGGGAGGGTGAAATTATATTCATCCAATTGCGAAATCACTGATTTCGCAATTGGAGAAACACCTCCTTTTACCATCGTAAGCTCTTGGTTGTACTCGTTGAAGAACTGCACCATATATTGCATATTGCGTACAGTAAATCCTTTTATTTCGGAATAATCGTTCTTCAAATCCGCTGCCAGCCGTTGCAAAGTTTTCTTGCCCCAACCGTCTGCATTCTGGCTTTGCTGCAACATGCCACCAATATCCCAATACATCCTGAGCATTTCTTCATTGGCTGCATAAATCGCCCGTTGTTGGGCGATCAGTACCCGTTGTTTGATTTTGCGAAGCAGTGCCGCATAACCACGAAAGTTATCCGACATGTTTTCAATTGCTTGTTTATCTGTATTTTTAGCCATAATCTCCTTTAATATATTTACAAAGTTACGTTTTTTATTCAATTGTACATCAAATTCTTACTATATTATTATCTATACTTCCTTATGGGCTATCTTCTTATCGAAAAACCTCTTTTCTGCTGTTGGTCATAATTCCCCTCCACAACATTATCAACTTCCCGTTTGGCTTTGATTTGCTCCCGGTTATCAAACCCGCCCTTTTGCTTGGCTGTGAAATACAGGAAATCACCTGCCGCCCGGTGTGATTGTCTGTCCTCCCCGAACAGATTAAGGGCACCCTTGATGTCCGCTACCTGCTCCGTATCAAAACGTGGTTTGTAATAATCCCTTGCCAAACGGATGATACCGTGTACCGCCTTGCGAAAAATCTCGCTTGTCTTGAGCAAAAGGAAGCCGAGACTCTCAATAATCAGATTCTGCCATGCAATCCGGTTTTTAAGTTTCATAGTTTCCTCCGAATACACGGCATCCCTGCGGTTTAATTCAGATCGATGTTCAGTTTCCAACTTCATCAGTTCACGGTGGTGATTGTTCTGCATGCTTCGGATTGTGCCTTGTAACTGCCCGATGGTTTCCTCATGTGTGGAAATTTCATGACGCAAATCCTCTATTTCGCCTTTTAGAGCCTTTGACCTGCCTGTAGCCCAACCGACAGCGGCATTGAGCAGTTCACTGCCTTTCTCCCTGTTCAGTTTGGAGCGTTTCTCGCTGATAGCTCTGTCAAGCTCTTCATTCTGCCGTTCCTTTTGAATGGCCATTTCACTTAGGGTGTTGGTGATTATTTCAGCCTCGTGCATCTTTTGGTTGGCTTTTTCCAGTTGATGCTCCCGATTTTCTTTTTTGGCAAGCAAGAAAGATGAAGTGGATTGTTTCGGTCTGGAAGTGCTGCCCGGGAGAATACGGTGATAGGGATTGCCTTCCAACATCCGCTCAATGTCAGCCTTACGGATGAATGACATGCGATTGCTGATGCGTGAGGCTTTCAACTTGCCGGTGGCTACCAGTTTGTAAATGTATTGCCGGGAACAGCCCATGAGGATGGCTGCTTTGGAAAAGGTGAGATACTCCTGGTGCTGTATCTCCATAATAGGACTGGCAATTTTGAAGAGATTGTTCTTCTGCGCTGTTCTGGCTCGCTTGGCTTCCGTCTGGCAGGTCTCGCTGCAATACCTTTGCATCCCGCTTCGGGTTGTAAACGGCTTGCCACAAAAAATGCATTTCTTCGTTGTTTTCATACTGCTCTATCGTTTGCTTGTTAGCTTCTTTATTGATATATTCATGAAGTGGTAAACGGATGTAAACGGAAGTCAACCGTTGTCGCATTTCTACACGATATGACTGTTGCTACATATCGGGGAGGAAATTGTCACTCATTGTAAATGGTTGTAAACCCTTGACAACTCACTACACGGTATGACAAAAAATAAGCTCCGCAAATTCTCCACGTCAGAAATATGGCTCAAAAATAAGTGGAAATTTGGGAAGCATCAAAAAGCAGTCGAAAACTGTTAATTTTTAGAATATATTGAATATTAAAGATTTATGCTTAGATATTTCTGGCTATTTTTGGTTATTATGAGGTTCTAAATACAATACCTGATATATTTCTAGGGGCTGTCCGAACTTTGTAGGACAGCCCCGCTTAAAGAAAGTATATCCCGTATTACAATATTACAATCTTGCATATGTCATCTCGCTCTTGAGGTGGATCATGTCTCCCATATCCTCAAATTCCTCCTCGTAATATATGACAAGTTTGGAAGAGCTTAATTCTTTGACAGTGATATTCATGGGAGTCTCGCCATCCATCGTGACCGTAAGTTTTTTCCCGTCATCGCTCATCACCCATTTGCCATTGTCTGTCTGGTTTTCTGACGGCCATTGGCTGGAACAGCTACCATCCGCCTTGAACGTGAGAATCTCTTCACGGGCCTCCGCCGGATATTCTTCCGTATCGGTATCCCCGTTCATGTCCGTCACGTCTTTAATCAGGACCCATTGGCCGACTAACATTTCCTTGGCGGCATTGCTATCGACTTCTTCATCGTCATCACTACAAGATGTCATGGAAACAGACATAAAAAACGTTACCATAAGCAACGTCATCAAAGACAGTACATTTTTTTTCATCGTAAATCTTTATTGTTTATATTCGTATCATTCTTAAAACCGGTACATGACACTTGCCATCGGAACAAATTGTCCTCCGTCAATAATCTGGTATTTGGCTTCCACGCCGACAGCCCAATTGCTGCCCAGGTTCAGTTGGCCGCCAATACCCAAGTTGGCACCAAATTTCCCATCGGAATTGCTAATGGTCGCCCCGGCAACATCCGCGGATCCCTTTATATGCAAATAAGTGAGACCGACCAGAGGATAAAATTTAAAAATCTCATTACGGAAAACGTTCCAATGAAAATCCGCATTGAGATCCCAACATTTTAACTTTCCTTCCACGCCGGTCACTCCGAGCTCTTCAGAGTCGATAGTCTCCTTGAAATAGTGGTTGAAGCTGGCTGCGACTGTGAAAGCGTCTGTAATGTCATAGTGCGCTTTTGCACCGAGGAACGGCTTGGACACGTCGGTGCCGTAACCGAAGTTGATACCGACCCCCCATTTCGCCTCTTGGGCGGTTCCGGAAATTAATGCCATGCAGAACATGGCGGCCATTAAAAATAATTTTTTCATCATGTGTTTATGTTTTATAAATTTCACACGACAAAATTATTACCAATGACTGATTTTTCAAAGCACGGACCTTGCCTGTCTTGGCAAATGGGACACTTCTTGGGGGGAATGAGACATTTTCAGGCGGAAATGGGACATTTTCCAAGGACCGGTGACACATGGGAGCACCTTATTTTTCCATGTATTTCGACGGGGACTCGCCGAACCGTTTGGTGAAATTGCGATAGAAGGTGGAACGTGAGGTGAAACCACATTCGAATATCAGTTCCTTCACGTACCTGCCGGGACGGTTTTCGGCCTGCCGCTTGAAATATTCCAGACGGAGGTCACAGAGGTATTCCCTGAAACTCGTGAAACCGGCGGCCTTTATCGCTTCCGAGAGGACGGCCTCCCTCTCGTCCATATCCCTTACCAGATCCTTCAGGCTGTAGTCCTTGTTGGTAAAAAGATTATCCCTTTTTAACATTTCCTCTATCCGGCAAAAAAGCTCTTGGAGGTGCGTCCCCGCATTTTCAGCCGGCAGCGGTCCATCGACGGCCTCTTCCCGGGCACGGGACTCCCCGCCATGGGACGAGAAAGGATTCTCATAGAGCAGGTATTCAACAGAGAACACCAGGGAGAAGACGACGGCCGTTATACCGAACAAGTTAAATATGAATTCATTGACGCTCAATGAGAAAAGGATGTAAATGATAAGAAAAAGAAACATGAACCCCAAAAACAGGTACATCCTCCGGTTTATCTTGCGGCCGGTTTTAGGGCTGATTACCGGATATACGGCCGGAAAAAGCGGTGTCACGACCGTCATGAGGAAAATACCGCAACGCAGCCGGATATCGGTATTCCCAAAATTGGAGAGGATCTGGGACAATGAGGTTACAGGCGTGAAATGCCCGTTGAACCCGCTGTAACAGATTCCTACCGTAGTGACTACAATAGGAAGCAGCATAAAGGACAGGACCTTGAACGCGGACAGATAGCCCGGCCTGAGGGAAGCTACGGGAAACAGGCATACGATACTTGCCGGGATGTACCATTTCAGCATTTTCTCCATATTCAGAAGGTCGGAGAAACGGTATGCCGGAGTTTCCGATACGATTGTCAGCCAACCGACGTTCTCCCAAAGAAAAACCAGACCGATACAGAATGATATGACACCCCAGTACCGCTTTTGAAAATTGTCCTTTGCCCGCAGGGCGATAATGCCTCCTATGACAAGGACCAGCATGTCAAACACAATCTCAATCGACAAATACAGAACTCCCATACACAAACAAATTGTTTAAACGGCGCAAATATGATAAATTGAGATTTTCACCACATATAAATAATGTTAAATGTAATGGCCGGCGGTCTTTCTTCCTGCCTGCGGTATCCTTATCTGGGGTAAAAAAATGACCGGTATGGAATTTTGGATATAAAAACAGTCCGGCAAACTCGGACTGTTTTCAGAGGCATACCCGGTGTTTTTAGGGCACACCACGGCATGGTATGTGCATAGGTCCGGATACTCAGTATCTGCAGGCATTTACGGTGTACCTTGACAAGGGCGGCGAACTTGTTCCGCTCGATCATGATGTACTTACTTTGATTTTCCATTCTTGTTATTATTAATTGTTATTGGTTTCTGTTTTTCGAAGGCTTCCGGCATGGCTGCTATGCCGTATTCTTCCCGGAGGAACTTGTACATGTCGAATGCCCAGAAGTACACCTTGCCGCTGATCTTGAAGGACGGCAGCTTTCCGGACATGCACCAGCGTATCAGTGTCCGGTAGCAGACTTTTAGCTGGAGACGCATGTCGCGGCTGTCCAGCATCTGCTTGCCGTTGAAATTACTGGGGGCTTCCAGCTCCATTTCCAGACGGGCGATGAGCTTGTTCTGACACTTGAAGCATCCTTAGATCATCTGCCTAAGCTCCATGATTTCATTCTTGCCTTCTTCCATTTACCGGTTGTTTTTTAGTTCAATGCTGTTTTTGTCTTTTCTCGCCTGCAAAGTTTGGGAAAATCGGAGGGTGAACATAGGGCTGACGGATACCGCCAGTCCCATATTTTGTTGGCAAACCATTATGTATCAATGATGTCTTTTTGATGATTTTTTATTGATTCCGATATATCTCCAAAGAGAGACTTGTCTCTTCGGGGGGAAAAGGCTATTTTTGGACAGTATTCATTTGGGATGGAATGACAATATTCGATGATTACAAGAAATACTCCGATGTATATGTGCGAGTGCCCGACACTGGCAGCGTGTATCCAATGGATGATACAGACTCGTGAATATACGTTTCAAACAGAGCAAAACGGTAAGGTCTGGCATGTGGTTGTAAGGGCTGGAGATTATGTGCTGTATGACTCCGAAAGTAATGCGGACGCTTTTTGTTGTTTGGAAGAAGCACTGGAAAAAGCGGTACAGGAGTGCATGGAGTTCTTGTATTAAATTGAATTAAAAAATCGGTCCCCTTCACGGGGACTTTCCTATAACCTTGTTAAGAGGTGGGGCAGATGATCTTTGAGAATCATCTTTGAAGGTGAAGGATGGGAGAAGAGATTTATTTTCTATTTTTGTTCTCAGATTTTAGTGTAATACCATTCCTTCGCAGCAGACGATACACTGTTCCGCTACTGCCTATATTTAATATTTTCTGTATCTCCCTTACCGGTGTTCCGGATTCATAGAGCTGGATGCAGCTTTTCTGCTTGGCGACGTTGTTTTTGTTGATAAGTGTCTTTCTGCCGAATTTGACACCTTTTTCCTTGGCG
>OHUK01000327.1_pt1 | contig 34638 bp, 26 predicted proteins | sample 1579201 | NCBI WGS metagenome assembly OHUK01 (sample SAMEA3879528, study PRJEB24766) | human gut metagenome | biome: human-associated habitat; feature: feces | place: USA | collected 1985/1987 | reverse complement strand
ATAGACCGAAAAGATTCCCTTAGATGATGCAGGTTATTTTTTGAATGTTACTAAAAGTGTCACAGAAGTGACATTGCGTTGCCTGTTGTTCGCTTTGTTGGGCTACGCAATGTATGAAAACGTACATTTTTCGTTTCGCCTGTCTATATTTGCATCGGTTGGAAATTTTTACAGATATAGAATTTGACAAATAGGCATGGAATATTTTATCAAGACATTTGAGGATACGGTACGCAGGTGCTGGGACAAGCCTGCATTGGACGAATATCGTACATCAAGCGAAACGTACGGACAAGTAGCAGCGGACATAGAAGCCATTCATATTTATTTCGAAGCAGCCGGACTGAAGCCGGGAGACAAGATTGCCATCAATGCCAGAAGCAGTGCGAACTGGATCAAGACATTCATGGCGGCGGTGTCCGGGGGATATGTCGCAGTGGAACTTTTCAACGGTTACACGGCAAGGGACGCTCAGGCGCTCGTGGACCATTCCGACAGCCGTCTGCTTTTTACGGAGAAGTCAATGTACAAGGACATGGACTTTGCGGCCATGCCGAAACTCCTCGGAGTCATTGACCTCAAGTCTGGGGAACTGCTGGACTCGCGCGGAAATTTCGCGACGATTTATGCACAGCGCGACCAGCTGTTCGTCCAGAAACATCCGATGGGCATGGTCCCGGCAGATGTGCATTATATGGACCGCCCGATGGATGATCTCTGCGCAATCATGTATACGTCAGGTTCTACGGGATTCCCGAAGGGCGTCATGCTCACCGTGCGGAACTTCAGCGCAAATGTGGATATGATACCGACGCATTGCCCTTATCATGAAGGAGACAACTATGTCAGCGTGCTCCCGTATGCGCATATTTTCGGACTTACTTTCGATGCCATAGCGCCGTTGTGCCTGGGAATGCATCTGATAGTGCTCTTTGTGCCGCCGGTACCATCCAATTTGAGACCTGCATTGAGGGAATTCCGTCCTAAGGTATTCTTCGCCGTACCGCTGATTCTCCGCAAGATGATCGATGAGACGATAGGCGAGTTCATGAACACCAAGTCAGGAAAGGCGAAACTTGAGAGCTATGAGCAGAATCCTGATTTCTGCGCTGCGCTCCGGACCATTTTCATGGAAGGAATGGGCGGCGCAATCGAGGAATTCGTAACCGGCGGTGCCGCGATTCCTGACAAGATAGAACAGCTTCTGGCGGTGAAACTGAAAACTCCTTTCGCTACCGGATATGGCATGACTGAATGTGCCCCGCTCATAAGCGTCGGAAAACCTGATACTTATAAATTGAAGTCTGTGGGGGAATATACTCGCGAGCATATTGAAGTCCGCATTGATTCCGTTGATTCACAGAATGTTGCTGGTGAACTTCTCGTGAAGGGCGATGTGGTTTTCACCGGATATTACAAGAATGAGGAGGCGACCAAGGCGGCATTCACGGAGGATGGCTGGTTCCACACCGGAGACCTCGGCACCATTGACAAGGACGGTACCATTTTCCTCGTCGGCAGGTGCAAGAGCATGCTTCTCTCGTCTAATGGCCAGAATATCTATCCCGAGGAAATCGAGGTGGTTCTGAACAACATGCCTTTCGTGGCAGAGTCATTGATAGTCAGCAGAAACGAGAAGCTGGTCGCGCTTGTAGTGCCTGATCAGAATGAACTCGGAGAAGCCGGCACTGATGCCGCCAGCCTGACGCAGATCATGGATGCCAACATAGCCGCGCTCAACAAGATAGTCCCGGCATATTCGGCAGTGTCTTCCTACGAGATTCACTATGAATCGTTTGCGAAGACCCCGAAGGGCAGCATCAAACGCTTCCTGTATATATAAACAGCAATTTTTTTATATCAATATAATACACTATTCCCGAAAGGCGGTCGGACGCGATTCCGGCCGTCTTTCATTTTTATTACCCATTGGAAATGAGCAGAAGCAGGATCGGGAGGTAATCCTTTAGGGAGACCCTGAGAATTTCCAGAGCTTTCTGGATTTCGCGTTTGACTTTGCGTGGCGAAACACCGTATTTCGCTGCGATTTCTTCATATGTGAGATCCTCGAAACGGCTGGATATGAATATGCTGCGGGACAACTCCGGCATGTCGGCCAGGAATTTCCGGAAAATGCCCTCCACCTCGGAACTGAAAATCTCACCCATGTCGCTGCTTTCCAGCACTGAAATCTCGGAAAGCATGGATTTTATCCGCAGGTTGACTTCCGGATCGATGGAGCCCTCGGAATGCATAATCTTGGCGTTGTCACGAAGATAGTTCAGGCACCGGTTCTTCACCGACTTCATTATATATGCCTCAGGGCTGGCTTTCAAATCAATGCTCTCGTGCTTGTCCCAGAACAAGGTGAAGCACTCTGATACGATGTCCTCTGCGATAGCCTGGTCCCTGACGTAGGATCTGGCTATCTTTATGAAACTGTCCCTGCGGGTAATGAACAGTCTTCCGAATTCAGATGGAGTCATATCCGTTGTAGGCATCGTCGAGTCTTCAATTTTTGCAAATATATATCGTTTCGTTAAAAAAAACACTTTTCGGGGGGTCCGGATGTTGAATAATTGTGTCATTATGATGTATGCAGATAAAATTAAAAGGTTTTGCATACGTAAATGACACTTTAACAATGGATACATCGTTACTTCTGAAATATCTTGAATGTCACGTTTCTCCGGAAGAGGAACGCGCTGTGCGTGAATGGCTTGCAAATGATCCGGATGGAAGTCATGCGAAGAAATACAAGGATGCGCACTTCATTTTCGAAGGTATGACCATCCATGCGGAAAAGAAACAGGAAATCTTGGTAAAGCGCCCTTCTGTATTGAAACGCGTTGTCCGTTACGTCGCTGCTGCGGCTGTAGTTGCTTTTATGATTGCAGGTACGGCTATGCTTGTGCGTAACAATACTATGGATATGATGGCAGAAAAGACAGAGTCAGTATATGTTCCTGCCGGTAAGACCATGGAACTCACACTAGAAGATGGTACCAAGATGTGGCTCAACTCCGAGACCAGAATCGAATATCCGTCAGTGTTTGGAAGAAAAACCAGAAATGTGAGACTCCTCAGCGGAGAAGTCCTTTTCGATGTGACCCACGATGAGAAGAGACCGTTTACTGTCAGCACATTTGCTTCCGATGTCTGCGTGCTGGGAACTAAATTCGATGTGCTTGCTGATGAAAACAACGGTTCGTTTCAAACATCCCTTATCCGAGGTTTAGTAAAAGTTATCAATAAATTTGACGAAAACGATAGTGTCATCCTTAAACCTGATCAGTCTGTAAGTATGATGAATGGCCGGCTTGTCGTTGCAAGCATTGAGGATTCATCATCAGTAATATGCTGGCGCGATGGTCTCGTAAACTTGACGGATCTTCCTTTCGAACAGTTGATGAGACGATTTGAAAATGTTTATAACGTCAAGATTGTTATCGAAAGAAGCGATATGCCTGAAATCAGATACTCCAGAGGAAAGGTGCGCGTGTCTGATGGTATCGACCACGCTCTTGAAATGCTTTCGCGCGCTTCTGATTTCAACTGGAAGCACGACAGAAATTCTAATAGTATTACAATATTTTAAGTTATCATTTCACTAATAATCAAAAACATAATCAATGAACAAGTTTCTTTTTATACAAACATTGAAACGTTTTTCATTGGCTGTGATTCTGGCAGTCTGCGCTATGACAAGCGCATTCGCACAGAATGCGGGTGAAATCACTTTGAAGATGGAGAATGCTCCTCTTGGAAAAGTGATGGATGCCATTGAAAATCAGTCTCAGTACCTGTTCCTTAATGACGGCGTCGATGTCAATATGATTGTCGATGTGAATGTCACCAAAGCGACCATCTCGGCTACTTTGGACAAGATTTTTGCCGCGAAGCCGGTTTCGTGGAAAATTGATGGTGTGAACATCTATATTTCCACCAAGAAAGACGATACTGCAGCAGGCCGCAGAGTTTCTGGTGTGGTTACCGACGCTTCAGGTGCGCCGCTTATAGGAGCTGCTATCCTTGTCAAAGGTACCACCAATGGTGCCAGCACGGATGTAGACGGTAAGTTCGCATTTGAACTGGACAATGACAATATGTCCGGCGCGAAGACATTGCAGTTCGTTTGTCTCGGTTACACAACCGTCGAACTTCCTCTCGGAACAAGAAGGGTATTCAATGTTACGATGCAGGATGACGCCCAGCTTCTCGAAGGCACCGTAGTTACCGCTCTCGGTATCAAGCGTTCGGAGAAAGCATTGAGCTACAATGTCCAGAAGGTGGATTCTGACGAACTTCTCGCCAACAAAGACGCGAACTTCGTCAATTCTCTCAATGGTAAGGTTGCCGGCTTGGTCATCAACTCTTCTTCTTCTGGAGTCGGTGGCGCATCCAAGGTGGTGATGCGTGGAGAGAAATCCATAAGCAAGTCATCCAATGCACTTTACGTCATCGACGGTGTCCCAATGTACACCTCTGCAAAGGATGCCGGTACAGGTTTCGACTCCAAGGGAGCGACCGATCCTATCGCTGACATCAACCCTGAGGATATCGAGTCAATGACGGTGCTTACCGGTGCAGCAGCTGCCGCTCTTTATGGTTCTTCCGCTGCCAATGGAGCCATCGTAGTTACCACCAAGAAAGGTGTTGAAGGCAAGACGTCTCTCACAATCACCAGCAATACCGAGATTTTCAATCCGTTCATCTTGCCTTCATTCCAGAACAGATACGGAACAGGTGACCTCAATTCTTCAGAGGGCTCTATCGTACGCAGCTGGGGAAATAAGTTGAATACATCCAATTATATGGGATACAATCCACGCAGCGATTATTTCCAGACCGGTGTCACTGGAACGGAAAGCGTCTCATTCTCAACAGGAAACAGCAAGAACCAGACATATCTTTCTGCTGCTGCCGTGAATTCGAAGGGTATCGTTCCGAACAACGGATATAACAGATACAACTTCAACTTCCGCAACACTACCAAGTTCCTGAACGACAAAATGACTCTTGATGTGGCAGTAGGCTATATCATGCAGAATGACAGGAACCTCACGAACCAGGGTACATACAACAACCCTGTCGTGGGTGCTTATATCTTCCCTCGCGGAAACGACTGGAATGATGTGTCGATGTTCGAAAGATGGGATTCTTCACGTAAGATTTACTCACAGTACTGGCCGGTCGGCGATGCAGGCATGACCATGCAGAATCCTTACTGGATCAACTATCGCAATCTTCGCCAGAACAAGAAGAACAGATATAACCTCAGCGCGGGACTCTATTACGATATCACCGACTGGATGACATTGTCCGGACGCGTGAAAGTGGACAACTCTGAAAACAAGTTCATTGAGAAGTTCTACGCTACTACCAACACTCAGCTTACCGAGTATTCTCACAACGGACTTTATGGTCAGGAAGAGTCTCAGGACAAGCAGTTCTATGCTGACGTCCTTCTCGACATCAACAAGACCTGGAACAACTGGAGCATTCATGCCAATGTCGGTGCATCCATTTCGGACATGCGTTCAGACGCATTCTCGCTCCGTGGACCTATCGCTGACGGCGAAGTGGACCCATCAGAGTCCAAGAATATCCCTAACGTGTTCAATGTATTCGCTATCAGCCAGTCCAAGTCTGTAAAGAAACAGGCCGGCTGGAGAGAGCAGACACAGGCAGTGTACGCTTCTGCTGAGATCGGATTCAAGAACGCATATTACCTTACCCTTACAGGTCGTAACGACTGGCCTTCACAGCTTGCAGGTCCACGTTCGAACCAGAAAGGTTTCTTCTACCCTTCTGTCGGTGCTTCTGTAGTGCTTTCCGAGATTATCCCGAACATGCCTAAGCAGCTGGAATACTTGAAAGTACGCTCTTCATGGGCTTCTGTAGGCGTTCCTTTCGGAAGATGGATTGCAAATCCTATGCACGAATGGCCTGATAAAGGAAACTCATGGAACACTCAGACAGCTTATCCTGTAGAGAACCTCAAACCGGAGAGAACAAACTCTTGGGAGGTCGGTATTACCGCACGTTTCCTGAACTGGTTCAGCCTCGATGCTTCTTACTACAACACACATACGAAGAACCAGACCATCTATCCTGAAATTTCTACAGGTTCCGGTTACTCTGAGATTCCTATCCAGTCCGGAGACGTTCAGAACCAGGGTGTCGAGCTTTCGCTCGGATTCGACAAGACCTGGGGAATTTTCGGATGGAACAGCAGCTATACCTTCTCTACCAACAAGAACAAGATCGTCTCCCTCGTGAAGGATGTCATGAACCCTGTTACCGGCGAGCCTCTCAATATCTCCGCAATGGAAGTCGGCGGCCTCGGCAATGCCAGATTCATCCTCAAGGAAGGCGGTTCCCTCGGCGACCTTTACTCTCGCCAGGACTTCGTAAGAGACAGCAACGGCAAGATTTATGTCAATGCAGAAGGCAACGTGGCGACTGAAGTGATCAAGGACCTCGACAGCTACATCAAGCTGGGCAGCGTACTCCCTAAGGCGAATATGGCTTGGAGAAATGATTTCAAGGTTCAGAACTTCAACTTCGGCTTCATGCTTACGGCGCGTCTCGGCGGAGTGGTTTATTCCAGAACCCAGGCTATGCTCGATTACTATGGCGTATCTGAAGCTTCTGCTTCAGCACGTGACAACGGCGGTGTCTATATCAATGGTTCTGACCTCATTGATGCCAATAAATGGTATACGGCTATCGGCTCCGGAGACGCTGTCCCACAGTATTATACATACTCAGCTACCAACGTCAGACTTCAGGAGGCCTCTATCGGCTATACATTCCCTAAGAAGATGCTCGGCGGACTCTTCGACCTTACTTTGCAGGTTGTGGGACGTAACCTCTGGATGATCTACAACAAAGCTCCGTATGATCCGGAAACAGTGGCTTCCGCTACAAGCAACTTCTATTCAGGTCTCGACTATTTCATGATGCCAAACACCAGAAACTTTGGCTTCAATGTGAGAATCAAATTCTAAAAGGAGGCTTTCTACAATGAACAAGAAAATATATAAAGTATTCTCGGTGGCAGCCATGGCCCTTTGCGGAATTGCCTGCACATCGAACTTTGAAGAAATCAACAAGAACCCGTACGGTGTTTCTGACGATGAGATGCAGAGAGACGGATATATCATCCGCGCATCCCTCACCGGAATCGCAAATGGCGTCATTTCACCGGATGTTAACACTACCCAGTTCACCGAGTGTCTTCTTGGCGGTACCCAAGGAGGATATATGGCTGACGCCAATGCCGGCTTCGCCAATACCATTTCCAATTACAACCCGACAGACAACTGGACCAATGTATTCATGAAGAGTGATAAGATCATTCCAGTTATCTACACGAACTACAAACAGCTTCATCAGGTAACTGACGATCCTGTAATCCTTGCGGTCGGTGATATTATCAAGGTTGCTGCAATGCACAGAGTTACGGATACTTACGGCCCGATTCCTTACACTCAGATCGGACAGGACGGAAGTCTCACGGTACCTTACGATTCCCAGGAAGATGTCTATAAGGCAATGTTCAAGGAACTTGATGCTGCTGTAGAGGCTCTCATGCCTAACCGTACAAACAACTTTGCGGCCGATGCGGACGCCATCTACGGCGGTAATGTCGAGAAATGGATCAAACTCGCAAACTCTCTGAAACTCAGACTTGCAATGCGAATTTCGTATGCGGCTCCGGAGCTTTCCAAGCAGATGGCTGAATCTGCTGTCAAGAATGATGTAGGCGTGTTCACTTCCAATGATGATAATGCCAGATTTGATTCTTGGGGAACAGACGGAAACCCTATAAAGGTCGCTGTGGAATACAACAAGGTGAAGACTCACACCAATGGAACGGCTTGTACCACAGCAGCAGGTGACTCTCACGTCGCAGCCGACATCATTTGCTACATGAATGGTTACAATGACCCTAGACGTGCGTCTTATTTCACAATGGATGAGTGGGGAACCACTGAAAAATATTGCGGAATGAGAAGAGGTATCATTATCCCTAACCAGGCTTCCATTGGTCATCAGTTCTCAGGTTTCACTCTCAAGGTGTCGGACCCTGTATGCTGGATGAATGCTGCCGAGGTTGCATTCCTTGAGGCGGAGGCGGTTGCCGTGTTCGGTTATGATATGGGCGGTTCTGCAAAGGATTTCTATGAGAAAGGCATTGCACTTTCATTCGAGCAGTGGGGTGCTGGCAGTGCAGCTCAGTATATAGCTGATAACTCCAGCGTACCTGGCACATACACCGATCCTTCAGGTTCCAACACTTATGCTGAAACACTTTCTTCCATCACCATCGCTTGGGACGAAAACGCTACAACAGCCCAGAAGCAGGAGCGTATCATTACCCAGAAATGGATTGCCAACTGGCTACTCGGTAACGAGGCGTGGGCGGATTGGAGAAGGACCGGTTATCCTACACTCATTCCTGTATCAGACAAGGGTAACAAGAGTAACGGTATGGTAGATTCCCGCAAGGGTGCAAGACGTATGGCTTACCCTACAAATGAGACCACCTCCAATGCTGAGAACTATCATAATGCTGTCAGCAATCTTCTCAAAGGTGAGGATAACATGAGCACCCGCCTGTGGTTCGACTGCAATCCTGACAACCCTTATTACAAGAACTAACATTAAAAATCCTTAATGATGACAATTAAAGATAATAAATTGGCTAAGGCTGTCCTCGGTTCCGCAGTGGTGCTCCTTATGGCATCATGCTCCGACTGGACCGAGACGGAAAGCGTCAATATTAAATATCCTGATCTCAAGGCTGACGCTCCTGAACTCTATGAGCAGTACACACAATCGCTGAGGGATTACAGGAACAGCGACCACAAGGTCGTGATTGCCAAGTTCGACAACAAGGCAACCTCTCCTGCCGGACAGGCTGAGCATATCAATGCTCTTCCGGACAGCATTGACTATGTGATTCTTCAGAATCCTGACAATCTCAGTTCTGAAATCCAGGCTGAAATGAAGGAAGTCCGCGCGGTAAAAGGCATGAAAGTCCTTTATGAAATCAGCTGCAGCGGTATCATTGCCTCTTACAAGGCTTATCTTGAGGCATGGAATGCCGCTCATCCTGAGACGACTGCTTTAGAGGGCGAGGGAGAAACTCCTTCAGAGCCTGTGGAGAATCCGACTACCCAGAACGACTTTGTGAAAAATGCCGTAGCGGAACAGCTTGGACTTTTCGCAAAGTATGGCTATGACGGTATCAATGTTTCTTACACTACAAAGAACCCTCTCAGCGTTCCGGAAGACAAACAGCCGGAGCTTCTTGCTGAACAGGAGGCTTTCCTCGAAGGAATACGTGAGTGGAGAAAATCCAATGCTGACGCTTCTTTCTTCTACGAGGGAAATCCTCAGTATCTGTTGAACGAAGATATGTCACTGATTAAGAAAGCTGATTACATCATCATACCGGCATTGTCAGAATTGAATGTATATTCATTCTCTTATCTGGTCAATCAGGCTGTGCGTTTCGGAAACATCCCTGCCGACAAGTTTGTGATGGGAGTTACTACCGTTTCATTGACAGATCCGGGTGATACCAAGGGTACTTTCCTTGACAAGGATGACAACGGCAATGTCCTTACTGCTATAACCGGTGCGGCTTACTGGACGACTCAGAAGACTTCCGGCGTGACCAAGGCAGGTATCTGCATCTCTAATGTGCAGAATGACTATTTTAATATTCAGTTCGTTTATCCGAATGTCCGCAAGGCCATAGCGATAATGAACCCTTCACCACTTAATTAAGCATTGAAGATGAAAAATACATTGAAATACAGCTTTATTCTTTTTGCTGCGGCATTGACATTTGCCGGCTGCCAGACGGAGAGCAAGCGGATGGATGAGCATCATTTCGACAACAAGCTCTATCTGAATGCTTCCAACGCTGCCGATGAGATTCTGGTAAAACAGACCGGCTCGACCGTGACTGTCAGCAGAACGCTTTCCATGAGCACTGCTCTTCAGGCAAATTGTGAGATTACGGCAAAACTTGTTGCAGCTCCTGAACTGTTGTCTGTATACAAGCAGTCTTATTACAATGATGATGCAATCATTCTTCCGGAAGGGAAGTGCGAGATTGCCGAGTCTACTTTGAAGATTAACAAAGGAGCCAATGCTTCTCCTGAAGTAGAGATTTCTTTCAATGGTCTTGAGGAACTAGATCGTGAACTTGTATATGTCCAGCCTGTCAAACTTACTGATGTACAGGGTATTGATGTGCTTGAATCCAAGACGGTAGTATATTATGTGTTCAAGGGCGCAGCTCTTGTCAATGTGGTTGCTGACCTTGCTGAGAACAGGGCTTACCCTTCATGGAAAGATGGCAGCATCGTGGACGATTTGACCAATTTCACTATGGAATGCATGGTGAACTTCAATAAGTTCGGACGTCAGATTTCCACCATTATGGGTATTGAGGGCAACTACCTTCTCCGTGTCGGTGATTCAGGTGTTCCTGATAACCAGCTCCAGGTGGCATGCTCACGGAATCTTACCAGCAGCGATCTTCAGTTCGACACCAACAAATGGTATCATGTAGCTGTTACATTCGACAATGGCGAGGTGAAAGTATACTACAATGGCGTACAGAAATTTTCAGGTAATTGCGGCGTGTCTAGCATAAGCTTGGGAGCTGCTCATACCAATGAGAGTGATGGCTCACGTTGTTTCTGGATTGGATATTCTTATGCATCGGACCGTTATCTTGATGGTAAGATTTCTGAAGTGAGAATCTGGAACAAGACTCTTACCGCTGAAGAAATCAATGCTCCTGCCCATTTCTATACAGTCGATCCTGAATCTGAAGGTCTCGTGGCTTACTGGAAATTCGATGAGGGCGCAGGCAATACAATCAAGGATTACAGTGTTAACGGCAATGACCTTACGGTGGACTCCAATCCTGGTTGGACCAAGGTTTCTCTTCCATAAACAATAGCATTAAATTGAATACAAGATGAAAAGATATTTTAATATGCTTGCGGTTTCTGTCCTCTGCTCAGGGGTGATGCTTTCATCCTGCACGGATGATATCCAGATCGGAACTTTGGACGAGTCGCAGTATGACAATGTAAAAGAGCTTAAAGGTGCTGTGCGTGATGCCAACAACGGCAAGACCAGCACTATCGTGGAGCTTCGCAAGAAAGACTATTCTACAGCTGTAGAGTTCAGACTTTCGAGAGTGCCTAAACAAGGAGTGGATGTAACCATCTCCTTTGATGCGGAATATCTCGACACCTACAATGCCGAGCATGGTACTTCATTCAAGCTTTATCCTGCCGATAAGGTTCAGATTCAGCATGATGGCAAAATCGTGATGGCACCTGACGACAAGGCTTCTTATTCACTTGATCTCATCATTCCGACTCTTGGAACCGATGAGTTCGAGGAAGACCAGACTTATCTTCTTCCTCTCAAGGCAGAGGTCAAGACTGACGGAGTTTCTGTTTCCAAGAAAGAATCTCACTGCGTTTATCTCGTGAAAAACCTTGCAGGTGAGGGCAATACGGATAGAAAACCTGGCGAGAAAGAGACTTTCTTCTTCTTTGAGGTGAATGATACCAACCCGCTGAATGCTCTTCAGTGGAAGATGGAGGATGGTCGCTATCTTGTGAACTATATGGTTCTTTTCGCTGCCAATATCAACTATGACAGAGAGAAAGGTGAGGTTTACATCTACACAAACCCTCAGGTTTCTTATATACTCGCTCACAATGAAGAGGTAATCCAGCCGCTCCGCAAGTGTGGTATCAAGGTGATTCTCGGTCTCCTCGGAAACCATGACGAAGCAGGTCTTGCACAGCTTTCCGAAATGGGTGCACGGGATTTCGCCCAGAAGATTGCCGCGATGTGCTATGCATACAATCTGGATGGCGTGAATTTCGATGATGAGTATTCAAAAGATCCGGATCTCAGTAACCCGTTGTTTACCAGGCCATCTTCTGTGGCTGGTGCACGTCTTATGTTTGAGACCAAGAAAGCTATGCCTGACAAATATGTGACCACATTCCAGTATGGATATATGGGAGGAGAGGATTACATAGATGGAATCGAAGCAGGTGCATGGCTTGACATCGCTGTTGCCAACTATGGCAGTAAAGGCAGGCCTATGGCAGGTATGACCAAGGCAAACTGCTCCGGTCAGTCTACTGAAATGGCAAGATATGGTGCTATTGCAGTAAGTACGGCCAAGGATGTTGCCGAAAGTGAATATGGCTATTATATGGTATTCGCTCCATGGGCTGCAAATAACCAGGGAAGCAAAACTCAGTTCGGATACCTCAGCAACCTTTCCGAGGGCCTTTACGGATGTAGATTGATAGAACCGAAATTTTATTATCCTACTACAACGTCTCTTAAAACCAACCCATATTAACAGAGAATTAGATAAACGATGAAAAAATATATTGTTATTCTCGCTTCTGCAGCTCTGATGCTTTCAAGCTGTGGTGAAGAAGGAAAGGAGAGCCTGGATTTAAGTTCAGTCTCGCTTTCCACCAATGAAATCATTAGTGATTCAGAGGGAGGTCAATTTGATGTGACAGTAACCAGTTCTGAAGATTGGCGGGTGTCCGGAATCTCTGATTGGGTGACTGCCGATAAGACCGGTGGTAAATCCGGAGAAAAGGTTACTTTTACAGTTGCTCCATCATCTTCGATGGTTACTGACTCAGTGTTTTTCAAGATTTTTGCGGGTTCTGCGGTTCAGCAGGTCAAGGTGAAAATCTCTGCCGGTCAGGTGATTAATCTGGAGTCTGAAGACAAAGTGGATGTATCGGCTGATGCAAATGCTGTTGTCATAAAACTCAAGACTAACATTGAAAAATTTGAATATGATTATAGTGATGGCGGTGCGGACTGGATTTCTTTTGATCAGAGGTCTGATGCGTTCGGCTTGACTACCTTGAGATTCAATGTGAAAAGAAGCAAGGAATTTACTGCCCGTACTTCAGATATCATAATCAAGGGTGCATCCCGTGGTGATATCAAGGTCAATGTTACACAGGCACAGAGGGATACCATGCTTTGCGAGACGCCTGATATCGTGAAAGATCTCGCTGCATACGGTGATATCAAACTTGTCGTGAGGGCGAATGTGGTTCCTTTCCTGACATTTGAATCTACCTGGCTTGAAAAAGTGTCTGAAACTGCTGGTGAAAAGGCTGCAGACGGACTTACGGATTATACTTTTGTGTTCTCCGCTCCTGAAGCTAAAGGTTCTAGGGTTACTGTGATGAACTGCCATAAGGCAGATGCCAACGGCATCGTCATGCATCAGTTCTCGATTAAGCAGCAGAATCCTAATCCTATCATTTGCAATATCACCGATGCTAAGGTGCGTGAAGCACTTTCCAAGCAGGGTTGGATTATCACTTCCGGTGAAAGTACAGAATGTGAAGTGGTAGATGCCGGTCTTACTTCGACGTCATTGACATTGTCAGGTGAGTATTACTATGGTTTGCAGGCTACTATTATTGACGGACTCGATGGATTCCCTGAACTTACTGAATTGACATTGGATAAGTCTCAAACTGTCAGGACGATCGATCTTTCAGGTTGCAAGAAACTTAAGACAGTGCTGGCTAAAGAGTATAGTATGCTTGAAACAGTTAAGTTTGGAGACAGCCCGGTAGAGTCGTTCTCTCTCGGAAATCCAGATGATTCGGGTCTTAACAGCAAGTCTCTTACATTCTCTGGCTCTAAGGTCAAAAGTATTGATATTACATGCTCAAGCTGGATGATTGCCTATGATTATGAAAGGTGCGCATCCCTGGATATCACCGGCTGTACGTCATTGGAATCATTGAAGGCAAGGAGAGAAGCTCAAGACTATTACGGAATGAAGTGTACTATGAAGACTATCTATGTCACTGCCGCACAGAAAGCTGCAATCGATGCCGGGACTATTACAGTTGACAAGTCAGACTTGAGTGAATATGTAATAAAATAATCCAATGTTGCTGAAACATTGAAGTAAATAATCGCCGGGACTTCACACCACTGATGTCCCGGTTTTTCGTTTTTCCAAAAATGATTTTACCTGCTAAATTCGTTTTTTCAAAAATGAATTTCTATACTCTTCCTGCCTGTCGGGACGCGGCCACGGGTGTTTTTGTAACTAATTGATAATCAGGTATCATTTAAACGATGGCGTGGAAATGCAGGCTTTTTTTGGTCGCGTTTCCACGCTGTGTTTTATAACTCATTGAAAATCAATGCGCTCAAAAACAGGGCGTGTCCGCGTCCCGCCGCGCCTGGCAGTCATGGGGTAACTTTGGAAATGCTTACGCGGCCACGCGATTTTTGATAAAGTCCGGCAAGATTTGTAATTTTGTAAGATAAATGAAAAAAATATGAGCGGACAGTATACAAAAGACAAGAAATATGTCATGGCCAGCGAGGTCCCATGCTATGACGTGGACTCGAATATGGACATGAAACCGGCAGCATTTATGGACCTGGCACAGGAAATTGCCTATCAGGCAGCTACGGCGCTCGGGTTCGGTTATGACGCGCTCCAGACGGAAGGCAAGGCCTGGGTGCTGTCGAGAATGCACTATGAATTCATCCGTCATCCCAAATGGCGTGAAAACATTGAACTATATACTTGGCACAAAGGACCTTACGGACCTTTCTACCTCAGGGACTTCGAACTGAAGAATGCCGGCGGCGACCTCCTTGTGCGGGCCACCAGCTCCTGGGTGATACTCGACGTCGCCAACAGGACCATGTGCCGCACGGCCGACGTTATGGAAATGATCCCCGAGGATACCGTCTGTAAGGACAATGCCATCGAAAGGCCTGCTGACAAGGTGATGATGCCGCGTGGCGTGACCCCGGAAATCGCCGGCGAACACAAGGTGGAGTTCTCCGACATTGACCTTCTCGGACATACGAACAATGCCAGATACGTGGTTTGGGCGATGGATTGCATTGATTTTGACGAACTTAAAACAAGGCCGGTGAAAGATGTCACGGTGACATTCATCCATGAGACACGCGCCGGCGAGGTAATTACCCTCGAAAAGGTACGTACGGAGAATGAAGACGGTACGATAACCTGGTACATTGACGGGAAGGCTGACGGAAAATCAGCGTTCTGTGTTAAGATCAATATGTAAAAGATTATAGAAATGAGAGACTTATTCTTGGGAACCGGTATCGCGCATACCATCCTTCTTTTTGCTGTGGTAATCGCCCTCGGCCTTTACCTGGGCAGATTCAAGTTCAAGGGAATATCCATCGGCTCCACATGGATCCTCTTTATCGGCATTCTCCTCAGCCACTTCGGCCTCAGGGGTGACCCGCATATCCTGGCATTCATGAAGGACTTCGGCCTTATCCTGTTCGTGTTCAGCATCGGACTTCAGGTCGGTCCGGGATTCTTCCATTCATTCCGTAAAGGCGGATTGACCATGAACATGCTTGCAATTACGCTCGTACTGCTTGCGGTGCTCGTTACCTGCATCATACACCTGGTTGCGGGCGAAGACCTTCAGACCATGACCGGAGTCATGTCCGGTGCGGTTACCAACACCCCGGGCCTCGGTGCTGCCCAGCAGACACTTTCGGATGCAATGATTGCGGAAGGTGCACCATCATTCGTGGCAGCAGAAGCTTCTTCATCCATAGCATCGGCCTATGCGGTTTCCTATCCTATCGGTGTGCTCGGCGTAATCATCCTCCTGATGATTTTCAAGGCCATTTTCAATGTCGACCTGAACAAGGAAAAAGAAGATCTTGACAATGAGGGCAAACTCGGAACCGGCGCTATCCGTGCGACTTACGCGGTGAAGAACCCGGCCATTTTCGGCAGGACGATCGGCGATGTGACGAAAAACAACGGCGACCGCTTCGTAATTTCCCGTGTGCTGCGTAACGACGAACTATGTGTCCCTTCATCCGATATGCTCCTGAAAGAAGGCGACAAGCTTCTGATAGTCACCTCTCCTGATGCGGAAGACCTCGTGAAGATTCTCTTCGGAGACGAGATCGACATGCCGTTCAAGGAATGGGACAAACCGGACAGCAAACTCGTTGCGAAGAAGATTACCGTTACCAAGCCGTCCATTACGGGACGTAGCCTTAAAGATTTGAATGTCAGATCCATATATGGCGTATCAGTGACCCGTGTATTCAGGTCGGGCGTGGAACTCGTAGCCAGCCCTAACCTCTATCTCCACGTGGGAGACAGCCTCCTGGTCGTGGGACCTGAAGAGGCGATGGACAAGGTTGCCGGACTCTTCGGAAACAAGGCGGCCAGCCTCAGCCATCCGAACCTGATTCCTATCTTCTTCGGTATAGTGGTCGGTGTCATCTTCGGCAGCCTTCCTATCAAGTTCCCGGGCATTCCTCAGCCTATCAAGCTCGGTCTTGCCGGCGGTCCGCTCATCATTGCTATCCTCCTCGGATATTTCGGCCCTAAGCTGAAAATCACCACATATACCACATTGAGTGCCAATATGATGATCCGTGAAATCGGCATATCATTCTTCCTTGCGGCAGTGGGACTTGGAGCAGGCGAAAACTTCATCAGCTCCATCGTGAACGGCGGTTACTGGTGGATTCTCTACGGTGCCCTGATTACATTGGTGCCTGTAACCTGCGTGATTCTGCTCGCCAGACTGGTATTCAAGCTCAACTTCTACCAGATCTGCGGTCTCGTCTCAGGTGGAACCACGAACCCTCCTGTGCTCGCATTCTCCCAGGAAGTATATGGTACCAACTATCCGTCAATCAGTTACGCTACCGTATATCCATTGACAATGTTCATGCGAGTCCTCGTGGCGCAGCTCATGATCCTATTTACGCTGTAGCACCATGTTCGATCTGGTTTATCCGGCCTCTCCGGCGGTCGTGCTGCCCAAACCTACAGCCGACAAGCCTGCCGACAGGCCCGCTCCGGGAACGGAAATGCTGCCCGTGATAGACGAAAACGGTATCGTATACGCGCAAGCTTCGCGCGCATGGTGCCATGGCGGGTCAATGCTTCTGCACCCGGTAGTGCACCTTCATATACTCAACCGCTACGACCAGCTCTATCTCCAGAAGCGCTCCATGAAAAAGGACCTGCTTCCGGGCAGATGGGACACGGCGGTCGGCGGACATATTGATTATGGTGAATATGTCAGCGAGGCATTGTTCAGGGAATCCGGAGAAGAACTGAAATTCACTGAGTACAATCCTATATGGCTCGGAAACTACATTTTCCAGAGCGATGTGGAAAGGGAACTCATAAACATATTCGCGGCAGTAGGAAACTTCACGCCTCATCCTGACCTGGATGAGGTGGCTGAAGGCCGCTACTGGTCAATGGATGAAATCGAGGAAAACCTCGGCAAGTCCATATTCACGCCTAATTTCGAGGGCGAATTCAGGAAAATCAGAAAATCCCTGGAGGCCCTGCTGTAAAACACATAACCTGATGGCCACTTTCAAAATCCTGTCTGACGGCCCTGTACTCAGGACATCAGATTTGCGCAAGGCCGCTGCTGACCTTGCCGACGATTACATTGTCATCAATACCAAGCCGCATCCTTGCGATTTGGGCTATCTCGCCCTTGAACGCTTCGCGGAGGTGGCGGAATATACGATGGCCGACATGCTGTATTCTGATTACTATGAGCTGATTACGACACCGGACGGAAACGGGGAACGCCGCCGTCACCCTGTAATCGAATGTCAGAAGGGAGCATTGAGAGACGACTTCGATTTCGGGCCGGTGCAGGTGTATCGTGCCGACCCGTTCAGGAAAGCCGTGGCGGAAATGGATGTGGACTACAGCTTCGGGGCAATGTATGACCTGCGTCTCCGCATGTCCAAAATAGTCCATATCGGTGAATACCTCTATACCGAGGTGGAGACCGACCTCCGCAAGTCAGGCGAGAAGCAGTTCGACTATGTGAACCCGCGTAACAGGGAAGTGCAGGTGGAGATGGAAAAAATCTGCACAGCTTATCTCAAACGTGCGGGAGCATATCTGGCACCTGGAACGAAACATATTGACCATCAGCATGAAACGCCGTCTGTCTCAGTAATCATTCCGGTTTTCAACAGGGTAAGGACCATTGCGGACGCCGTTAAAAGTGCATTGTCCCAGGAATGCAGCTTCGGTTACAATGTCATTGTCGTAGACAATCATTCTACGGACGGGACGGCCGAAATTCTCGCGGGCATTAACGACAGCAGGCTCATTGTAGTGACGCCGGAACGTGGGGACCTTGGCATCGGCGGCTGCTGGAACTTGGCGGTACACGACAGCAGGTGCGGGCTTTATGCGGTCCAGCTCGACAGCGACGACGTCTACAAGGACTCCACGACGCTTCAGAAAATCGTGGATATTTTCGAAAAGGAAGGCTGCGCGATGGTCATCGGGTCCTATGAAATGACCGATTTCGACATGAAACCGCTCCCTCCTGGAATCATTGACCATAAAGAATGGACTGAAGATAACGGTAAGAACAATGCATTGAGAATCAATGGTTTGGGCGCGCCGCGCGCATTCTATGTGCCGTTGCTCCGAGAAATCAATTTCCCGAATGTCAGCTATGGCGAGGACTATGCCGTGGGGCTGAGGATCAGCCGGGAATACCATATCGGCCGCATCTATGAACCGCTGTATTGCTGTCGCCGCTGGGAAGGAAATTCCGACGCCGCGCTCGACATCACCAGGGTCAATGCCAATAATCTTTACAAGGACAGCATCCGCACCTGGGAGATGGAAGCCAGGATTGCGCTGAATCATAAAAACCTGTCTGCCAATGGATAACGATATCTCCAAGTTCGTCCGCGACCAGCTGTCGGTCTGGCCTGCGGCAGCCGCCAATTTCAGGTCAATGAAAAAAGCATTGACGCGTAAACTCATGGTGGGCGGTCTGGAAGTCACGGTCCAGCATAACCCGGAGCGCATACGTTCGTCCGCAGCGAAGGTGGACAAGGCTTCCATACAGAGCAGAAAATGTTTCCTTTGCAGTGCCAACAGGCCTGAAGAGCAGCATTTTATGGCATTCGAAGGACGAAAGGGACGCCGCTATGAGATGCTGGTGAATCCCTATCCGATTTTCCCGAAGCATCTGGTGATAGCCAGGGATGTCCATGTGCCCCAGTCGATATGGCACCGTATGCCTGACATGACCGACCTGGCAAGACATTTTCCGGACTTCACGATATTCTACAACGGGCCTAAATGCGGTGCATCCGCTCCTGACCATTTTCATTTCCAGGCATGTCCGCGCGGACTCATGCCATTGGAAAGAGACATTGACCTGAACTTGGACGGCGGTAGGGAAGACCTTACTTGGCTGACCTCTGTTCAGGATGCGGAACTATTTCATTATCATAAATTTACGAGAGGCGTGTTCGTGCTTACTGCACGCACGTCCAAGTCCATGGCGAAGTTGTTCTACAGGCTGCTGGACTGCCTTCCGCAGCGGGAAGACGAGACCGAGCCGATGTTCAATCTCCTGACATGGTACAAGGTGCGGCCTTCCCAGAAAGTGTCAGGCATATCGCATGGACGCTTCGGCGAATACCGGGCTGTCCTCATGGCACGTGGCAAGCATCGTTCACATCACTATTTTTCCGACGGTCCGGACCATTTGACGATGAGCCCCGGCTGTGCCGACATGGCGGGACTGTTCGTGGCGCCGCATGAGGACGATTATGAAAAACTGAATACCGGACTTCTGGAGGATATGCTCTCGGAAGTATCTGTAAGTGAAGAAGTTGAACGCAATATAATTTGGAAGCTGACACGTAGCCAGCAGACGGTCCAGGTCGGCATAATGTCCGGCAATGAAATCGGATTCGAGATAATTTCCGATGGCGCCGGCAGGCAGAAAGTAGTGTATGAAAACGGCCGGATTTCCTATAACGGAACATTGTACGATGAACTGTTTTTCGATGCGCAGACCATGTCCACGATGTTCGCCGAGCCTACATTCATATTATACGGCGTGACCATCGGCATCGGTTTCCATTGGGAAAGAAGTCAGGTCCAGAAATTCGCAGGGTCATTGAAATTCATTGTAGATGACGGTAAGGTGGTGGCTGTCAATGTGGTAGGTATTGAGGACTATCTGCTCAGTGTCATCTCTTCCGAGATGAAGGCCACAGCCTCACTCGAATTTCTGAAAGCCCATGCCGTGATTTCCCGTTCATGGCTCATGGCCAGAATCCAGGAAAGACGGGACAATGTCCATTCTTCCGGGTCCTCCGTCAAGGAAGACCGCATCGTCGACGGCGATTATCATCTCGTCAAATGGTTCGGCAGGGATGACCACAAGGCTTTCGATGTCTGCGCCGACGACCATTGCCAGAGATACCAGGGACTTACGGTGGCAGTAGGGGACAATGTCCGCAAGGCTGTCGACCAGACATGGGGAGAAGTCCTGACCTATGACGGGGAAATCTGTGATGCCCGTTTCTCCAAGTGCTGCGGCGGTATGATGGAAAGATTCGGCTCATGCTGGGAAGACATTGATTATCCGTATCTTGCAGCCGTTTCCGATACGCCGTCCGAGGAAAAGATTCCGGATTTGACGCAGGAGGACAATGCCCGCAAATGGATAATGGGCGAGATGGAAGAGTCGTCGGATGCTTTCTGCAATACCGAAGACGGCAAGATTCTTGCGCAGGTGCTCAATGACTATGACCTGGAGACCAAGGACTTTTTCCGCTGGGAAGTCAGGTACACACGTAAGGAACTGTCGGAATTGATTGCCTCCCGCTCGGGACATGACATAGGTATGCTGGAAAGCATTGAGCCTCTGAAACGCGGACCTTCCGGCAGGATCACGCTTCTGGAAATACGCGGGACCAAATCTTCGATGACTGTCGGTAAGGAACTGGTCATCAGAAAGTTCCTGTCTGCATCACATCTGAAGAGCTCCGCCTTCGTGGTGGATATTCAGCCGTCCGGAACGTCATTTGAAGAAGACATTGTCGTACTGCATGGCGCCGGTTGGGGGCATGGCGTAGGGCTTTGTCAGATCGGTGCGGCGGTAATGTCATCCAGAGGATACAGGTACAGGGATATCCTTTCCCATTATTATCCGGGAAGCATCTGCTCTGTCAGAAGAACCAATAATCAATAATTTCCATGACCGGCAAAGTTACAGGAAGATCGCCCTGGTGGTGGATCCCGACATTGTATTTCGCGGAAGGCATTCCGTATTTCATAGTCAACAACATTTCCGTGACAATGTTTACGAAAATGGGAGTGCCGAATGGCGAAATGGCGCTGTTTACCAGCCTGTTATATCTGCCATGGACACTCAAGCCGCTCTGGAGCCCGCTTGTGGACATATTCCGGACCAAGCGCTGGTGGATTGTCATGATGCAGGCATTGGTATCGGCTGCCTTCGTGCTGCTCGCCCTGACATTGCCTTCTCCGGAGACCTCCACGCAGGTCCCTATGTCGCTGTTTACCTTCACGTTGCTCCTCTTCGTGTTCGCGGCATTCGCCTCCGCTACCCACGACATCGCCGCCGACGGTTTCTATATGATCGCCCTTGACAGCGGCCAGCAATCGTTCTTTGTGGGCATAAGAAGCACATTCTACCGTCTGTCCTCGATTTTCGGACAGGGAGTTCTGGTCGTCGTAGCCGGAGTCCTGGAAGAAAAGACCGGGAACATCCCGCTTGCATGGTCATTGACGATAGGACTTACTGCGGTCATTTTCAGTATCTTGACGATATATCACTCCTTTGCCCTTCCACGGCCTGCCGGAGATTCTGCCGTGAGCACGGACGGTTCCGGTTCCGCCGGCGAATTCACCAAGGCTTTTGTCTCATTCTTCCGTAAACCCGGCGTGTGGATAGCGATAATCTTCATGCTGCTTTATAGATTGCCGGAAGCATTCCTGCTCAAGATGGTAAATCCGTTCCTGCTTTCCCCGGCCAGCGAAGGCGGACTTGGACTGCACACCTCCCTGGTCGGCATTGTCTACGGAACCATCGGCGTCCTTGCGCTGACCGTCGGAGGCATCATCGGCGGCATGGCGGCATCCCGTTGGGGCCTCAGGAAATCCCTCTGGCCGATGGCCGCCTGCATGACCCTACCTTGCTTCACTTTCGTATATCTGAGTATGGCAATGCCTCATAACCTGGTGATTATCAGCACGTGCATTGCGGTGGAGCAATTCGGGTACGGCTTCGGTTTTACGGCATATATGTTGTTTATGATGTACTTTGCCGAAGGAGAATTCAAGACCTCGCATTATGCCATCTGCACTGCCTTCATGGCGCTCAGCATGATGATTCCGGGGGCTGTGGCCGGCTATATTCAGGAATGGCTCGGCTATACGATGTTCTTCTGGATGGTGATAATCTGCTGCCTCGCTACGGTAGCCGTGACATCGCTGGTGAAAGTAGATCCTGAATATGGTAAAATTGTTAAAAGACAATAAGTTATGAAGAAGTTTATGTTTGCCCTTGCGGCCCTTGCCGTGGTTTCCTGCGGAACCCAGAGGAAAACTGCAGCCGACAATACCGTCGATACCGTCGCCGAAAACACGACCGCGCCCGAAGCCGTCTCCACCGTCGGGGGCAATGCTGACGGACGTCTAGCCTTCGGCCTGTCCCTGTTCAATGAAGCCGTTTCCGCAAGCGGCAATGCTGCTGAAAACATCGTCGTGTCACCTTACAGCGCAGGAATGGCATTGTCAATGCTTGCCGAAGGTGCTGCAGGCGATACCAAGGCGGAGCTCGTTTCCGCATTGAAAAATGCTTCATACTCAGGCGATATCCTTGAAAGCGGTGACGGATGCATCATCTCCAGCGCCAATTCGGTATGGATAAGAAGCGGATTTCCTGTCCTGCCGGGATATGCAAGCCTTTTGAAGAACGCATACTCCGCTGAAATTGCCGAAAGGGACTTTTCCGTGCCGGCTACCGTCAAGGAAATCAACAAATGGTGCTCTGACAAGACCTCCGGAAAGATTCCTGAAATCATCGACAACATCGGCTCCGATATGATGATGTTCCTTCTCAATGCCCTGTATTTCAATGCCCCGTGGCAATATAAGTTCGACAAGAATTCCACATTCAAGGCGGTGTTCCACAGCCCTTCAGCAGTGCAGAATACCGACTTCATGCATATCAGGAAATCGTTCCTCTGCGGAGAAATCAGTGGCTGCAAATTCGTGGTACTTCCTTATAAATCAGGGAATTGGAACATGGTTGTCTGCTTGCCGGCGGAAGGCGTGGACATGAAGGATTTCCTTTCTTACGTGAATGCTGACAGGTTCAAGAGTTTCATGGAAGCCGCGACCATGCAGACCGTCGCATTGTCAATGCCTAAGTTCAAAGTCAATACAACATTGATAATGAACAGCTTGCTCCAGTCGATGGGCGTGCACAAGGCATTTTCCGGCGCTGCTGACTTCAGTGCGATGACGCAGGCGGGCGTGGCAGTGGATGAGGTCCGTCAGAAATGCTTCATCGAGGTCAATGAAGAAGGTTCCGAGGCTGCGGCAGTTACATCCGTAGGCGTGAGACTCACTTCCGTCAGACCTGAGCCGCGACCGTTCATTATGAATGTGGACAGGCCGTTCGTTTTCGCTATCTTCAATGCGGAGAACAATGATATTCTGTTTGCCGGAAAAATTGCGACCATCGAAAACTAAATGATATGCTGGATGCATTGAAACATAAGATATTGGCGATTCCATTTGCCGTCATTTCGTGCGTCTCTGCCATGGCCGGAAATCCCAAGGTCATGACCGGAATCGAAGTGCTGGAAAAGCATAATTTCTGGGAAATTGAGGGGCGCAGAGTCGGTCTCGTGACCAATCCGAGCGGCGTGGACAGCAAGCTCCGCTCCACCATCGACATCCTCTACAATGCTGATAACGTGGAACTTGTGGCATTGTTCGGTCCGGAACATGGGGTGAGGGGAGACGCTTATGCGGGAGATAAGGTGTCAGATACCAGAGACTCCAGGACCGGCCTGAAGGTCCATTCCATTTACGGACAATTCAGGGAGCCGTCCCAGGAGATGCTTGACGGAATCGATGTCATGGTTTATGATATCCAGGATGTCGGGACACGTTCATATACATTCATCAGCACATTGGGACTGGTGATGCGCGCCTGCGCGAAGAAAGGCATTGAGGTAGTCGTATTGGACAGGCCGAATCCTCTCGGCGGCGAGAAAATCGAAGGTTGTAACGTGGAACCCGGGTTCTTCTCGTTTGTCAGTGAATTCAAGATTCCTTATATTTACGGATTGACGGTGGGGGAGCTGGCACTTCTCATAAATGAGGAGGGGCTGAATTGCGGGCAGCGTGGAAACGAGGAGCCGCTGAAATGCAAGTTGACGGTCGTGCCGATGGAGGGCTGGACCAGGGACATGCTTTATGGCGATACCGGATTGCCTTGGGTGCTGCCGTCGCCGAACATCCCTTATCCGCAGTCTGCTGTCAATTATCCTTCGGCCGGTATTGCCGGGGAATTGTACGGGTATCTGAACATCGGTATCGGATATACATTGCCGTTCGAGACTTTTGCAGCGGAATGGATTGATGCTGATGCACTTAAAGATGAACTGGACAGCTATCGCCTTCCGGGGACGGCGTTCAGGACCATCCATTACAAGCCGATTGCGGGGAGCAGCCAGGGGAAACTGATACATGGCGTGCAGTATTTCTTTACGGATTATTCCGCCGCTTGCATATCGCTGACACAGTTTTATGTCATGCAGGCATTGCATCGGCTTTATCCTGGCAGGGATCCGTTCAAGATGGCAGCGGGGCGTACAGCGATGTTCGATAAGGTCTGTGGTACGGATTATGTAAGAAAAACGTTTTCAAAGAGGCTGGAGGTCTCGGATATAGTGGATTATTGGAACAAGGATGTGGAGGCTTTCCGGACACTTTCCAGCAAATATCACCTTTATAAATGACACTGTTATGAAAGAGATTCTAAATCTTGCATTGGCTTCGCTGGCAGCGTTTTCGATGCTGACTATTCCTTATGACAATGCGGATGCACAGGTGCGCAGGACTACCACTACGACGCAGAACCGCACTACTTCAGACGGCTCGTCGACACAGTCACGAAGCACGTCTACGCAGAACCGCAGTACGTCCACCCAGTCCCGCAGTACTTCTTCACAGAGCAGGAGTACATCCCAGACACGCAGTTCATCTACGCAGTCGCGCAGTACTTCGTCGCAGACCCGTCAGGGCGGCAGTACCTCGCAGACCCGTCAGAATACATCGGGCACGACAGTCCGCAGATCTTCCGGGACCTCGTCTTCTACACAGACCAGAACGGGATCTTCCAGCGGTCAGGTGCGTCAGAGCGGAACCTCATCACAGGTTCGTCAGAGCGGAACATCTTCACAGGTTCGCCAGAATGGTTCTTCATCTCAGGTTCGTCAGAGCGGAACCAGCTCCCAGGTGCGTCAGAGCGGCACTTCTACCCAGAATCGCCAGAGCGGCTCATCGTCCTCCGTACGCAGATCTTCCGGCAGCACCGCCACATCCGGCAGCAGCTCTTCTGTCCGTCAGAACAGCAACGGCGGAGCAGTGCGCCAGAACAATTCCTCTTCCTCCAACAGGGAAACCGCTACCGTACGTGTAGACGGAGTGGACAACAGTGTCCGCAACAATCCTTCTTCACAGAGCAGCAGCGTGGTCAGGAGAAATTCGAACGTGACCAGGACCGGACTCAGCTCCGTTTCCGGAAACATGCGCCAGCCTGGCAACAACAGGGGCGGTTCCAGGATGGACAACTCCATGGATTTCAGGATTGAAGACCATAATGTCCACAGAATCCCGCCGCGTGACCGTGATTTCATGCACTATGACCGTCCGGGCCATTTCTACGATCACCATCACCCTCACTGCTTCGGCTTCAGGGTTGAGGTCCTGCCTCCTAGATACAAGGTCGTAAGATACTTCGGCATTGACTATTACATTTACAATGACGTATATTACAGACCTTACAGAGGCCACTATATCGTTTGCCGTCCTCCGTTCGGAGTGACCATCGCCCGTTCAGTGGTGGACATCTCGTTCGCGACCGTGAACTTCGCTTATTATTCCAATGTCTACCGCACGTTCGGCGCAATCGACGCGAACAACCGCTACATCGACCAGCAGAACAGGATCATCGCCCAGAACAATGCGACCATCATGGCGCAGAACCGCGCTATCGCAATGAATCCGAACTCGGCGCTTTCTTCATACGAGATCGCCAACCGCCTGGGCCTGGTGCAGAGCTACGCATACGCTGACAGGAACTATTTCTATCAGGACGGCGTTTTCTATATCGTCAATGCCGGTGGACAATACCAGGTTATCGTTCCTCCTGCAGGGGCATTGGTACAGAATCTTCCTGAGGATTATGACATAATCACTCTAGGCGGCGTCCAGTACTACAGGGTGGATGATACCGTATATCGTCTCACGCTTGTAAGCGGTTCTCCTTGTCTTGAGGTGCTCGGCCAGATGTACGGCCAGTTGGCACGCGACTATAACGGCTATTAGTCAATGGCTTGTATCGGAATTTTTGATTCTGGAGAAGGCGGGTTGTCAGTCCTGAAGGAGATAACCCGTCTTCTTCCTGATGAAAAGTATATTTATTATTCGGACAATGCGTATTGTCCCTACGGCGAGAAGTCTCCGGAGTTCATCCAGGTCAGGGCGTGTGCAATAACTGAAGAATTGCTCCGTCGCGGTGCCGACATCATCGTGGTTGCGTGCAATACCGCCACGGCGGCCGCTATTTCCAAACTTCGTTCTGATTACTCTGATGCGGCTTACGATACGGTTCGTGAACGTGTGCTGGCTTTGACCGGAGGCCGTCATGACCATATCCGGTTCATCGGCATGGAGCCGGCCGTGAAGCCTGCCGCCCTAGGAACGAAATCCGGCACCATCGGCGTCCTTGCCACAGCCGGCACGTTGAAAGGCTCCAAATATCTGAATACCAAGGGCAGTGTCGATGACAATGTCCGTGTAGTGGAGCATGTAGGCCGGGGCTTTGTCGAACTGGTAGAGTCCGGATGCCTTTCCGGAAAAGAAGCCGAATCCACCGTCCGGGCCAGCCTGAGTCCATTGCTCCAGGCAGGTGCCGACATCATTGTCCTAGGCTGTACCCATTACCCGTTCCTCCTTCCTGTCCTTCAGCGAGTTGCAGGCCCAGGCATCCGTTTCATTGACCCCGCTCCTGCCGTTGCCCGTCAGCTGGTCCACGTCATTTCCGAAGAGCATCTCCTTTCACCGGAAAAGGCCGAAGAAGCGCTCCCGCAGTCATCCGAGCCTCTTCCAAACTCCGCAACTGCCCGCACCCGCGCCCTCAGTCCCGCCCCCGACGGCTCTGGTGACCCCGTCCCTGCCCGCTCCGGCGACCTCGTCCACCACGGCACCCCCGCCGTCACTCTTCTCTCCTCCGGCGACCCCGCCCCTCTGAATCACCTCTTTTCAATGATTTACTGCGGAAGATGACTGTAGAAAAATAATTTGAACACCCTATGAAAATATTGACTACCTTTGCATGAAGTCAAAACTCTAATAATTACGATGATACCCATATGCGCATCTTGTATCTTGAGTGCTGTCCGCGCTGATTTTTCAGTCCGGGGGGGGTATAATATTCTGATAAATAATACATTACGTAATGCAGGCGACGTCGTGACTGATGCCGCCTGCTTCCGTATTCGCCGTAGTGAAACCAATTAAATTCACCATTATATGAAACTATCTAAATCAGCATTTCTAATCCTTACCGGATTATTCTTGACGTTTTCCTGCGTCAGTCAGGACGACATCAAGAACCTGCAGAATCAGATCGACACTATCAAAGACAGTGAGATCAGTTCAATCAACAAGCAGCTCAAATCCATCACATCGTCATTGTCCGACCTGGAAAAGGCGGATGCCGGGTTGAAAACCTACATTGACAACCTCACGGAAACTTCCAAAAAACTCGACAAGGCCATTAAGGACAATGATACCAAGCTCGAAGCCGCCAAGACCGAGTTCAACAAGGCGATTGCCGATGCCAAGAAAGAAGCCGCTGACGACAATACCACGCTGAAGAACGACCTCGTCAAATCTATCGAGGCAGCCAAGTCGGATGTCATCGCTCAGCTTTCCGCCGCACGCACCGAACTGCAGAATCAGGTGGACAATATCAATGATGCCATAACCGCATTGAAGGCAAAGGATACCGAACTGGAGGGCAAGATTGCTGAACTGCGGACTTATGTCGATAACCAGACTACCGACGTAAAAGATTGGGCATCAGCCACCTTCGTAACATTGGAACAATATAATTCCACTGCCTCCACCGTCGCTTCCATCCAGCAGACCATTGACGGACTGAATCAGCAGATGACCGACATTGACAATAAAATTAAGTCATCTGTCACTACTGAAATCGAGACCGCATTGGAACCGATAAAGTCTAACATTGCAAGTGATGTAACGGCCGCCGTATCAGAGGGTTATACCACCGCTATCGCGAATGCCAAATCTGAAATCGAGGCTGCTTATACCCAGGCTATCGCAGATGCTGTTTCTGCATTGGAAACAGCCTTGAAATCTTGGGTGAACGAGAAACTCACCGGCTATTACACTACTGCCCAGACGGATGCGAAACTCTCTGTCCTCAAGACGAATCTGGAATCGCAGCTCGCCAGCCAGAAATCATATCTGGAGAATCTCATCAGCAGCCTGCAGACGCAACTGGAGGGAAAAATCAGTGCCAACACCACGCTTATCAAGGCATTGCGAAGCGATGTGACTACACTTCAGGGCAATGTTTCCAAGAATGCGAATGCGATTGCTGACAACTCCACGAAAATTGCCGACAATGCCAAGGCTATCACTAAGAATGCATCGGCTATCAGTGCCAATTCTACGAAAATCAGCAAGTTGGAGTCCAATATTGCATCGCTGGAGTCGGAGATGAATTCCAAGATTACGGCGCTACAGAACAAGATTACTGCAAACAAGGACGACATCGCCAAAATCAATTCCGAGATAACTGCCGTCAAGTCAGACTACGCTTCGAAGATTTCGGCGTTGAGGACGGAGATGACGAAGCTCATATCCGCCAATACCGACCTGATCAAGGCGAACAAGACAGTCATTGAGACCAATGCCGCAGGTGTCAAGGCGAACAAGACTGCTATCGCGGAACTGAAGATTTCCACTGACGCAGCCATTGCCGAAAACGCCTCGAAGATTGCCGCCAATGCGAAGGATATCGCTGATAATGGGGAACTTATCGCGGCCAATGCTACCGCCATTAACAATAATGCATCAGCTATCGCTGACAATGCAGCTGAAATCACCAAGCTGCGTGCCGATCTTGAGACAGCAAAATCGGACCTGACCGCTGCATACAAGGCAGCGATTAAGGAGGCCATCGAGACTTCCGAAGGCAAGATTACTGCGCAGATTGCGGAAGAAGTAAACACTGTCAATGCGAAGATAGCGTCCGAGGTAGCTGCGGTCAATTCCACAATTGAGGCTCTCACCAAGAGAGTAGCGACCTGCGAGAAGGATATCAAGAGCATCAAGTCGCAGATTTATGCTATCCAGAATGACATCGAGGATATCCAGGAGCAAATCACGGCTATTCTGGCTAGGATTCATTCCATTGCGTATGTTCCGCAATATTCTGACGGCAAGGCAGTTATGACCTTTACGAACAATGGTACCATAACTCCTGGAACGGCTACTTTCGACTTTGAACTGAAACCTGCATCCACAGCCGCAGAAGTGGCCGGCGTATGGCAGACAGCTCTCTCAATGTCAGCCGTTTATACCATCACCAAGGCTGCTCCTGAAACAGTTTCGCTTACAGTGGAAAGTGTTTCTGCCGAGAACGGCTTCCTCAGCGTAACTGTAAGCGGCCGCAACCTAAAGGATGACTATTTCTTAAGCAAGTGCTCTGCCAATGTCCGGCTTGGTATTTTTGATGGAAATAATGATTTGATAACGGGATATATCCCGATGGTGCCTGTTGAAGTGATTGATTTTGAGGATCCTATTTTTAAATCTTATTGCGTTGATAGATTTGATGCCAACGGCGACGATGAGATTTCAATAGCTGAGGCTAAGTCTGTTACAGATGTTGATGCTTCATCTCTTGGACTGACCTCGCTCAAAGGAATTGAATTTTTCAGCAACCTTCAAACTGTTGATGTGAGCCTAAACAAGTTGACTTCCATTGATCTTAGTAATTCTCCCAAATTATCCGAAATTCACATAAACGGCAATAACCTTCAGCAATTCGATCTTAGCGGCTTTTCTGATCTTCAGATACTTGATTGTTCTGAAAATGCGAAACTTGGTGTCATTGATTTGACGAAGATTGTTGGTTTGAAATCGTTAAATATCTCTGGTTGCACAGGTATGAATAACATAGATGTGACGGCAAATGAGAAACTCGAAACGCTCAGTGCTGCCGGAACATCGTTGGAAGTATTAGATGTATCGAAGAATTCTAAATTGTCAAAACTGGATTTGCCAACATCAGTAATGTTGCAGGTGTCAGCAGGAATGAATTCTTCTATATATCAAGTTGGGCAGTACGTGTCAATTGATAATGTTCTTGGCGTAGTGTTCTTTAATGAGGCGTCTGTAGTCAAAGCCGTTTCTTTAGATGAAACGGAAACCGTATATGGATATTATCAAAAAAAAACATATGCAACTAGCGAAACTGATGGCGTAGCGAATACCAATCAGATAGTTTCAATATCTCCAGCTGCCAAATGGTGTCGTGATAAAGATTCTGCATGGTATCTGCCAGCTCTAAATGAACTGAAAGATGTATATAATAACAAGTCTAAACTGAATGAGACACTTTCTTCGCCAGCCGTGAATGGAACTCGGTTGGGAGCCTCCGCTTATTGGTCTTCTACTGAGGATGCTTATAATTATGCTTATACCATTGGTTTCGGAAGTGGTAAAACGAATCAAAGTAGCGAGAATAATTCTAATAGTGTCCGTGCTGTGCGAGCTCTATAATTAGCTATTTAACTATTTATCTGTTTTTGTGACCTTTTGTTTAGAGATGTAATATCGTCCATAAAAACGCCCTATTTCCGGACAAGTTGTACAATTGCACAAACTTGTCCGGAAATAATCGTTTTAATCCGGATGAATTTGCCCGTAAGGCTCATCGCGAAATACTTCGGCGATTATGTTGAAGGTGGCAGCGCTCAATAGTTTTTATTCAACTGTCGGGAATGGACAAACTCTCTGATGTAAATGGTAATCCGCTGACCTATAAAGATATTGATCGTTATCTGTGGATAATAAAAAAAGTCCAGTATGCTAAAAAGGGAAAAAATGCGGCAAAGGTGCAACTGAAGGTACCTGTGGTATCTCTTATCCAGAGTAGCCCTATATTTACATTTATGGCTGACGGTCCTGCCGTCAATATCCCCGTTTAACCACCGCCCGGGCGTGTAAAGAAACGGCGCGATGCGGCCACGCCACATTCTGTAACTTATTGATATTCAAATACCATTTTCACGGGAGCGTGGAAACGTAGCCAAAAAGTCTGCGTTTCCACGCCCTGTTTTATAACTCATTGAAAATCAGCGCTTCCAAAAATCAAGCGTGGCCGCGTCCCGCCGCTAGCCCCGCTAACAGATTTTCTCGGACTCTATCCAGATGCGCAGCATGGGATCTGAGATGGTATATACGTTTCCGGTCTTGGTCACAAGGTCCTCAGACAAAAGATATTTCATGGCTGATTGTATCGAACTGGCGGACTTGAGCCTGTGACGCTTTATAAATGCCGATGATGTTATGGATGTGGCCTCCTTTTCCTCTACGATTGCATAAAGCACTTCCTTCTGCTGCTCCGAAACATTTGACATCAATTCACGCAGACGCGACCCGTACTCGTGAATGTAGGACTTGCAGATGGACATGATATCGGTAACGGAGATACATCCTCCGTGCCCAGTATAGGCATAGGCATCATGCAGAACCCTGTGGATATGCATTGTGACACCCTCAAACTTATCATATACGTGTGAAAACGCATCTGGAGATAACTGCTTTCCACCATTGCGGAACTGTAGTCCTGCGAATTCCCGATAGACATCCCTATCTATCGGATCAAGTGCAACAGATGTGGCGCTAAGATAAAACGGACGTTTCTCGGAAAAGAACATTTCGGACATTATTCTTCTTTCTGAACCAGCGAATATGAAATGCGTATTGGTCAATTTCTGAATTTTTCCACGCAGAAGCTCCTCCACGTTCTTTTCTGGATACCTGATTATCTGCTGGAACTCATCAATGGCAACAATACATGGCTTGTCGGCATTTTCAAGAAACTGGAAAATTTCATCAAGCGTGTATTGAGGTCGCTCGAGATCTCCAAGCTTAATGTCAAATGTCGGCGACGCCAACACGGGATCATACCCGAAACTCGCCGACAAAGACCTCAATGCGGCAGCAAACGATTTCATCATTCTTTCGCTCCGACTGGCAACGGCACGAAAACTGACATTGCCAAGCTCTTGGACAAATTCCTTGAGCGATGCCGTATGCAGAATATCAATGGAAATTTCATAGTAGTTCTGCCTTATGCGCTCCACGTCGAAGCAATGATTGATCAGTCCGGTCTTGCCGATGCGCCGTCTTGCCGTAAGCACAATGTTCTCCTGATTGTCAATGCATTTGAGAATGTTTTCCGTTTCGGCAACCCTGTCGCAGAAATACTGCTCAGGAATCCGGCTTGTCAAAATAAAGGGATTTGTCTCCATACCCACGTGTTTTTATGCAAATATAATTATTTTAATGAAATTATGCTAATAAAATAATTGTTATGCAGGCTTCCACCACCGACCGGGCGTGTAAAAAAACATTAAAACCTAAATATTTTCCCGATTTCTTTCAATTAACCTTGAAAAGGTGTAAATCCGAAGGTGCGCTAAGTCTTGAAAAGGTGAAAATCAGGTTCTTGTTTGTTCATGCTAAAACTATTGACATTTTGCTGATAATCCATTATATTTGCGAAAAAATGACGTTATAACGTGAGTTTTATGAAACTGAAATTGTATCATGGCTCTGCCAATATCATAGAAAAACCGGAATTCGGACTTGGAAATGCGAAAAACGATTACGGTTTGGGATTTTATTGCACTGAACATATTGAACTGGCCAAGGAATGGGCCTGCGCTGAAAATCGGGACGGCTTCGCCAATGAGTATGAACTGGAAATGGACGGATTGAGCGTCTTGAACTTGTCGGGAGCTGAGTATCATATACTTAACTGGCTTGCGATTTTGTTGGAAAACCGGACATTTGTAATAGAACGAGGACTCCCGTCGGCTGCAAAAGAATACATCCTTTCGGAATTTCTTCCCGACTACAAGGAAGCCGATGTGATACGCGGTTATAGAGCCGATGATTCCTACTTCTCATTTGCATCTGCTTTCTTGAACAACACGATTTCACTGGAGCAGCTGGGGAAAGCCATGAAATTGGGGAAACTGGGAGAACAAGTTGTCCTTAAAAGCCGGAATGCTTTTGAACAACTAGAGTATTCCCGTGCTGTCCTTGCAGACAATCAGACCTATTACCCGAAAAAAGCTGCACGTGACAGGACTGCACGTGACACTTTCAGACGCGAAAGGGAGAAAACAGTATTGGACGGTACATATGTTATTGACATTGTAAGAAATAATTGGAAGAATGATGATCCGCGCTTACGATAAAACTTATTTGGAAGATGCAATGCTGAATCTGGCAGTGGCTCTGGATTATGGCTCCATTGCATGTGCCGGCGGCATCGATGAGTTTTATGACAGGATGCTTGCCGGAAATGTGATACGCCAATTCGAGAAAGGCAATCCGAAATACGTTTCCGGTTTGTCCGGCATTGAATTGGGGAAAAAGATTATTGAAAGCACAGGCGGTCATGCCAGGGACTATAACTATGTGCTTGATGACCGTTCTGCCATTTTCTGGACAGGCTGGGTGCTTGCTTATCTTCAATGGCACACCAATCTCCCATTCGAATCCCTGAATGCAAAAGGCATTGATGTTCATAGAGTTGTGGATATGTACCCTACATTTCATGAGGCAGACATAAGCAAGTTCGTGGCTTCAGCATTGAAAATCATGTCAAATTCCGAAACGGATGTTTCCCCGCTGAAGCGCCAGCGCAAGTCCGCAGGATTTACTCAGCAGGAACTCGCGGAACGGTCCGGTGTATCATTGAGGATGATTCGCGCCTACGAACAAAACAAGCAGGACATTTCCAAGGCAGAGTCTGCTGCAGTGCTGAATCTCGCCTCCGTGCTCGGCTGTTCACCATATTTCCTGTTGAGATGGCGGGAAGCGGCCACGCCACATTCCGTAACTTATTGATAATTAAATACTATTTTCACAAGAGCGTGGAAACGTGGCCAGAAAAAGCCTCCGTTTCCACGCTCCGTTTTATAATTCATTGAAAATCAATGCTTCCAGAATAGCAGTGTGGCCGCATCCCGCCGCCAATATCCCCGTTTAATCAAAGCCCGGTCGGTGGTGGGGCCGACGGAGGCATGGTCGCCCATGACCTTGTGAATGGGTGGCAGGCGCCAGCCTGACGGGATGAG
>OHUK01000318.1_pt1 | contig 35442 bp, 39 predicted proteins | sample 1579201 | NCBI WGS metagenome assembly OHUK01 (sample SAMEA3879528, study PRJEB24766) | human gut metagenome | biome: human-associated habitat; feature: feces | place: USA | collected 1985/1987 | reverse complement strand
CTGCACAAACCAATAGTCATAGAGCTGCTTTACCATCGCCTCTAAATTATCATTTGTCCGCATTCAGAGGCTTTACTACACGATTGCAGATTCATGCATTCACCATTAAGTCTTCCTGAAATGCGTGACAAATTGTCGATTCGCGGCCGAAGGTAGCGCTACTCGCGGCCGACGGTAGCATTACTCGCGGCCGCGAGCAGCACGAATGGCGGCCGCGAGTAGACAAGTTCCTAAAGAGCTTCAGAGCCGACATCTTGTTTTATCCTTGCGAAGTAATGCGTCGGTCCTAGGGAGCAGAGACGACTGCACACCGTCCCATGTTCGCTGACAAGCATAGGGACAGGGGGACGAAATTCGCCATGTGCTTGCTTTTTGCCGTTTCCGAAGATAAAAAACAAGTCCTCTGGCAGTTTGTTTAACAGCTTTTTTCTACTTTTGCAAAAATATATAATTCTACAAGCGTTCCAACACTGAAACTTAGTCCGTTAGAACGCCACTTCAAACAACACACCATAATGATTACAGAAAACCAGGGCATATATGATGCCCGCAAATTGGGCAAGGCAAAGTTTGCAGTGCTCGGCGTTCAGCACCTCTTTGCCATGTTTGGCGCAACCATCCTCGTTCCGCTCATCACCGGCCTCGACGTGAGCGCCACCCTACTCTTTGCAGGTATCGGCACCCTCATTTTCCATTTCATCTCCCAACTGAAAGTGCCGGCTTTCCTCGGCTCAAGTTTCGCTTTTCTCGGCGGTTATGCCTCTGTCAAGCAGCTGTGTGTGGCGCAGGGTCTCACCAACGAGGTGGCGCTCGACTATGCCTGCATCGGCGTGGCCGCAGCGTCGCTGCTCTATTTCGTCATGGCCTTTTTGCTCAAGATGTTCGGCACGGAAAAGGTGATGCGCTTCTTCCCGCCCGTGGTGACAGGTCCGATGGTCATCGCCATCGGTCTGACGCTCTCTGGCTCTGCCATCAGCAACTGCCAGCAAAACTGGCTACTCGCCGTCACGGCCATCGCCATTGTCATCGCCACGTCGATTTGGGGCAAGGGCATCATCAAGATTGTGCCGATTCTGCTCGGCGTGCTCGGCTCCTACATCCTGGCGGCCGCAACGGGCGAGGTTGACTTCACGAAGCTCAGCGAGGTGGCTTGGGTGGGACTGCCCATTAACATGGAGCGCACGGCATTTGCCGTCATGCAGTCGCCCAATTTCGACCTCATCATCACGTCGGTCATCGCCATCTTCCCCATTGCCTTTGCCACCATCATGGAGCACATCGGCGACATGTGTGCCATCCAGAGCACGGTTGGCAAGAACTTCATCAAGGACCCCGGCCTTCACCGCACGCTCAGCGGCGACGGTTTGGCCACATTCCTGGCTTCTCTCTTCGGGGCTCCTGCCAACACGACGTACGGCGAGAACACGGGCGTGCTCAACCTCACGAAAGTGTTTGACCCCGCCGTGATCCGCCTGGCGGCCTGCTTCGCCATCCTGCTCAGTTTCTGCCCCAAATTCGCCTGTCTCATCGGATTGATGCCTGCTGCCACCATCGGCGGCGTGAGCCTCATTCTCTATGGCATGATTTCGGCCGTCGGCGTACGCAACCTCGTTGAAGCCTCGGTCGACTTCTCGTCGTCGCGCAACGTGTTTGTTGCCGCCCTCATCCTCGTGGTGTCGATTGGCGTGCAATACGGCACAAACGGCGGTGTGCAAATCGGCCCCGTCGCCATCTCCGGCCTGGCGCTCGCCGCCCTCGTCGGCATTTTCCTCAACGCCATCCTCCCCGAACAACTCGGCATGAAGGTGAAGAGCTTCAAGGGGAAGGACAAGTCGCACTTGAAATAATGCTGAAGCACCACATGGGAAATCTCCATGACGGACCTACGCCTTGGTATCTATTAAGGATTCAGCGAGAACATAAGTCGGTGTTCTATATTAAATAAAGTTGGTATTAAAACCCAGCATGATATTTTGAGCACCTACATATCACACGAAACAAACATCATACCCTATCCACCTTATGATTTCAAATACCAAACTTTTGCAATTCATTACCGCCTTCCTGCTCTTCATCGGCCTGGCCGACATAAAGGCGACGGCACAGGTCGTTGAAAACCCGAAAGAGGTGTGCGACCTTTTAAACCGTATCGGTGGGGAAGGCACTGCCAAACGCATCGCCACCGCCATCGACCCTTCCGTGGCCTCGGCAGGCAGAGAAGCCTTTGTGCTGACCTCGCAAGACGGGAAACCCTGCATCAAAGGTTCAAACGTTTCGGCGCTGACCACGGGCATCAACTGGTATCTCAACCACTATGCACATGTCAACATCGCCTGGAACAATCTGACGACCGACCTCTCGCAGGTGGAGTTCCCCGTGCCGACGAAGCAGGAGAAACACTCCACAACGGTTGGCTACCGCTACTACCTCAACTATTGCACTTTCTCTTATTCCATGTCGACTTGGACTTGGGAGCGCTGGCAAAAGGAAATCGACTGGATGGCGCTCCACGGCATCAACATGCCGCTGCAAATCGTTGGTCTCGACGTGGTGTGGCAGAAACTCCTCACGCAAGATTTGGGATATACCGACGACGAGGCCAACGCCTTCATCGCCGGACCGTGTTTCCAAGCTTGGTGGGGCATGAACAATTTGCAGGGATGGGGCGGCAAGAACCCGGCATGGTGGTATAAGCGCCAGGAGGCCCTCGCGAAGAAAATTCTGGCCCGCGAGCGCGAACTGGGCATGGAACCGGTTTTGCCGGGCTATGCCGGCATGGTGCCGAGCGACATTGCCAAGAAAGGCTATTCGGCCAACAACCAAGGAAACTGGTGCGGCTTCCTGCGTCCATACATTCTTGACCCCAACACGGAGGCGTTTGCCGAAATCTCCGCGAAATATTACGCACGCCTCGCGGAGGTGATGGGCACGTCGGCCTACTACAGCATGGACCCCTTCCACGAAGGGGCCAACACGAGCGGCATCGACGTGGCCTCGGCCTACAAGCGCATCGGCGAAGCGATGTTCAAGGCCAACGGCAAAGCGAAATGGGTCATCCAGTTTTGGCAATGGAGCCAGGCGCAATATAATGTGCTTTCGCAGGTGTCGAAAGGCAAACTCATCGTGCTCGACCTCTTCAGCGATGCCCACACGCATTTCGGAGAATATAACGGACACGATGCCGTTTACTGCATCCTCCCGAATTTCGGCGGACGCACGGGACTCTTCGGCCGCCTCTCGAAGGTGATGAAGGATTTCTACGCACAGAAATCGTTGAACACCAACGTGAAGGGCGTTGGGGCAACGCCGGAGGCCATCGAGCAGGTGCCGGTGCTCTATGATGCCCTCTTCGAACTTCCCTGGCGCGCCTCGGCTCCTTCGCCGCAGGCGTGGCTGAAGGATTATACGTTGGCACGCTATGGCACATCAAACACGGCGGCACAGAAGGCCTGGGAACTGGTGCGCAACTCGGCGCTCAATTGCGAAACTTCATTGCAAGGCCCCCACGAGGCGGTGTTCTGCGCTCGTCCATCGCTCACTGTCGACCGCGTGTCGAGCTGGGGCGGAACGGGCATTTTCTATGACACACAGATGATGGTGGGCGCTGCCCACAACCTGCTGGCGGCACAGTTATCGGGGGCCAACTACAGTTATGACCTGACGGATTTCTCTCGCCAGGCACTGACCGACTACGGCCACCAGCTCCTCGCTTCCATCAACGAAGCGGCCAAAAGCCAAAACGAGGCGGAGGCTTATGCCAAACGACGGGACGCTTACTTGCAACTGATGCTTGACCTTGACGAACTGCTCTCCACCAACGAGAATTTCATGCTCGGACGCTGGACGAACATGGCACGGGGCATTGCCGACGAGGCGGAAGGCACCACTGAAGCCGACCGCCAATGGCTTGAACTCAACAATGCGCGAACGCTGATTTCGACGTGGGGCGACGAGAACTCAAGCGAGGCCAGCGGACTACGCGATTATTCCTACCGCGAATGGGCAGGCATGATGAAGGATTTCTATTATCCGCGCTGGCAAGCGTTTTTCAACAACCGCGACAACGGGAAGGTCCTTCCAAACTGGTTTGCCAACGACTGGAAATGGGCGCACAACGCTTCGCTGAGCTATTCCGACCAACCAACGGGCAACACGGCTGAAGTGGCGGCACGCCTGCTCGGAAAGTATTTCGCAACGCTGCAAAAGACTGACGGCACTCCTTATTATATATACCGCTACCTCGCCACCGATGCGACATCAACACTCGTCTTTTCCGCACTGCGCGGAGAGACGTTCACGCTGCCACTGACAACGCCAACCGACGGAACGACGCTTTCTTTCGGCATCGACCTGGACAACGATGGCACCATTGCCGACAACGAAATGACGGAAACGACCGCGATGAACATTCCGGCAACGGCGGCATGCGGCAAAGCGAAAGCGATGCTGAAATTCAACGACGGCACGCAACTGCTCTTCACCGTTATCCTCAAAGACAACATCACGGAGGCGAGAAGCGTGACGGTGCAGACGGCCGACGCGAAACAGGGGCGCGTGCAGATTTCTGGAACAACGAAACTCACGGTGACAAACGCCAAGGAGGTGACCATGCGTGCCACTCCCGCCAATGGCTGCGAATTTCTCAACTGGACGGATGATGCAGGACGCGTGGTGAGCACGGAGAACCCGTACACCTATTATGGCGCGGCGCCGCAGACTTTCACGGCACATTTCTTTGCCGACAAATGGGGTATGCCGCAGGAGAACATGGCGGACTACAACGACATGAAATCCTTCGGGCAATTTCTCCGCTCCATCGCTGTGGCGCAAAACGGCGGTGAAGAGAAAAACGTCTATGCCGTCACTGACTGTCCTGAATCGCTCTGCCAGACAACGCAGACGGTGAAGGCGCCACAAGGCAGCCGCTTCAAGCTCCACTGGCTTTCTTCTGGCGGCCTCAACTATTGCCGTCTCTCGGCCTACATCGACCTCAACGCCGACGGCGACTTTGAGGACGAGGGGGAAGTGTTGGAAGTTTACGGCAAGAAGGAAAGTCCCGCCAACGATGCGCTGAACGATTATGTCTTGACCGTGACGCTCCCCTACGACCTGCCACTGGGCATCACCCGCCTCCGTTTGCGCTTCGACAGTTCCTGGGCATCGGGCTGGGACAGCAAAACGGACGGCATGCCGGCCAAGAGCGAAACGAAGCGCATGGTGTATGACATCCCTGTGTTGGTGACGGACAAATCGTCGGAGGCTTGCACCGTGACGGTGAAATCGGCCGACATGAAACAAGGAACGGCTGACGCCAACGGCCAGCCAGACACTTACACCTACCGTGCCGGCGAGGAAATCGTGTTGCGTGCCTACCCTGCCGATGGCTATGCCGTTGACCACTGGACGGACACCTACGGACGCCGCGTGCCGCAAGCCTGGAGCGATGGCAATTTTCTCCGTTTCTATGCCCCCGAGAGTGGCACATATACGGTGGTTTTCAAACCTGCAACCACCGACGGCATCAGTGCCGTTGAAAACTCCGCTTCCAAGGCCGCCTATGTCTATGACTTACTGGGCCACAAATTCGCCAACGGCAGTTTTCAGCACCTCCCTTCACGCATCTACATCGCAAACAAAGAAAAACGGATGGGCAAGTGAACGGACTGCCGCCAGGCAAACTGAAAGCGACACCATTTACCACCTACGTATAAAACAAAGCGGATGGAAACACTTAAATGTTTCCATCCGCTTTGGCTTTTGTGGAGAGAGGGGGAGCTATGTCGGCGGGCCAGCTGTTTATTTATTTCTTCTTGCCCATCCAGTTGATATAGTAACTCAACGTGAGCATGAAGTAACGGGGCAAGACATCCGTGTAGCGCTCAATGCGGCCCGTGGTGGTCACTTCGCTCTGATAAACACGGTTCTGAGCGAGAAGGTCGTGGATCTTGAAATGGAGGCCGAGGCGGTCATCGAAGAAATATTTTGAAAGCGAAGCGTCCCAGTTGGTCACGGTTTGATTAAGCAAAGCCTGACTGTTGCCAGCATAGAAGACGGTTCGCACGAAGGTGGCAAGCTGGATGCCGAAAGGCAGCGTGTAACTGAGGTCGCCATAGAGCACCGTTTCGCGATAGTCGTCGCTCATGCCCGGCTGGCACACATGGCGGAAAGCAGTGGTCCAACGGCCATAGAAACGGAATTTGTCACCAATGGTGGCTTGCAGGCCAAGACCTGGCGTGAAGCCCACGTTGCGCAGAAGACCAGCGGCGGCAGTCTGTCCAGCAAGGCTGGAGCGGTTTTCGGCCTGATAATAGTCGGAATCGAAAAAGACGCTGAGATAGAAGCGTTTTTTGGCATCGAGCGGTGTCGAAAACCGCGTGCTTCCCTGAACGGCATGCGTGCGCGAGGTGTTGACGGGCTGATAGGTGCGAACGGCCGTGGCAGCATCGTAAGACGACTGCATGGCGATGTCGTTATGCAAACGGCGGTAATTAGCGTCGATGTTCCACGAACGGCCCGACTTGATATGTTGCAAACGATAGGCAGAACCCACCTGATGGGTGAAGGAATTGCCAAGTTGCTCATTGCCCAAGAAGCGATTGAGCGGGTCGGAGGCGTCGCGGATGGGAAGAAGTTGCAGGAGGGAGGGCATGGTGGGCCGACCTTGATAGCGGGCCGACCACTCCGGCATCCACGTGCGGCCTTCGCGGCTCTCGCGCTTCCAGCGGAGCGTCAAGTCGGGCTTAAAGAAGAAGCCGCTGCGAAGGGGGCGGTATTGGCGGCCTTCGCGGTCATAGTTGAGCGTGCTGCGCTGGTAATAGAAAGCCTCGTCGCCCTCAAGGAGGAGAGACGTGCCGTTGCTGAAAAGTATCTTGTGGGAGAAACGCAGACCAGCCTCGGCCTTTTCTTCTTTTTCAACGGAATAGTAGCTGTTGGCCTCGTCAAGGCATACCGACTGCCAAGACGTTGAAGGAAGCTGGCCGAGCTGTTGAAGCGCCCAACCCTGTCCTTCGGCCCATTCCGTCATACGTTCAAGACGATATTCGGGATGATTGGACGTTCCGTAGCGGTAGGTATAGCGCAGGCGGGGCGTCAAGACGCCATCGTAACGCTTGAGATGTTCATACTTATGCACCCATTCGAGTTCGGGATTCAGATCGAGAGTATAGTCGCGATGAAAACGATAACGGCGGCGGGCGTCGGTGGCGGGGTCGGCATACGTTGTCAAGCGATAGTTGGCAAAATCATGCCGCTTCAGCGTGGCATGCTTCAGCGTTGCATTGAAGTTGAGAAGGTCGGAGCCGAAGACAAACGTTGACTTCCAAACTGGACGGTGGCTCACGCTGCGCTGACGCACCAACGATGGGGAGAGGAGACTGTTGAGCAGGGCATTTTCCGCCCCTTTTGCCTCTTCAAGACGGATGATGCTGTCGAGCGAAAGGTCGCTCCATGCGTTTCTGGCAGGAAGGTAATAAGACAGGGCGCGATAATCGTTCAGGTTGCGGTTGCGGGAGAAATTGAAGTCATAGCTGACCGTGTGTTGCCAGTGTCCAGACTTCCTAACACGCAGGGCGGTGGCGGCCTCAGCGGTGAGGTCCTCACCATCAAAATGCTCTTCGATACGGTTCATGAGGTTGGTCGACGAGAGATAGGTCTCCTCGTTCCGCCAACTGTTCTTCTCGCTGTCTTTTCTGCTGACGGAACCACTGGCCGTTAAACGCCACGTTCCGTTTGGCTCCATATAATAAGAGAGACGGGCGGTCTTTCTACGGATTCTCCCCGACGGATCGGGATCTTCCATATTGGCGATGTCCATCATCTGGCGGTTCAAGTTGAAATTGTTGACATCGGCATTGACGGAGAACATCTGGCGGTCGTCGGCACGCATCAAGAAGGCTTGCCCACCCCAGAGGTTATCGGTGCCGCCATCGGCAGAAATTTTGGCCATCCACATGCCGATGTACTGTCGCTTGAGGCGCACGTCCATGACATAGTTTTCGTCGTGCATATCCTTGCCCGTGAGTTCCGAGAGTTCTCCCGCCTTGTCGTAGACCTTTATGCGGCTGACCACATAAGCGGGCAAATTGTCGAGCGCGGCCTGGATGTTTCCGTTGAAGAAATCCTTGCCGCTGATGAGCAGGTTGTCAACGCGCTTACCGTTGATTTTGATTTCTCCATTGTTCAGTTCGGCCCCAGGAAGCTGCTGCACGAGTTTTCTGAGCGATTCCGTTTGGGCCAGGTTAAAAGCATCGGCATTATATATGATTGTGTCGCCCCTGTGGAACATCTTGATGCGCGTTCCTCTGACCTCAGCCTCGCCAAGCTGTTGCTCCTTGGCGCAGGGGATGAGATAGATGGCAGGCACTTTCACCTTCGTTTTTCCATTTTCAGGCACCACCTTGCTGCGGTATTCTTCAAAACCCTTTGCTTCAACCACGAGCATATAGCCCTCTCTGGCTGGCGCGACAAGCGAAAACGTCGCACCGCTGTGTTTGTCGACAAAAGTGTTGCTCCAATGGTCGCCTCTCTCGGTGATGAGTTGATAGCGCGTGGTGTCGGTTGCAAGAACGGTTTCTCCATCCATCGTCATGAGGCGCACAACGGCACGGCTCACGCCTTCACGCGTCAACACACTGCTGACGTCGCCTTTTATCTGGATTTCCTGGGCAGTGGCACATAAAGCGCTGAGCGTTAGAATGAACATTAACAATCTTTTCATGGATACATCGGGATTTAAGTCTTTTAAATATTTGCCGCAAAGGTAACTTTTTTTTTAAAAAAAAATCTTGAGCCCATGATTTTTTGATACTACGCCATTGAATGTCTATGGGGCTAACGGTTTGTTTACGGCCTTGTCGCCAAGCCATCACGACTAAGAAATGCCAGAATTGGCATTTCTTAGTCGTGCAATATAGAATGTACACGGATTTTTTTGCAATATTGCCACTTTTTCCGTGTATAGAATCACGTACAACCCATGGTTTAAGTTGTATTTCTGCTTCCATCTCGAATCTATAGAAACCAAAAACAGCGGCCTACGATTTCTCGTAAGCCGCCGTAATAGAAGCGTGGACCAGCTAGGGCTTGAACCTAGGACCTCCAGATTATGAGACCAATAGAATGATAGTCCGCGATATTCCGTTATTATAAACTTTCATTGATTACCAACGGGTTAGAAGCACTAAAGTTAAATCTACAATAAAACGAGAAAGGAGGCCAACATTAAAGGCCTCCTTTCTCGTTTTATCGAGATTATTTCTTCAAGAAGCCATATTCATACACATTAGGCTCTATGTGAGCAGCAAGTAGTTTCATGGACTGTCTGAGGTCGGCAAGCAAGGCATTATAGGTTGCATCCTCGCTGGTGGAGTTCATTTGGACCTTTCCACTCTTCGTGGTCTTTGTGCCTTGGAAGTGCATCTTTATATCATAGTAAGAAGCATTAGGGTTGGCTCCTGCTTGTTTGTGATAGTAACGCCATAGCTCTCTTCCGGCATCCAATACAGCTTGTGCTTCTTGTGAAAACTCCAAAGGTTCTGTAGGAGTGAATGAATTGCCATCTGGTGTCTGAGCTTCTTGCTCTGTAAATAGGTCTTGTATTGTTCCTTCTTGCAGAGGCTTTTCCTCTTTCACTTTGCCCATGATGAAGTCGTGCATAAAATGACTCTCGAAGTTGTCTTGTGCGCCTACCTCTTCCTCGCTGAATGGAATCCAATGGTTAGTGCCATGCTGGCTTTGGATGTTGTTTTTTTCATTGAATAACGTGAAGACTAAGCAGTCGGATAAAAAATGTTCGTTGCAATTCCATTCCTTATTTGGATATAGAAATTGGTCTCGGTCATTTACCCATGTTGCTTCGGTACAAAGTCTGACACTGAAATAAACACATGATGGTATGACATTCTTTCTTGTTATCCAAGTACCTTTTACCTGTTTTAGGTCATTGGTAGATGGTGCTAAAGTCAAGAACACACCTCTGTTATTTTGAAAGTCAGTTCCTAAGAATCGCAGGTATCCAAGATGGTCTCCTTGTTTGTCGTAAAACTTTCTGAACCAGTCTATAATTAGTTCGCCTCCCTTACAAGAATAGATGTTCTTGCTGCCAATCATATTGGCTTTGCCGTCGTAAACATCAGCAATGCAAGATACGAACTCTTCCTTCTCTGCTAGGTGAAATATTTGGAAACCATATGGGAAATGCCCTGTTACATTATCGAATGTGTTTGCTGGAACGATAAACATCCTACTTAGCTTTGCTTGGTATTTAGCTCGAAATCCAGAAAAGTTTGGACCTTGTAGTGCTTTCAGTGTAGAGAACAAGGCAAGTGTGCAATCAGGAATATCACTTGCTACTCTTGCAAAGAATTGTGCGAATATCTCATTGCCAGCTCTTCCAAGTTCCTTCTTGTACTTGTCTTTTGTAAAGGTGTAGGCTAATCCCTTTCGGTTGTTACCTGTTCCAGTAACTGTTCTTGCATTGCTGGCTTCTGCACAAGGTGGATTGATATAAACAATAAGTTTCTTGCGTCTTTCTTCATTTGTTATGATGTCTTTTAGACCAAGAGGTAATTTGTCGAAAGAGTCATTGAGAAAGTCAAATTGAAATACATGACTATCCAAAAGGTTGGCAGTACCGACCTTTTCCATATTAGTAATTCGGTCGTGCATAACATCAACGTCTGCTTGGTCTAATGTGCTTGCCCAAATTTGATATTTGTTAGTAAGGCCAGCAAGAAGGTTCCCTGTGCCAGCACAACAATCCCAAATGTAATATTCATCTTGCCAGTCTTCTCCCAAATCTTTAGCGATGTATTCTTGTGAGAGTTCTACCCAGCATTGAGGTGTGAAGAATGAGCCTTTGCGCTCTCTGATGTCTTGCGGAACAAGTAAGTCTCTACGATTAAGTAGGTGGTCAGAATTATTTTTACATTTGAAATGTTCTATCGGGATGCAGATACGCCACCTTGGGTGAAGGAGCAATGCGGGCATTGCGACTGAAAACAAGGTAAGTAGATGCGCCCGAGAGGACGTTGCAAATGTAAAAATAATGCTCTTGGCACATATATAAAAATAATTTTGACCACCTACTTATATAGCTATGGTGTATTGCCTGATGGCTATCGGATTCCGCTTTACAGCTATAGGATATTGCAAGCAACAGATAGGACTAAAGTCTCTATGACCGTCATCCCGCAACGTCCTTATACGATTTCAATCTTGCTCTTTCCCCCTGCCGGTTGCTTGACAAGTCGGATTTGCGGACTGATTTGGGAGCGTATCTGGTCGGTGTGGCTGATGACGCCCACCTTCCTGCCCTGTGCATTCTCAAGGTTGGAGAGCGCCGACATAACGAGGTCGAGAGAGGCGTGGTCGAGGTTGCCAAAACCCTCGTCGATGAAGAGGCTGCCGATGCTCAGATTGTGGCTCGAGAGCGTGGCAAGTCCCAAGGCCAGCGCGAGACTGACAACGAAGGTTTCGCCGCCAGAAAGCGAACTGACGTAGCGGTGCTCGTCAAACATGTCGCGGTCGATGATTTCCAGCGTGAGCGTGCCAGGCATGTTGCGGAGTTCATAGCGCGGCGAGAGCTGGCGCAACTGGGCGTTGGCGTGGCTGACCAGGAAGCCAAACGTGTAGCTCTGGGCCAGTTCACGAAATTTCTTGCCGTCGGCACTTCCCAAGAGCGCATCGAGACGACGCCACTCTTCTGCGTTGACACGCGCCACTTCGAGGTCTTTCAACCGACTGGCGGCCCGTTGCTCACTGTCTTCATGCTGCTTGAGACAGAGGTTAAGACTGAGCACATGCGCTTTCTGCACGTCGATTTCCTGAAGGAGCGATGCCTCGCTGGCCTTCAGACTTTCGCGCGTCTCGTCGCCCGTGCCAGAGGGCTGGCTTGGCTTGCTGCGCAATGCCAAAAGGGCTTCGCGCGCCGTTTGGAGACGTGTGCTGGCAAGCGTGAGCTGCTTTCTCGCCTCGTCAAGGCGGTCGCGCAGTTGTTTCCAGTCACAATGCTCCGAGAAGATTTTCTCAAGTTCGGCAAACTGCATCGGCGAATGCGTAGAATTGAATTTAACAATCCACACGTCGAGGTCGGCCATTCGCTGGCTCAATTCTCCCTGCCGCGTCATGCGCGTCTGCAAAAGATTCTGCTGCGTTCCCTGCAACTGCCGCAGGCGTCCAGAAGCCTGTTCGTTCACGCCGCGTGCCAGCGATTCCTTCTGACGTGCCGCCGCGATTTCCGCCGAGAGAAGCTCCTCTTCCTTTTCTGGCGTCGTATTGCTGAAAAGCCTTGAAAGTTCGTCGCGCTTGGCTTGCAGGCGTTCCTGCATGGCCTCCTTTGCCTCCACAGCCTGCGTGTATTGCTGGCGGGCCTCATTCAGACGGTTGCTCAGAGCCTTCACCTCTTCATGAAGGAGTTCGCAGGCACGCTGCTGCTCGTCGAGGTTTTTGCACGTGTTGAGCCAGTCGTCGTGGAGCGTCGAGAGGCGCAGGCGGAAGTTGTCGGGATTGTTTTTCCATTCCGAAAACCATCCAGAGAGCGTCACCATCGAGTCGAGGTCCTGGTAAAGCTCACTGCATGAGCGGTCGGACTTCGTCAAGATTTCCTCCTGCTCCTCAGCAGAAGCCGCCGCCACGCGATATTGCGTGTTGAGGTCATTGATATGGTCGCGATCTTCCGCCATCTGCGCTTCGAGAACACTGATTTGCTCGTTAAGGCGGTTGATGTGGCCCTGGTGGAAGTTAAACGTTTCCAGTTCCTTCTCCGCCTCAGAAGCCGCGCGGCGCGTATTGTCAATAAGCAGGCCAATCATGAGGCGGCGTGCATCGCGTGCCACAGAAGGCGAGCAATCGGCAAACGAATTATCGAGATAGGCATACGCATGCCACTGTTCCACGTCCGCCCTCTGTCGTGCCTCACGGCTTTGGAGGTTTGAACGCTCAGAAGCCAGGCGTCCTTCGCTGGCCGCCATCTCTTCCTTCAACTGGCCCACCAGACGCTGCATCGCGTCGAGTTGTTCTTTAGCCTCGTTAAATTCCTTTTCGAGATTATTGAGCAATTCGCCAAGTTCGCGCTCCGTCTCCGTGTGGTAAGGATGGTGCGTTGCCCCGCAAACGGGACAAGCCCTGCCCTCCTTGAGTTGTTTGCGCAACTTCACGATGTTTTCACTCTGGCTGAGCGTCAGCGCCACATTGAGGCGCTTATGGGTTTCCGCGAGCACGAGCAATTTGTTTTCGGCCGCCGCCAAATCCTTCTGTTTCTGCTTCTGCGCCGCCTCGATTCGGCTGATTTCCGCCCGTTTGTCGTCGATTTCCTCATAGCCCGAAGCAATACTTTCCCAGAGCGTCTGGGCATGCTCCAAGGCCAGCAGACGGTTGCGGTTGTCGGAGAAACGTTGCTGGAGCTTCGCGCTGTCGTGTCCCTGATTGTTTTGGCGGTGGATAAGCAGTTCGCCTTTGAGCGTGTCCATGTTCGCCTCGTTGTCGTGCTGCTTCTTCTGATAGCGCTCCGCAGAGAGCTTAATTGATGCCTGGCGCTGTTGCAGTTGAGCACATTTCTTGCGGCTTTGCTCATTGCTCCGCGTTTCGATGTTGAGCGCAGAGAGTTTGTCTTTGATGAGGTCAAACTTGTCAAACATGAGGCGGTGTACAGAGAGCGCCTGCTGATGGAGCTTGAGGGCTTCAAACGCCTTCTCGCTTTCCTCCAAGTCGGCATTCTTCTGTCTGAGCGCCGAGGTGCGTTCCTCAAAGGCCGTCTTCTTCTCAACGAGCTGCACGTCGGCCCGCTTCAGTTCGCCTTCAGCGCCGCGTATCTCTCCGTTGAGCACATGGCCCCGACTGATGGCTGGGCGACGCATAGAGAGGCGTCCTTCGGCCTCAGAAACGCGCTCCCGCGCCTGGTCGAGGGCTTCGCCAGCTTCCCTGAGTTGGCGGCGTTCCGAAAGGATGTCGTTCGACGTGCGCTCTTCATCGCGCTTGATTTGCTCGATGTCGGCACGCCGCATCTTGATTTCCTGGAAAAGCGGTTGCACGTCGAGCACAGAATCATAGCGCTCCAGGCGCAACTCGTCGCCACGCAGCGACATATAGGCTTTGTTGGCACCTGCATATTGCTCTTCCAGACGGGCCACCAGCGAGGTGGCCTCATCGAAGTCGGCAAACCACTGCAATTGCTGCTGCACGAGCTGCTGGCGCTCCGTGAGCGTCTTGATGGTGGCAGAAGCCAAGGAATATTCCTCCTTCTTCGCAGCGAGTTCGTCGTCGCTGAGGTGGTTTTTCATGATTTCCTGCAAATTGCTCGTCAGGATTTCAACGCTTTGCTGGGCCTCGACCGTCTGCTCATGGATGGTGCGGGAGATTTGTCCGTAGATTTCAGTTCCCGTCAGTTTCTCCAGCAAGGCCGACTTCTCGCTGCGCCCAGCACGGAGGAAATTCGCAAAACTATTTTGCGCCAGCATGACGGTGCGCGTAAACTGCGTATAATCCAGTCCGATGATTTCCGGAATGCGGCGGTCGATTTCCGCCTCTGGAATGGTTTCCTTGTGGGGCGCGAGGCGTTGCAGGCTACGCACCACCTTGTCGTAGTTGTCCGTTCGTTTAAGCCGCAAAGTCCATTTCGCCTCGTAGCGTTCCCCCGCAGTGGTGGTAAACTCCACAGCGGCGAGGGCTTCGCGGCAGCCGCGACGGAGAATGCCCCGCACGTCGGTCGGCGAAATGGCCTGTGCGCGGTTGGGATTTTTCTTCACGTCGTCGCCCGTGATGCGCTCCGCATTTTCAAAGCGCGGCGCGTGGTTGTAGAGCGCCAGACAAACGGCATCGAGAATGGTGGACTTGCCCGCCCCCATGTCGCCCGTGATGGCGAAGAGCCCAGCAGAGCGCAAAGGCTCCTGCGTGAAGTCGATGACCTGTTTTCCCTCAATTGAGGTGAGGTTGCATATCGTGATTTTCTCTATTTTCATTGTTCTCCCTCCTTGATTTCAGAAACGGCCTTTTCATAGGCCGCGTTGAAGCGTTGCTGAAGCGCTTCGGGCATGTCGGTGTTGTAGCGGCTCTCAAAAACCCGCTTGGCCATGTCGATGGGCTGAATGCTACGCAGCGTCTCAACGGAGCCAATTTTTCCCGGCTCGGAAGCGGCAGGGGGCAGTTCGCGCACCATGCGACAAAAATGAACCGCCTTGTCGGCCAACGCTTCTGTAGCCTCGTGGAGCAACGAAGGGTTGGGCTGATTTTCGAGCACACGCATTTCGAGATAGGGCCAGGTGGCGCCGTCGTCGTTTTTCTCGCGCTGCGGCAGAGCGGCAATGGCGTCGAAGAGAGCATCGGTGCTTACGGCACCGCGATTGGGGATGGAAAGCAGCGCACGCAACGGCGTATATTCCAGGCGGCTGACCTCCGTCTCGCCCGTTTCGCTGATGGTGACGAGGTTGACACCGTGGCGGTATCCCTTTTCAGAGAACGACATCGGAAGGGCACTGCCAGCATAATACATATCAGACTTCACACCGCCAACGCGCTGGGCTTTGTGGATGTGTCCCAAAGCCGTGTAGAGCGCCCCGCAGTCAACGCGGCCCGCCTCAACGCAGTCTTGTCCGCCAACAACAAGGCGTTCGCTGTGCTCATCCTGGCAGATTTCAGCCCCGGCGGCATAGAAATGGGCGGCGACAACGGCCGGTAGCGACTTGAAAGGCGTTGTGCGATAGCGCTTGCAGAGGTTGTCGAGAAACCATGCCAGCCCCTCCGTCGTTGAAAGTCCCGAGGGATAGTCGCTGGTGCGCAGATAAGGCACGGCAAAGCAAGTGACAACGGCTTCCTGCTGCCCAAGCGGACTTAGAGGCAAGAGATAATGGTCGAAATCAACCTCTCCGGATTCCTCCAGCCGGCGCACCATTCCGCGCACATAAACATTGTGCACCTTGAGCAGTTCGGCAGGCGCTTCGAGGCGTCCTGCCGAGTCGTGGTTGCCGGCAGTGGCCACCACCTGCAGTCCTTCAACAGCACTCGTTGCCTGAATGAGGAAATCGAAGAACTGCTTTTCGGCGCGTGCCGGTGGATTGGCGGTGTCGAAGATGTCGCCAGAAATGATGAGCGCGTCGGGACGCTGCTGCCTAACTACTTCCAGAAGCCAGCTAAGAAAATGGGCGTGCTCGTCAGCGCGGTCGTGTCCATGAAATGTGTTGCCGAGATGCCAGTCGGCGGTATGTATGAGTTTCATAATGTCGCGAACTTAGATGAAACGCAAAATTACGCTTTTTTTAGGGATGTGGAAAGGATAGTTTTCTAAAAAATTGGCAGAATTTCAGCGCAGCGAACGGGCGCAACAGATGGGCGTGACGGACGGGCGCGACGGAGCAGTGAAGAATGATACCGACGCAAGATGAACACGACATCATCGGAACAAAATCGGCAACACCCTCCATCAGCAAACGCCGCGATGATGCCCAAAAAAATACCGCCAAAGAATTTGCTGCCGTTTGCCACCCATTTTCGTCCACTTAGGCAGGCTTTCCAACCGCTTGGACAATAAACGAAAAAAGGCGGGGTTGCCCACCTCTTTTATTATATGTACTTTTGTATGTGGAATTTCTCAGACATACGAATTCGTTTCGTAGCTCACAGAATGACAATTCGCCCTTGGCCACTCGCTTCAAACGACGAAGCTTACACGCCAAGGGACAAAAGAAGAAAGAACGTATGTCACAATCTCAGACTCCAGGCAATCATGGTGGCTTGGAGAATATAGAGATAAAACACTCCCACCTGGGTCGAAGATGATCCGGGTGGGAGTTTTTTTTGTGCGAAGAAAGGGGAGGCGAAGCGGGACGGCACAGCGCTGAGGCCCGATTGAAAGTTAAGCGGGTTACTTACACGTTATCGATTTGCGGCCGCGAGTCGTGCTGCTCACGGCCGAAGGTAACACGACTCGCGGCCGAAGGTAGCGCTGCTCGCGGCCGGAAATCGATAACTTGGTATAGGCTGAGAGATTCCCGATGCGGACTTTGAAGGGACGGATTACACGCTTTTTGCGGCGGAGGATGGGGCGAAGGTTTGTAGCTCACTTTGCTCGCAAAGTGAGGGCCACGAACACGTAGCGAACATGGTCAACGCTTTGGAGCTTAATCTTGTTATTTTTCAGCCTATGCTTGGCCGCCACAATATTCGTCCCCCTCACTTTGCGAGCAAAGTGAGCTACAGTGCTTCGCCTTAGGGCTTCGCCAAATATCCGCACATCGCCCCTTTCAGCTATGTCGCAACTGCCATGTTATTGGGCTCAAAACCGCGCAGAGATTTTTCTGGATTTTGAACGCCCTACCCTTCAGAGGCGCTGTCGTCTCTCTACGCAGGCAGCACCACATTGAAGGTTGTCTTTTCGTCTGGTTGTGACGAGGCTGTGATGGTGCCCCATGCAAGGTTACTATCTGCTTGCAAATGCTCAAGCGTGTTTTGCTCAACACCATCACAGAACGTGTCGGCAAGAGAGATGATGAGGGGCTGAGCGGTTTTCTAAGTTGGTGTCAAATGTCAAAAATTCTGACCACCTATTTATTTGCAAAGGTAATTTTTGGGCGGCATACCCGAAAGGGCAAAACACAAGAAATTGGCACGGGCGTATATAAGTAATGGTCAAAATTGCTCAACTTATACTAAAGCACAGGCAAACGGCTCATTCCACGCTTGAGATGGTCACGTTGTCATACTCGCTAACCATGTCAATCAGTTTGGCGTGGCCGTCGCGGCGCTTCACGCGCAGTTCCAAATCCACCCTGTAGACCTTTTCGCCCTGCGCTGACTGCATCTTACACAATTTGAAGGAGGACACCTTGATGTCTATCTTTTTCAATGATTCGGTGATTGATTTGATGCTGGTTTCGGAGGTGGTGGTGAACGAGAGTTCAACCACCATTCTTCCGACATGCGGTATGAACAGGATGAGCACTTCAAGGCCCACGATGACCAAGACGGTCACAATCAGGGCGGCGACATACATTCCGCTTCCGCAAGCCAAGCCGATGGCGGCCGTGACCCATAGTCCGGCAGCCGTGGTCAAGCCGCGCACGACATTCTTCTGGAAAATGATGGTGCCGGCGCCCAAAAACCGATGCCTGAAACGACCTGAGCGGCAACACGGGAGGAGTCTTTCAAATCGATGTTGAAGCCGTATTGCGAGACGATGCAAAACAATGCGCTGCCTAACGCCACCAAGAAGTGGGTGCGAAAGCCGGCTTCCTTCGAACGATATTCGCGTTCGATGCCGATGGCACCGCCAAGCAACATGGCAACGACTGAGCGTAAAAGAATTTCGACAATCATAGGACAATGGGGTTATGTAATGGTTTTCAATTTCGGCATTTGGAGCAAGGGGGGCTTGACCTTTATCAGTTTCTCGCTGACAATGGCTAATAGGGGGTGGCCGACAGGAGTTGTTTCCGCCAGACGCTTGCCCACTGGGGCATCCAATAGCAAATGTATCATATTATTTTGTAACCTCAAATATTTCTGCCAGGAAATCGCCAAGACTTGTCAGCGAATGCCGTGCCACGTTAAAACGTAGCACGGCCCTGATGCAGCCGTCTCTGCTCCCAGAGGCGGTCGTGCCTGCTCCCAGATTCGGTCGCGTCTGGGAGCTGAGACGGTCGCGTCTCGTCCCGTGTGCGCTGAAAGGCATAGGCCCCTAATGGAGAGGGAATGGTTTCACCTGTGTCATCTGCCGTTTTCAGGGATATGCCAACCGTGTGTTTCTGAAAAACAAGAATCCGGTAAATCCGCAGTCAAGCGAATGACTGCGGATTTACCGGATTCTTTTTGTATTTCAGAAATGTCCCAATAGAATTATCTCAACAGGAGCGATATTTCTTCAGCCAGTGCTGCTGCTTCTTTTCGCTCGGGCATCTTGTCTCTTGCGAGTGTCACTTGGATTTGGTGTACAAGCGTGTCTTTGCTTGTTGCTTCTTGCAAATAGCTGAGCGATTTTTTCTGGCACCACTTGAACTGGACCGATGTGTCGCAGGCAATCGCTCCAGGCTCATTTGCCAAAGAATCGGTTGGAATGTAAGGGGCCTTGTCGTAATCGTAGTAACAGACAGTACCATTTTTGAGAGCTTTGACGTGGGCAAGCGTCTTGTTGGTTGAAGGCACTGTCACTTTCACTTCCAATCTGTCGTCAGCCTGATAACTGCATTCCGCAAGGTGTTTCTCCACAATCTGGCAAATACGGTCTTGCAACTGATGGTCTATGTCATCATCACTTCTGTACTTGTCATTGCAGATGTCATAGAGGATATAATATCCGTTCTTACGCAGTTCCAGTTCGCCAAACCAATGCGACGGGGTATGATAGCGGAATGATTCATATTCAGGCTTGACCAATAGTCCATACCTGTCGCGCAATCCGACTTTTCCTGTTTTCTTGTCCTCAACGCAGAAGATGCCTGGATAGGAGCCGAGACTATGGTAGGCTGTTCTGCCAACGCTGAAACAGGTGTATTGGTTGTTACCAATGGCCAAACTCGGCAACATGATGCCCAGATAGATGCTTGAAAAGAACGCAAGGACCATGTTCTTTCGACTTTTATAGAAGCCACTGCACACATAGGCTGCCATGCAAAAACTGATGCCAAGCATCGCCATTCGTAACCATCCGGCATGGGTTTGGGCGAAGAAGAATATCAGCATTGATGCGGCCAAGACCCACAGCCGGCGACTGGGCACTCCATAATACAGATTCAGCAGGTAAAGGCTTGATGTCGGGGCAACAACACAGGCGAAGAGACATAACCTTGCCTCCATATTCAGTCCTGCATACAATGTGCCTATCGCAATCAGCAGCAGAGAGCAATATGCCTTTGCCTTTCTGTCCGTACAAAGCACCTTGCCCAACGCGTCTTTCCACGTCAGGCTGTCAAGCAGACTGTCCTTACGGAACATATTGACGAGGAAGACAACCAGAGGGACTATCCACAACCAAACGGCAATTGCCACATTAAGCCCTTCATACCACGAATGGTTGAAACCGATGTTCAACAAAGGGAATATCTTTGAGGCGATTTCCGTATGTTTGACATCTAATCCATTGCCGACTGTAAGGAAGGTCAATCCGATGAACAGCAATCCAGGAATCCACGCTTTCTTTTCTCTATTGTAAAGCGTGAAGGAGAGCAATATGCGTGACACCACCAGCAACATCACAATCCACATCGCAGGAGAAGCGAACCAGGCGGTTCTGCTTCCCAATGCGGCCACTGTCCACAATGAACAGACGGCCCAATCAAAGCAAAATAATGATTTTCTCATTGTGTTATTATATCGTCAGTTGTCAGTATGTCATCAGTCGTCAGAATGTTGTCAGTCGTCAGAATATCGTCAGCAGTCATTAATCAGAGATGCCAACTCTGAACACGCACTTACCGACTTACGTCTCTTCCTTTATGTTAAGGAGCGGCCAGAAGTAACCATTCTATCATAGGGAAAGGGAAGAAAAGACTTGACCTATACGCCAAAAATTGCAGGTTTTCTCCCTTACTTCGATACAAATTCCTCGACCCATTACAATTTTCTCGGCCCGTTACAATTTTCTCAACCCGCTACAATTTTCTCAACCTCGAACTTGAATCGTTTGCGGCCGCACATAAAAAGTCTTTCAACATTACTTAAAAAGAAAGAGAGGACATCTCCCAGATGGGAGACATCCTCTCTTTTGTATTTCGATTCGTTTTGTTCGAATGAAATTATTCAGCGGCTGGAGCTTCAGTTGCTTCAACTTCTGCGGCAGGAGCCTCAGTTTCAGCAGCAGCCTTCTTAGAACGACGCGTACGCGTAGCCTTCTTCTTAGTCTTGGCCATGTTCTCATCGTAGTCAACCAACTCGATGAAGCACATGTCAGCACCGTCACTCTGGCGGAAACCAGTCTTGATGATGCGGGTGTAACCTCCGGGACGGTCAGCAACCTTTACAGAAATCTCCTGGAAGAGCTCAGTAACGGCGAACTTGTCCTGCAAATAGCTGAAGACAACACGACGAGAATTGGTAGTGTCGTTCTTACTCTTAGTAATCAGCGGCTCTACGTATTTCTTCAACGCTTTAGCCTTAGCTACGGTCGTAGTGATTCTTTTGTGCTTAATCAGAGAGCAAGCCATGTTAGAAAGCATAGCTGCACGGTGAGTGGCAGTACGACCAAGGTGGTTAAATTTTTTATTGTGTCTCATTACAATTATTCTTTATCTAATTTATACTTAGAAATGTCGGTTCCAAACGACAGATTCAGACTCTCCAGCAAATCATCAAGCTCGGTGAGCGATTTCTTACCGAAGTTGCGGAACTTGAGCAGGTCGTTCTTGTTGAACTGTACCAAATCGCCCAAAGTTTCGACATCGGCGGCCTTCAAGCAGTTGAGCGCACGAACTGAAAGGTTCATGTCGACCAACTTGGTCTTGAGAAGCTGACGCATGTGGAGCACTTGCTCGTCGAATTCCTCATTTTCGGCACTTGCAGAATCTTCAATGGTGATCTTTTCATCAGAGAAGAGCATGAAGTGGTAGATGAGAATCTTGGCGGCTTCCTTGAGTGCTTCCTTCGGTTGGATGGAACCGTCCGTCGTGATTTCAAAGATGAGCTTGTCGTAGTCGGTCTTCTGCTCGACACGATAAGGCTCAACCGTGTATTTCACATTACGGATTGGGGTGTAAATGGAATCGATTGGAATTGTATGAACATCAGCGCAGAATTCCCGATTTTCGTCGGCAGGAACATATCCGCGTCCTTTATTGATGGTCAACTCAATCTGCATCGTGGCTTTGGAATCTAAGTGACAAATCACCAGTTCCGGATTTAACACTTCAAATCCAGTAAGACCCTTACCGATATCACCTGCTTTGAACTCAGTGGTATTGGCAACATTGATACTTACCTTCTCAGTTTGGTATTCTTCTACTAACTGCTTGAAGCGTACCTGCTTCAGGTTGAGAATAATGTTGGTTACGTCCTCACGCACTCCAGGAACAGAAGCGAACTCGTGCTCAACGCCGTCAATTTTGATGGTGTTGATGGCGAAGCCTTCGAGCGAGGAGAGCAGGATGCGACGTAAGGCATTTCCGACTGTCGTGCCGAAACCAGGCTCCAACGGACGGAATTCGAATTTTCCGTACGTGGCGCTGTTTTCCAACATGATTACTTTGTCAGGTTTTTGAAATGCTAATATCGCCATGAATAAAATCAGTTTATTAATTAGTTTTTAGAGTACAACTCGACAATCAGCTGCTCCTTGATGTTCTCAGGGATGTCTGCACGTTCTGGCTTGTGCAACAGCTTACCAGCTTTTGCTGATTCGTCCCACTCAATCCAAGGATACTTGCTGTGGTTGAAACCTGCAAGGGCGTCAGCGATAACTTCGAGAGATTTTGAACGCTCACGCACTCCTACGATCTGACCAGGCTTAACGCTGAAAGAGGCGATGTTTACAACCTTGCCATCAACCGTGATGTGCTTGTGATTGACGAGCTGACGGGCAGCAGCGCGGGTCGGAGCGATACCGAGACGATATACGACATTGTCAAGACGGCACTCAAGAGCCTGCAACAGCAACTCACCTGTAATGCCTGCCTGACGGGCAGCCTTGTCAAACAAGTTGCGGAACTGCTTCTCTAAAACACCATAAGTATACTTAGCCTTCTGCTTCTCAGCCAACATGACACCGTATTCAGATGACTTGCGACGACGAGAATTGCCATGCTGACCAGGAGGGAAATTGCGCTTTGAAAGTACTTTGTCAGCACCAAAAATAGCCTCTCCGAATCTGCGGGCGATACGAGACTTAGGTCCTATATATCTAGCCATATTATTTGTTCAAATATTTTATGTTCGTTACACAGTGAATGTTATACTCTTCTTCTCTTCGGAGGACGGCAACCGTTGTGTGGCAACGGCGTAACGTCGATGATCTCAGTTACCTCAATGCCGGCACCATGGCAAGCACGGATAGCGGATTCACGACCGTTACCTGGACCTTTGACATAAGCCTTCACTTTGCGGAGACCCAAATCGTAAGCTACCTTTGCGCAATCCTGAGCTGCCATCTGAGCAGCGTAGGGAGTGTTCTTCTTAGAACCGCGGAAACCCATCTTTCCGGCAGAAGACCAAGAGATGATCTGACCTTCACTGTTAGCCAAAGATACGATGATGTTGTTGAATGAGCTGTGGACGTGCAACTGGCCCATAGCGTCAACCTTTACATTTCTCTTTTTAGCTGCGACTGTTTTCTTTGCCATATCTATTTATTATTTAGTAGCTTTTTTCTTGTTAGCGACAGTCTTCTTGCGACCCTTACGCGTACGTGCATTATTCTTCGTGCTCTGGCCGCGAACAGGCAAACCAATACGATGGCGAACACCACGATAGCAACCAATGTCCATCAGGCGCTTGATGTTCAACTGAATTTCAGAGCGGAGGTCACCTTCCACCTTGTACTCAGCGCCGATGATTTCACGGATCTTAGCGGCTTGGTCATCGGTCCAATCCTTAACTTTAAGATCTCTGTCTATGCCGGCCTTATCCAAGATTTTAGCCGAACTACTGCGACCTATTCCGTAGATGTAGGTCAAAGCGATTTCGCCTCGCTTGTTCTGAGGCAAATCAACACCAACAATTCTTATTGCCATATGATTTTATAAAATTTTTCGTATGGGGTTAACCCTGACGCATTTTTAACTTAGGGTTCTTCTTGTTAATTACGAACAAACGGCCCTTGCGACGTACGATTTTGCAGTCTGCCGTTCGCTTCTTCAAAGATGCTCTAGTCTTCATATCTTTTTCTTGTTATTTGTATCTAAATACGATGCGACCTTTGGAGAGGTCGTATGGACTCATCTCAACTTTTACTTTATCGCCTGGAAGAATCTTGATGTAGTGCATACGCATCTTTCCAGAGATATGACCAGTGATTTCGTGTCCATTTTCTAATTCAACACGGAACATCGCGTTGCTCAGCGCTTCTACGATGACACCGTCTTGCTCAATTGCAGCTTGTTTGGCCATAGGATCAACTTTTCTGTCTTTCGATTTCTTCGATTTGTTCAAATGACGACATGAGGTCGGCCTTGCCATGATGTATGGCGATGGTGTGCTCGAAATGAGCAGCAGGCAGACCATCACGGGTTACGACTCCCCAACGGTCGTCGAGCATGTAGAGGGACGGATTGCCCATCGTTATCATCGGCTCGATGGCAATACAGAGGCCGTTTTTGATTTGCTTTCCGGTTCCACGCTGCCCGTAGTTGGGCACCTGCGGATCCTCGTGCATTTCGTGGCCAATGCCATGACCAACAAATTCCCGAACAACTCCATATCCTTGCGCTTCGCAATGGCTTTGCACTGCGTGGCCAATATCGCCAAGGCGATGACCGGGAAGCGCTTGTTCTATTGCTTTGTAAAGCGACTCTTTGGTGGTTTTCAACAAGGCTTTTGTCTTGTCGTCGACTTCTCCAACACAGAATGTGTAGCAGGAGTCGCCACAGAAACCATCAATCAGCGTTCCGCAATCGACAGAAACGATGTCGCCGTCCTTGAGGGGCGTATCGTTCGGTATGCCGTGAACAACTACTTCGTTGACCGAAGTGCAGATGGAAGCGGGAAAGTCGGAGCCATAAGGATTCGGAAAACCTTTGAACGTCGGGATTGCTCCGTGATCGCGGATGAATTCCTCGGCCAAAGTGTCAAGCTGGCGCGTCGTGACGCCCGGCTGGATGACTTTGGCGATTTCAGTGAGTGTTGCGCTGACCAAAAGATTGGCCTTGCGCAACAACTCTATTTCGTCATCAGTTTTCAAATAAATCATTCAGATTACTCTTAATTAGTAGGCAGAAATGTTACTTGAATGTGAACGCACATGACCTGAGTTCAACAAGCCGTCGTATCTTCTTACCAACAAATGGCTTTCGATCTGTTGGAGCGTGTCGAGCACAACACCCACGAGAATCAACAGAGAAGTACCTCCGAAGAACTGGGCGAAGCCCTGGCTGACGCCAAACACACCAGCAAATGCCGGAAGAATCGCAATGATCGAGATGAACAATGAACCCGGAAGAAGGATTCGCGACATAACCGTATCAAGGTAGTCAGCCGTTGGTTTGCCCGGCTTAACGCCTGGGATGAAACCGTTGTTGCGCTTCATGTCTTCAGCCATCTGCACAGGGTTGAGCGTGATGGCAGTATAGAAATACGTGAAGGCAATGATCAGAACAACCAAGACAATGTTGTAAGGAACACTTGTGTGGTCGCGGAAGCTCATCCAAAATCCACTGGAATTAGCATCTGCCGTTGACGATACAATCGTTAAAGGTATGAACATGATTGCCTGCGCAAAGATGATTGGCATGACGTTGGCTGCGAAGAGCTTCAAAGGGATGTACTGACGTGCACCGCCGAGCTGCTTGCTGCCTTCAACACGCTTGGCATATTGAACAGGAACCTTGCGAGTGGCCTTTACCAAAACGATGGCCAAAGCCATCACAAAGAGCAGGGCTATAATCTCGAAAAGGAATTTCACCAATCCACCTCCCTGGCTTCCAGAGAGAGCATTTACAAATTCTTGGCCTAAAGCCTCTGGTAAACGGGCAATGATACCAATCATGATAATCAAAGAAACACCGTTGCCAACACCTTTGTCGGTGATGCGTTCACCCAACCAAAGGATGAACATACTACCTGCGGCCAAGATTATTGTTGACGAGATCATGAACTGCCATCCCATTTCTACACGGAATGCGCCTCCAACCTGATTGTGAAGGTTTATCAGATATGCAGGAGCCTGGAACACAAGAATGGCAATTGTCAGCCATCGCGTGTACTGATTCATCTTTCGTCTGCCACTTTCACCTTCGCGCTGCATCTTCTGGAAGTAAGGCACTGCCATACCCAGAAGCTGGATAACGATCGACGCTGAAATGTAAGGCATGATACCCAATGCAAATACAGAAGCATTTGAGAAGGCACCACCCGAGAACATGTTCAACAAGGACATCAAGCCCTCGCTCGTCTGGTCGCGCAGACCCTGCAGACCGGTCGGACCCGGGTCAATACCAGGAAGCACCACGTAGGAACCAAAGCGATAGATTGCGACAAAAAGGAGAGTGATGAGGATTCGAGATTTCAAATCCTCAATTCTCCAAATGTTCTTGACAGTCTCAATAATCTTTTTCATTGACAGAGACTTTGTTAGATTTTCGTAGCCGTACCACCAGCAGCCTGGATGGCAGCTTCAGCGCTCTTTGAGAATGCGTGAGCAACCACGTCGATCTTGGCAGTGAGCTGGCCATTACCAAGGATCTTAACCAAGTGCTTAGATGAAATCATACCGGCTGCAATCAGTTCCTCAACACCGATTTTCGTCAAGTTAGAAGCCTCGGCGATAGCCTGGAGCGTTGAAACATTGATTGCCTTATACTCAACACGATTGATATTCTTGAAGCCGAACTTCGGCAAGCGACGCTGCAAAGGCATCTGGCCACCTTCGAAACCAATCTTCTTGCTGTAACCGGAACGCTGCTTGGCACCCTTGTGACCACGGGTAGAAGTACCACCCATGCCAGAACCAGGACCGCGGCCGATACGCTTGCAAGAATGAGTTGAACCGTTAGCGGGTTTTAAAGTATGTAATTTCATGACTTTCTTTTTAGTATTTTATTTAGTCTACGACCTTAACCAAATGATGAACCTTATTAATCATACCACGGATAACAGGAGTGTCCTCCTTTTCAACCACGTGGTTCATTTTAGTAAGACCCAGGGCATTTAGCGTTCTTTTCTGATCGATGGGAGCACCGATCCGGCTCTTTGTTTGCTTGATTTTTATAGTTGCCATAGTCGTTTATCCTCTGAATACTTTTTCCATAGAAATACCACGATGCTGAGCAATTGTTCTTGCGTCACGCATCTCACTCAAGGCCAAGATTGTAGCCTTAACCAAGTTGTGAGGGTTAGAAGAACCCTTAGACTTAGCCAAAACGTCAGTGATACCAACACTGTCCAAAACGGCACGCATTGCACCACCAGCTACAACTCCGGTACCTTCAGAAGCAGGGAGGATGATGACCTCAGCACCGCCGAAGCGAGCGCTCTGCTCGTGAGGTACAGTACCTTTGATAACAGGCACCTTCACCAAGTTTTTCTTGGCAGCTTCTACGCCTTTGGCGATGGCGGCAGTAACTTCGCCAGCCTTACCCAAACCGTAACCGATAACGCCCTTGCCGTCACCGACAACAACGATTGCTGCAAAAGTGAAAGTACGACCACCCTTGGTGACCTTAACTACTCGATTGATAGCAACGAGTCTATCCTTTAATTCTTCGCTATTAACTTGTACTCTGTTTGCCATATCAATTAGAATTTAAGTCCTCCCTTGCGGGCTCCGTCAGCAACTTCTTTAACACGACCATGGTAGAGGTAACCATTACGATCGAACACTACGCGAGTGATGCCAGCCTCGATGGCCTTCTTGGCAACAGCTTCACCAACCTTGGCTGCCTGTTCCTTCTTAGGCATGGCTTCCATGCCCAAAGAAGAGGCTGCTACCAACGTAGAAGCAGTTTCATCGTTGATGATCTGAACGTAGATTTGCTTGTTACTTCTGAACACAGTCAAACGGGGGCATTCGGCAGTGCCGGAAATTTTATTGCGTACCCGATATTTAATTTTGATGCGTCTTTGTTCTTTATTAGTTGTCATAATCTTACAGTCTTAAAATTACTTAGCACCAGCTGACTTACCAGACTTTCTACGAATCTGTTCGCCAACATACAAAATACCCTTACCCTTGTAAGGTTCAGGCTTGCGGAAAGAACGAATTTTGGCACATACAAGGCCCAAAAGCTGCTTGTCGCAGGATTCGAGGCAAATATACGGGTTCTTATTTCTTTCAGACTTCGTTTCTACCGTAATCTCCTTCGGGAGTTGCAAGAAGATGCTGTGAGTGTAGCCGAGAGCGAACTCAATCAAGTTGCCCTGGTTTGAAACACGGTAACCGACACCGACAAGCTCCATTTCCTTCTTATAGCCCTGAGAAACGCCAACAACCATATTGTTGACCAGTGCTCTGTAAAGGCCGTGGAAAGCCTGCTTCTGCTTGTTTTCAACCGTGTCGTTCTTCTCGTCAATAGCGAAAGTGATTTCGTTATTTTCAATAGTTACTATGATAGAAGGATCAACGACTTGGCTCAACTCACCCTTCGGTCCTTTCACAGACACTACATTATCCTGCAAAGTCACTGTAACACCAGCAGGGATGTTAATCGGCAATTTACCTATTCTAGACATTTTATTCCTCCTAAATTAGTATACATAGCAAAGAACTTCACCACCGATCTTCAGTTCAGAAGCCTCTTTGTCAGTCATAACACCTTTGGACGTGGAGATGATAGCAATACCAAGTCCGTTAATAACTCTCGGCATTTCGCGGTAGCCAGTGTACTTACGCATACCCGGCGTAGACACGCGCGTCAAGCTCTTGATGGCATTGACCTTGCTCTGAGGATTGTACTTCAAAGCGATTTTGATGGTACCCTGAGGACCGTCCTCCTCAAACTTGTAGTTGAGAATGTAACCCTTTTCGAAAAGGATCTTGGTGATGTCCTTCTTCAAATTTGAAGCGGGGATTTCAACTACACGATGCTTCGCCTGGATAGCATTGCGCAACCGCGTCAAATAATCTGCTATAGGATCTGTCATAAATAAAATAATTTTTAATTAATCGGGACTACCCCGACAATATTAAACAATATGTTGTATGATTACCAACTTGCTTTCTTTACGCCCGGGATAAGACCGTTAGAAGCCATCTCGCGGAATTGGATACGAGAAAGACCGAACAATCTGATGTAACCTTTTGGACGACCCGTCAATTTGCAACGGTTGTGCAAACGGATGGGGTTGGCGTTACGAGGGATAGACTGGAGTTTGCGAGCAGCCTCATAAGCTTCAACAGGATCGTTGCTCTTGTTAACGATTTCCTTCAAAGCAGCACGCTTTGCAGCATACTTGGCTACCAACTTGGCTCTCTTTACCTCGCGAGCCTTCATAGATTCTTTTGCCATATCGCTTTACTTGTTATTAGCGTTTTTGAAAGGAAGACCAAATTCTTTGAGGAGAGCGTAGCCCTCTTCGTCCGTCGGAGCTGTAGTCACGAACGTGATGTTCATACCCAGGATGCGGTCGATAGTATCGATGTTGATTTCAGGGAAGATAATCTGTTCCTGAATACCGAGCGTGTAGTTACCACGTCCGTCAAACTTGCTTTCGATACCCTTGAAGTCGCGGATACGAGGCAAAGCCACGCGAACCAACTTCTCCAAGAATTCATACATACGCTCACGGCGCAAAGTCACGCGAACACCGATAGGCATTTTCTTACGCAACTTAAAGTTGGCGACGTCCTTACGAGAAACCGTAGGCACAGCCTTCTGGCCTGTAATAGCGGTAAGTTCGTTGACAGCTACATCAATGATCTTCTTGTCAGCCGTTGCGATACCCAAACCCTGATTGATAACAATCTTCTTGAGTACTGGAATCTGCATAGAAGAACTATAGTTGAACTGCTTCATCAGAGCCGGAGCAATGCGCTCGGCATATTCCTTTTTAAGGTTTGCTGTATTACTCATTACTTAATCTCCTCTCCTGATTTTTTTGCATAACGAACCAACTTGTTCTCGTCGTTCAAGCGACGTCCGATACGTGTCGGCTTACCAGTTTTGGGGTCAACCACGTTCAAATTGGAAATGTGAATAGGAGCTTCCATCTTCACAATACCACCTTGAGGATTCTTGGCGCTTGGCTTTTGGCTTTTGGAAACCATGTTGATGCCTTCAACGACTGCACGCTGCTTATCAACAAGAACCTTAGTGACCTTGCCAGTCTTGCCCTTATCCTCGCCGGCGTTTACATAAACAGTATCGCCTTTTTTAATATGTAATTTTGCCATTACTATTTTTTCAGTTTACGGGATTAAAGAACCTCAGGTGCCAAGGAAACGACCTTCATGTTGACAGCACGCAACTCACGAGCTACAGGGCCGAAGATACGGCTACCTCTTAATTCTCCAGCATTGTTGAGGAGAACGCAAGCATTGTCATCAAAGCGGATGTAAGAGCCATCAGCACGACGGATCTCTTTCTTCGTACGTACAATCAAAGCCTTAGATACGGCACCTTTTTTAATATCACTCGACGGGATGACATTCTTGACAGAAACAACAATTACATCACCGACGGAAGCGTAACGACGCTTCGTACCTCCCAGCACACGGATGCACAATGCCTCGCGGGCACCGCTGTTATCTGCTACTGTAAGTCTGGATTCTGCTTGTATCATAATTACTTAGCTCTTTCTACAATTTCTACAACTCTCCAACGCTTAGTCTTGCTCAAAGGACGAGTTTCCATGATGAGCACCGTATCGCCTACGTTGCACTCGTTCTTCTCGTCATGAACATGATACTTCTTCGTCTTTGAGACAAATTTACCATAAATAGGGTGTTTCTCCTTGAACTTGGCTGCAACAACAATGGTTTTTTCCATTTTGGTGCTAACGACAACACCCTGTCTCGTTTTTCTTAAATTTCTAGCTTCCATTTGGACCATCATTATTTGTTAAGTTCGTTTTCTCTCAACACAGTCTTCATCTTGGCAATCGTACGACGAGCGTCCTTGATCTGTGCAGGATTTTCGAGTGGAGAAACACTGTGGTTGAGCAGCATTTGGTTATACTTTGCCACCTCAGCATCCAATCTTTCAGCCAATTCGTTGGCTGGGATTTGTCTAATTTCTGCAATTTTCATAATCAGGCGTTTTTATCGTAGTCGTGTCTAACAACAAATTTGGTAGTAACAGGAAGTTTCTGAGCAGCCAAGCGGAGAGCCTCCTTAGCTACTTCGAAAGGCACACCCTCGATTTCGAAGATGATGCGACCCGGAGTGATAGGGAAGACATATCCAACGGGATCACCCTTACCTTTACCCATACGTACGTCAGCAGGCTTCTTCGTGATAGGTTTGTCAGGGAAGATACGAATCCAGCTCTGTCCCTCACGCTGCATATAACGCGTCATGGCGATACGTGCAGCTTCAATTTGACGGCCGGTGAGCCAGTGTGTATCAAGGCTCTTGATACCAAAGCTACCGAATGCCAACTGATTACCGCGCTGAGCGTTGCCTTTGCAGCGACCCTTTTGCGGTCTTCTGTATTTTGTTCTTTTCGGTTGTAACATAATACTCTAAGTTGTAAACTTAAAATTAGCGGTTGTTGTTTCTCTTACCGCGGAACTTGCGGCCACCGTTTCCGTAGCCATTGCCGCGACCAGATTCCTTCTCAGGAGTGAAATTAGGTGTCAAATCACGCTTGCCATACACTTCACCACGGCAAATCCAGACCTTGATGCCGAGCAGACCCACCTTTGTAAGGGCTTCAGTCTGGCAGTAGTCGATGTCAGCACGGAAAGTGTGCAGCGGCGTACGGCCTTCCTTGAACATTTCCTTACGGGCCATTTCAGCGCCGTTCAAACGGCCACAGATCTGAACCTTGATTCCTTCAGCACCAGCGTGCATAGCGTTAGCGATAGCCATTTTGATGGCACGACGGTAGGCGATTTTGCCTTCAACCTGGCGAGCGATGCTCTTACCAACGATAGTAGCATCGAGATCAGGCTTCTTCACCTCGAAGATGTTGATTTGAACATCCTTGTCGGTCACCTTCTTGAGTTCTTCCTTGAGTTTGTCAACTTCCTGACCACCCTTACCAATGATTAATCCCGGACGCGAGGTGCAAACGGTGATAGTAATCAGTTTGGGAGTACGTTCAATAACGATGCGTGAAACGCTGGCCTTTGCCAAACGGGCATCAAGATATTTGCGGATTTTGCTATCCTCAAGCAAATTGTCACCGAAGTTAGAACCACCGTACCAGTTAGAATCCCAGCCACGAATAATTCCAAGACGATTACTTATCGGATTTACTTTTTGTCCCATACTATTCTATCAATTAATCATTAGTTTTTGTGCCCACGAACAAAGTAACGTGGTTTGAACGTTTACGAATTCTGTAACCTCTTCCCTGCGGTGCTGGGCGCATACGCTTGAGTGTAGCACCTTCGTCAACGAAGATTTTGGTTATGAACAATTCGCCATCTTCAGCCTTGCGCTCGTTTTTCTGTTCCCAGTTGGCAATAGCAGAGCGGAGAACCTTCTCCACATCAAGGGAAGCAGCCTTCTTAGAGAACTTGAGCGTACCGAGGGCACGGTTCACCTCCATGCCGCGAACCATGTCAATGACATAGCGCATTTTGCGCGGAGAAGAGGGAACATTTCGCAGCTTTGCGAAATATTGGGTCTTAAGGGCTTCTTTTCTTTTTTCAGCCGCTAATCTTTTTCTAGCTCCCATTTATATATTTTTCTTTTATTTCTTAGATGAATGCGTCCTGCTTACTTTTTCTTGTTACCTGCATGGCCACCGAACTTACGCGTAGGAGCAAATTCTCCGAGCTTGTGTCCAACCATGTTTTCAGTAACATAAACAGGAATAAATTTGTTTCCATTGTGAACTGCAACGGTATGACCTACGAAATCAGGAGATATCATTGAAGCTCTAGCCCATGTTTTCACAACGCTCTTCTTACCGCTTTCATTCATGGCAAGAATTTTCTTTTCCAAAGAGACTGCGATGTAAGGACCTTTTTTTAATGAACGACTCATATACGATCTATTCTTTTAGTGCTTGTTACTTTTTACGTCTTTCGATGATGTACTTGTTCGACTGCTTCTTAGGAGCTCTTGTCTTCAAGCCCTTAGCATACAAGCCTGTACGAGAACGTGGGTGACCTCCAGACTGACGTCCTTCACCACCACCCATCGGGTGATCAACAGGGTTCATAACTACACCACGGTTGTGAGGACGACGACCCATCCAGCGAGAGCGACCGGCCTTACCAGAGCTTTCGAGAGCGTGGTCAGAGTTGCCTACACTACCTACAGTAGCTTTGCAAGCACTAAGAATCTGACGAGTTTCACCAGAAGGCAACTTGATAACGCAGTAGTCACCTTCACGAGAAGTCAACTGTGCGAAGTTACCAGCAGAGCGAACCAAGAGGGCGCCCTGTCCTGGACGAAGCTCGATGTTGTGGATAACCGTACCGACAGGGATATTCTTCAAAGGAAGCGTGTTACCTACTTCAGGAGCGGCTTCAGCGCCAGACATCAACTGGTCGCCAACTTTCAATCCATTGGGAGCGATAATGTAACGTTTTTCACCATCAGCGTAAAACAAGAGAGCGATACGAGCAGAGCGGTTAGGATCATACTCAATCGTCTTTACGACTGCTGGAACACCATCTTTCTCACGTTTGAAGTCGATGAAACGGAACTTTCTCTTGTGGCCGCCACCCAAGTAGCGCATTGTCATTTTGCCGACATTGTTGCGACCGCCCGTTGCACGCTTACCGTAAACGAGAGATTTTTCTGGTACGGATGCAGTAATTTCTTCGAACGTACCAATAATTTTGTGTCTCTGGCCCGGTGTTGTGGGCTTAAATTTACGTACTGCCATCTGTTATTTAGATATTGCTAAAAAAATCGATAGATTCGCCTTCCTTCAAAGTCACATAGGCTTTCTTGAAGGCATTCGTTTTACCGCGCAGCAAACCAGCCTTGGTATAGCGAGACTTGTTCTTGCCTGCGTAGTTAACCGTATTAACGCTGACAACCTTGACGTTGTACAGAGCTTCGACCTCGTTCTGGATCTGGAGTTTGTTAGCCTCCGGACGAACAACAAAGCAGAATACGTTGTGCTTTTCAGTGAGGTCAGTCACTTTCTCAGTGACAAGAGGTTTTACTATATATGCCATTTTCTTGGTGCGTCAATTTATTTGTTCAACACAGCTTCGATTTTGCCGAGAGCGTTCTCAGTTACAACCATTACGCCGGCATTGAGCACACCGTAAGTGTTGATATCAGAAGCGATAGCCACCTTGGCGCCCTGCAAGTTTCTTGCTGAGAGATATACATTCTTATTAGCCTCCGGAAGAACAACGAGCACCTTCTTGTCAGCAACCTTCAGGTTATTGACAACGTCGATAAAGCTCTTTGTTTTTGGAGCCTCGAAATTGAAGTCTTCAACAACAACGATAGCACCTTCCTGTGCCTTATAAGACAAAGCGCTGCGGCGAGCCAAAGCCTTCACCTTCTTGTTGAGCTTGAAGTCATAGTTACGAGGTTTCGGACCGAACACACGGGCACCACCAACGAGTACCGGTGAATTGATATCACCACGACGTGCACCGCCGCCACCCTTCTGACGACCAAGTTTGCGGGTTGAACCGCTCATCTCGCTTCTTTCCTTACTTTTTGCAGTGCCCTGACGCTGAGCGGCGAGATACTGCTTTACGTCCAAGTAGATGGCGTGGTCGTTGGGCTCAATGCCGAAGACAGAATCATTCAAAACGACCTTTCTGCCGGTATCTTCACCTTTAATATTTAATACGCTAACTTCCATTACTTTTCAATTATTACGATTGAGCCCTTACAACCAGCCACAGAACCCTTGATGAGGAGCAAGTTGTGTTCAGGAATTACTTTTAACACTTTCAGGTTCTGAGTGGTAACGCGGTCACCGCCCATCTGGCCACCCATGCGCATGCCCTTGAACACCTTAGCTGGGTAAGAACAAGCACCGATAGAACCCGGCTTACGCAAACGGTCGTCCTGGCCGTGAGTAGTCTGACCTACACCACCGAAACCATGACGCTTCACAACGCCCTGGAAACCTTTACCTTTTGACGTACCGATTACATCCACATATTCGGCGTCGTTAAACAGCTCCACTGTCAACGTGTCGCCCAAATTCAACTCTTGAGTAAATCCCTTGAACTCGGCCAAGTGGCGCTTAGGTGTCACTCCGGCCTTCTTAAAGTGGCCCATCAACGGAGCAGAAGTATTCTTCTCCTTAGCGTCCTGGAAACCTACCTGAACGGCAGCATAACCATCTTTTTCAACGCTTTTGATCTGAGTTACCACACAAGGACCTACTTCGATAACAGTGCACGGCACGTTTTTGCCGTCGGCACTGAACACGGATGTCATTCCGATTTTCTTTCCTAATAATCCTGGCATTTCAGTCTTTAATTATTGTATGAAAATTAATTGTTTTCTAATTCCGTAGCCCAAGCATGTTCATCGAACAATGGGGCGGAGAGGTTGATTTTTCAAACCATGAAGCAAAAGTGCCTCAAAACAAAGCAGTTATCTTACGTTTCCTACTTTCGGAGTGCAAAGTTACAACAAGAATATCATATTTCCAAATGAAACAGACACTTTTTTCATATATACACGAAAAAAACCTCCATCAGCCATGCTGAAAGAGGTTTTTTCATTGAAAATAAGATGGCGGCGACCTACTCTCCCGCTTGCGCAGTACCATCGGCGCG
>OHUK01000316.1_pt1 | contig 35713 bp, 40 predicted proteins | sample 1579201 | NCBI WGS metagenome assembly OHUK01 (sample SAMEA3879528, study PRJEB24766) | human gut metagenome | biome: human-associated habitat; feature: feces | place: USA | collected 1985/1987 | reverse complement strand
TAAGCACGCCGCCAGCGTTCATCCTGAGCCAGGATCAAACTCTCATAAAAAGTGTCTGATTCCAGCCAGTTAAACTAACTAGCTAAAATACAATCCGTTCATCATTTTCATGATGTACTGTTTTAAAGGATGCATCTGTTTAAGATGCTGTTCGTTGAATAATTCTTAAAGAATTTTCAGGGTTGTTTTACTGTTCAGTTATCAGTGTTCATTACTGTCGTTTACGCCGACAGCTTTAATAGAATACCATTCATTTTAATGTTTGTCAACAAGTTTTTTTATTTTTTACAAAATTTGTTCAACCGGCTATCGACCAGATAAGCTCATTGTTAAACTTGCCATTGTAACATATGTAATAACATGATTGTTATAACCTGTTGCATTAAAGATATCCAAATCCCCAAATGCATCTTCCCGCACTTTAGAGAAGATAAGAACCACTTACGTATAAGTGGTTCTTAGCGGAGAGGATGGGATTCGAACCCATGCGCCCGTGAAGACAAACGGTTTTCAAGACCGCCCCGTTATGACCACTTCGGTACCTCTCCATAATACTTATTTAATTGTGCCGCTCGCTGACGACTTGTTTATATTATCACTCTGTTTTAACTTTGTCAACACTTTTATTTGATTTTTTTCAACTTTATAAATTGCAACCTTTTTTTACAACTTTTTTGCAAATCTTTTTATTCTAACCATATATTAATATCAGTTAGAAGTAAAATCTCAGCATTTATATACTTTTCAGTGATAAAAAGACACGACAATAAGACTGGCAGCTTCTGCCAGTCTGAAAAAAATATGTAACTGTATATATTTTAAATAAGATATTTCATTTCTTCTTTGTAGAGGTCTTTTGAACTTCTGTATTCAAACATTCTTCTTGGATAGTTATTCACCCAGTCCTCAACTTCCTGTACTTCTTTATCTGTAATGTTTTCAAAATTAACACCTTTAGGAATCTTACGCCTTATCATCCTGTTTCCGTTTTCGTTGCTGCCACGCTCACACGAACAGTATGGATGACAGTAATAAACAGTTGTCCGTTTCCTGCCGGGATACAAACAGCTGCGTTCAATTCCTTCTACATCAGCAAATTCAGTTCCGTTATCAACGGTTATCGTCTTAAACAGCTTGTAAAACTTATCGCCGTATTCACGTTCAAGCTCGTCAAGAGCCGCAACAACTGATTCTGCCGTTTTGTCCGGCTGTTTCCTTATTATTGTTTTTCTCGTTTTACGTTCAAAGATTGTAAGAAGTGTTGCTTTCTGTTTACCACGCTGTCCTATGACAGAATCCATTTCAACATGTCCGAACTCCGAACGGCTGTCTATTTCTTCAGGACGTTCTTCAATGCTTTTTCCCGCAGAAAGACGTTTCTGTCTGCGGATTTTATTTTTCCTCTTCTTTTTGTTTCTTTTTACGGGCAAGTCTTTATTGGTCAGCCTGTTAAAAAATCCTTTGTCAATGCTGTTATAAATTGTCTTTGCACAGACTGATGTTTCAAATCCGTCCGTCAGTCCCTGTGCTTTCATTCTTGCAAGTGCTGCTTCCGGGCTTAATCCGTCATCTGCAATTATTGTTTCAATGCACTTTGCAAGTTTTTTGTCTTTTAATATTTTAGGCACAGTGCCTCTTGCGGAAACATATTTATCATGCTTTTCCTGTGCAAGCTCGGCACTGTACCTGTATTCATTACTTAAATCAGGCAACGTATGCTGGTATCTCCCCCTGTTCCACTCGTTGTAAACCGTTTTTAATGAAATTCCCATCGCAGTGGCAACCTCATTTTTAGTCATCTTTAGAGAAAAAAGAGCTTCCAGCTTAATCCTTTTACTATACGTCAGCTGTGTATAGTTTTTCATAATAACACCCCACTTGTTATTTATTAAGCTGTCTTATATTAATTTTATTGTAATACTATATTAGTCATAAGTCAATTATAATTAAATTTACTTTACTTAAAGTATTCCTCATAAAATTCCTTCATGCTCTTATAATCCATTGTGAACATCTGCCTTATGAATATATCAGGCATGTTGTTTTCAATGGCATTGTTTATAAGCTCCCGTGCCTTTTCATCAAGGCTGTCAAAATAATTTACTATTCCATCCTCTATTGTATCCGGAATCCTGTTTGTGACGGAATCCGTCACATTTCTTTTTTCCCCGGCATTATCCGGCTGTGATGATTTTCTTACTGCAGCATCCATGTTTCTTTTGATTTTTTTCTGAATTTCACGCAGACGCTTTATTTCACTGCTTACTGCAGCTTCCATTGTTTTTTCATCCGCATTTTTGCCGAGCTTATGGTAAATGAACTGTTCATTTGTGAAATCGGCTGTTTTTGCTCCTTCAGGAAGTTCTTCTGCCGTGCATGTATTTTTATCATGTTTTATTGTCACATAATTTCCGGTGTGAGGGTCAATCATTGACTTCTGTTCCGGGACATATCCTTCGTCAGGCGATTCCTTGTTTAATTTCATTGCCTGTTCAAACGGAGACAGTCCGCCTTTCACATGTTCTTCCCACGGAAGTGCCTTTTTATCGTAAACAGGACGCTCATCCTCAACAAATATGATACAGTCTTCTTTTTTCATTCGTTTTACTTCGGCAGGCGTGATAAGCTCACGTCCCTTTTTGCTGTAATTGCCGTTAAACTGGTTTCCGTGTTTTCCATCAGACATAGAATCGAATGTTGCATTTCCCGTAAGTTCAGATATGAATTTATGCGTCTGCAGTGCTCCCTGTCCGGCACCGCCAAAAAACAGAACAGGAATATTATCAAATATAATTTCTGCCTTGTCTCCCGGGTACAGGTCTTTAAGCTGCTGTGCAGACTGCAGTATCGGAATCATGCTTATGTTTCTTGAACGGATTGTGCCAAGCAGTTCAACTGCATTTGCCGGTCTTGCACCGGCATAGAATTCATCAAGCCACATCTCAAGCGGAATCGGCAGTGCACCGTCATTCGTCCTGAATTCATTGTCAGCTATCCGCATCAGCACCGTTAGAGCCTGTGTATAAAGCATTGATGCAACAAAATTGAAAGATTTGTCGCTGTCGTCAACACATATGAAAAGTGCCATTTTCTTTTTTGTCTGCTTTTTAAGTGTTCCGCCAACGCCATATGCAAAATCCCTGAGGCACATATCATCTTCTTCAAATATTCTCTTTAATGCAGCTGTTTCACACAGCTTTAATTTTGCATTTGTTATTATTATAATTGAGCGTACCGTTTCACTCGCACCTTCTTTAAGTTTTCTGTAATCACGTACTGCCGGGTTGTCTTCACCGGCCTGTGCCGCAAGTTTTTTCATCTTTTGTGCAAGCAGTGTAGGCGGTTTTTCACCTTTGACGACCTTTACGCTTGTATCATATTTTGCCTCATCATTTACAAGTTTAAGCACGTTGTTGAATGTTCCTGTTCTGCCGTCTTTATTTGCCATGTACCATTCATAGTAAAAAACGGACTGGAGATAAAGTGCAACACCATCATCCCAGAACGGGTCACCTTTCATTGCATCAGGCGGTGTGACAGACTGCTGTATGTTTTCAATCAGTTTTATTATGTCCTCTTCGCACTCAATATAGGCGAACGGATTATAACGGTCTGACATTTCAGGATTTTTAAGGTTAAGGCATCTTATATCAAATCCCATTTTTTTAAGATAAAGACCATATTTAAACATAAGCTCGCCTTTTACATCAAGAAATATCTTGTTTGAGTAAAGCGATTTCAAGAGGTTCTGCACTACAACCGATGTTGTCTTGTACTTTCCGGAAGAAGCAATAATAATCATGTTGTTGTTTGACAGCCTGCCTTTTCCCTGTGTGTCAATTTTTAAATTCTTTGATATGAACCTGTTCTGTTCATTGTTTTCGTTTGCACGCCTTTTTGTAATATCGGCGGCATCGCCCCACTCTTCCGAACCGTTTTCAATATCCATGTGGAAATCCCTGTAATGGTACATTACATATGAACATATGAAAAACCACAGAATGAATGCAACACCAAGACACAGTATTGTATTGTCGTTAAAATATCTCTTTATTTCCCAGAAATGTTTTAAAAGATACTCCAGCTTTTCACTCACATTAAAAAGTGTCAAATCCGGAAACGAAAACAGTCCCGACAGGAAAAGCCCGGCAGCCATTACAAGAATAAAAAGCACAACATAAAGACTGTACGACACACGTTTCTTTTCAATCATAACCATTCCTCCATTTGTGACAGATTCCGTCACATTTTATAAATGTGGTGAAGAAATTTCTTCATATTCACTTTCTGTTTCTTCTGTTTCAATATCGGCTTTTACATCCGTCATTTCCCGCTGCATCACAACCTGTTTTAACATCTCTTCAATACTACTCCACTGTTGTTCTATAACAGGATGAAGATAACCGTAATCAATGCTTACAAGTTCCATATCACTCCCATTTTCCGGGTCATGTATGCGGAAAAGTCCTTCAAGTTCATAATCATCCGCCGTGACAGTAAAATGCAGATAACCGTCTTCATCATCAAATTCAAAATTACTTAATGGAAGAGTCATCTGCTCATTTTTATATTCATTAATTTTTTCTGATACATTTATGGCGGATTCCATCACGTTTTTTTCTGATATTCCTGACAACATCCTGTTTGTTTCATCAAGTGCATCTGAAAGCCCTTCAACATATGATGACAGACCATTTTCTTTAAGTTTTTGGTTCATCCTGTCCCTATATTCCTGAATCTGCTCCGGCGTTATCCATTCAGGTTTATCATTATCTTCAAACGAATTCCATATTTTCTCCATTGCGTTGCATTGTTCTTCAACATTTTCATAATACAGAACATCTTCTCTGCCTGCTCCAAAATTAAGAAAATACTCACAGTCACTTTTCAGCCTTCCAAGCATTCTGTAATCATTTTCTCTTGCATGTCTTACAAACGGCTGTTCACATTCCACATCATCCGTTACTTTTGTATCAGATTCTCCAACAATCTCACCCTCTTCATTCCTGTATGCTCCTGTATAAAGATTTAATCCGCCAGCTCCGTTATTCACATCAAAATATATTTTTCCTTTTTCATCTTCATAACACGGGACTTCCATGTAACCACCAAATCCTGCATATTTAACATTTAACATCTTGTCTGCCTCCTTAATTTCCATTTGTGACGGAATCCGTCACATTTTATAAACGTGGTGAAGAGATTTCTTCATATTCACTTTCTGTTTCAATATTGGATTTTACATCCGTCACATTTTCATATTCAGGCCGGTAACGCTCCCTGTTTATCTGTGCTTCTGTTATCTGGCTTTCAACATAGTTTCTTAGTGAGCCTTCACCGCCCGGCTCGTTTTCACGCAGATGCCTGATAAGTTCATCTGTTGTAAACCTGTCAAGCACCTTTCCTATATCCGCATACGCTCCATAATGTGTATGTTCCCTGTTTTCAACAGCGTCTGTAACATCTGTATATTTTTCTTTTTTATATCCGTTAATTTCTTTTGAAACACCTGTGACGGATTCCGTCACGTTTTCTCCGGATATTCCCGAAAGCATCCTGTTTGTTTCATTAAGTGCATCGGAAAGCCCTTTAATATTTGATGAAAACATGTTTATGTTATTTTCATCAGCGACATGTGCAAAATCCAGCCTGTTGTAATTGTTTTGATAATTAAGTTTTATCACAGGCATTGCTTTCTTTTCCGCAAAGCTGAAATATTCCTTTCCCTGTCCTCCGACAATTATATGGTCTATAAGAGGTATTCCCGCAAGTTCGCACAGTCTCATCATTCTGTCGGTTATCTCAACATCTGCCCTGCTTGGTACCACATCCTGGCTCGGGTGGTTGTGTATCATCATCATTGACGCTGCATTTGACAGTATGGCAGATTTTAATATTTCCCTCGGATGTGCTATTGATTGGTCAAGTGCTCCCATTGATACAAAATTTACATTTACCGGACGCATTTTATTGTCAAAATTTATAACACCGACAACTTCCCTGTCATACCACGACATCTCATCTGCCAGTGCCCTTACAACAGCTTCAGGTGATGTCAGAGGCTCTTCTGATGTAACCAGTTCGCTTCCTTTCACAAGCCTTACCGATACGGTATCAAGTTTGAATGCCTCCTCATCAGATAAATAATGGTTAATCTCTGCCATGTTCCCTGCCCCTTTCGCCTTCTGTTCCTGCAGTGGATTCTGACACTCCTTTTTCATTAGTCAGCGATGTTAAATCAACTGAAATAAAAAAGTCCCCACTGCTTTCGTTTATCAGTTTTCTCAAATCTTTTAAATTAATCTCTTTAATCCCCATATCTTTCCCTTTCGTTAAAGTCTCGGTGAATATGTTCCATAATCTTCATAAAAGCCCTCATCAGGCATTTCATTTTCTGCCTCTTCTGTCTGTTCATCTGTGGCGGATTCCGTCACATTTAATGCATCTGCCAGTCTTTCCTCATGGTAATGTGTCCTGTTTTTCATGACATCAAGAATCATGCCGCACAGTATTTCAGGTTCATGTGTAAACCTTATCCTGTCACCTTCCCATGTCCCGTGTGTGTGGTTTATGTCATTAATCAGCTTTATTCCCCTTGCCGGAGGTTCCCATTCTCCCAGGTTTTTCGTGTAATCATCAAGCAGGAAATCATCTTCACGGATATGCCCCGGAACGGCAGATGTCTTTTCCTTTCCGCATGGCATAAAAATCCTGTTCTCCTTTTTAAGCTCCGGAAGGTATCTGTCAAGCCATTCATTTTTTTCATCAAGTGCATATGCACTGTCAGTAAGGTATGCTGATAACACGTATACTTCAACATCTGCTTTTTCAATCAGCAGCTTTACTGCATTTACCACATTACTGTTTGGCTGCAGGTTTAAAAAATAACCGGGTTCGTAAAGTTTTTCCAGCGTGTCAACTGTTTTAAATTCCGCAAGTGTCCCGTCCATGTCAATAAAAATCCTCTGTCTGTATGTATCTGCCATAAATCCCCTTTCATGAAAATGTGACGGATTCCGTCACAAAAGACAAACCCGCCACATGTTTTGATATATTTTTATTTTACAGGTGCCGCCTTTGGCACAATGGCTGCCTCCACAGCCTTATCCGCAGATTTTGATTTTGAAAACTCCGGTCTGTTATCATGACGGTCGAACTGTTTAAACAGATTTTCACCTGTAGGATATTTTTCATGGTCCGGAAGTCCGTCTTTATCATAAATATGTGCAGGCTTCTGTTTATTCACAAAAGCAACATAACGTGCCCTGTCACCGTCAGATACGGAAAATACCATGTTTTTGGGAATGCTTAATGTTTCCTTTCCCTCTGTTCCCGGAACCGTACAGAAAAAATGGTTCGGAAATTTTTCCGCAAGCTGTGCATTTATCGGATTTTTGTCAACAAGCGTGGCTTCATCTATTGAAATTTCTGCATATGCCATATTGCTCCTTAATGCCTGGCAGTTCACACATTTTGAATCCTGTATCTGCATTTCCCATTTCATCATCTCTTTTTCGGCTTCTGTCGCATCCATCTGTTCAAATTCACTTATCTTTGCCTTTATCTCATCAGATGCACTCTCCATGTAATCGTCTGCGGTTCTTCTTGCCGTATTTACATAATCATCTTCCGAATAAATCTTCATTTCAGGCACTGCCGTTTCAGGCTGTTCATCAGGCTGCGGATTCTGTTTCATTATTGAACGTCTGTATGCCTCATAACACTGCTTTGTTGTATTTAAGTCGGCACTTGATATACGCAGCTGCTTCTCACCGTCTTCCGGAACAAGGTCGGGAAGCTCCGCAAAATTTACGCCCGCTTCCGAAAGTGCATTTTTCATTATGCCGAGTGACGAATCAGGAATTGAAATGATTGTCGTTCTTTTGTTTGTAAGGTTAATCAAATCTTCTGAACTCTTTTCACCGCCTTTTAACATGTCGTTTATGTAATCTGTAAACATCACATTGAACTTCTGTTCATCAGGCTTTGCAATGCTTACATGCACCGCCTTGTCTTTGTCATTTACCGATTCAAGAATGCAGTATTTTACTCCTGCCTTGTCAAGATAATTTTTTACATCTAAAATGGCAGCTTCCCTTGTGCTTTTCTCCATGAACGGCACCCTGAATATGCTGTAATTGCCGTCTGTTGATTTCACAAATTTTGTAAAATTTTCCGTTATATCCTTATCAAAAAACTTTGACTTCACGCCACGCATTATGAACTGTATGAGCTTTACGGTTGCATACGCCGCAGGCTGTGAAAGTTTGATGTAAAGGTTTAAATCCCTTGCTAGTTTGGCGTATTCGGCTGATACGCCGGCTGTTAAATCTGACATACTAAATCCCCTTTCATGAAAATGTGACGGATTCCGTCACAAAAGACAGAACCGCCACTTATAACTTTTTACATCTGCATGTGTGTTTCCTTATTTTCTTCCGGCAAATCAGGTTCGTCATGCAGGTTTTCCTGAATATTTTCTGTCTGTTCCTCCACGCTTTCCATCCTGTCATATTCACGGTTCTGTTCTTCAAGCTGTTTTACCGCTTCAAGTGCCGCAGCGGCAGTATCAAAAAACAGGGCACATCCGTTTTCATCTTTTACAAAAGCATCTGATTCCATGTCAAATATGCCAAAACCATATTTTTCTTCCTGAGGGATACGCACCTCAAAGCGTTCATTCTTTACAAGTCCGTTTATGATTCCAATTAAATATGACTGGCTCTTCACGGCATCCCTGTAAAGGGAAGCAAATTTTTCAAGCCCTGACAAAAGCTCGTCAGCCGTTGCCCTCGGTTTTAACTGCCCGTCTTTCAATGCCTCTGATGAGACGTTAAATATATTTGCACACAGGTTGATTCCGCTTTCGCTTAACGTTCCTGTTCCTTTTTCGATTTCATCAAGTTTATCTGCAGGAACAAGCAGTATGTTTGCAAGCACATCACGGCTTATCCCGCTTTCATTCCTTAAATTTCTTATCAATTCCCCGTATTTCTGCATATATAAATCTCCTTAAAAATATTTTTATTTTTTGTGACGGAATCCGTCACATTTTTATTCCGTTTTCAGGCTCATCCTTTCCTTTTTCATTCATTTCTTTCAGTTCCTCATTTCTTGCTGCACTTATATCATCAAACTGCTTATTGATGCAGTAATCCGCAGCCTTTTCAAGCCTGTGTGTATCTGCGGCATAATGGAAGACATCAAACGATATGACATCCTCATCTTTCATTGTCCTGTTTACATCAGCGACCATTTCAGCAAGACTGTCGATTGTCTGTGAATTTTCCGGCATGAATTCATCTGCCGGAACTGTAAGGAACTCATGTACTGATGACGGAAGTACGAAAAAGTTTGAACCGCCATACATTTCTGCCACTTTATCAAGAATGCTGTTATCAAGCATGAGTGAAGCTGCACCTGTTTTTGAGGCACCTGTGACAACTCCCATCATGTTTTCTCCCTCATACGCTTCTTCAGGCATTCCGCTTTCCTTTAAGACATCTGCTATCATTCTTACTGACGGATTTAGGATATGTGACGTATTTTTTAGTGCATCATTTATTACGGTTTCTTCGGATACTCCCCACTGTGCTGCAAGGGAATGTGTTACCGGAATCACTTTTTTTATGTTTGTGCTTTCTTCAAGCATGATTTTTGGGACAAACTTCATGCCAAACTTTTCATGCACGAGTGCATCCGGTCTGTTGTAGTTATATGAAACTCCTTCCATGTAAATCCTGCCCTTTGCGGCATCATAATCCGATGCAATCTGTTCCAGCAGTGACATGTCAAAGTTTTCGCCTGGAATCTTTTTTATGAATTCATCCATCATGTGTGCAAGCGTGCGTGCGGCTTCCGTCTTATCCGTCACACCGGCTGCATTTAATGCATCACATGCGGCATCAAGATTGAATACCGGCAGTGCCTGTTTTGATTCTGCCGGCTTTTTCATGATAATGCCTGTGTATGACCCCATTTCATGTACATCCATTTTTCTTACTGCAAGCTCCGGGCTTAAAAATCCCTTAAATAAATCACCTGTTACAATGTCCTTTAAATCTTCCTTTGTTAATCTGTCCATAACCTGAACCTCCTGTTTGATAAATAATTTTTATTTTTGTGACGGATTCCGTCACATCTGCATTAAAAACGGCATGGACTTTCAAAGCCCACGCCGTTAATAATCATGTATTGAATTTTAATATTTCCTGCAATAGCCGAATGTCTCATAAAACTTCTTTAAAGCATCCGGTTCTTTTGAATTCCCGACACCGTGCTCATCAACAAACTCCCTGATTTTATCACGGTCTTCCTTTGTGAATTCCCAGTGCTGTTGGATATGGTCTACGCTCATCTCGCCATAATCTGTATATTCATAATCCCGCCACAGAAATCTGAATTTCTTTTTTGCATATGTGATGCTTGCCCTGTTTTCCATTGCACGTTTAAGTGTGGCTGCATATTCCGGTTTTTTTCTCCATATTGAATCAGGTTCAAGCCCTCCATCTTCAAACGCCTTGTCATAATACTTTTCGCTTATGTGGCGTACATATGTTGTCTTTTCGATTTTCTTCGGTGTTGTGTCAACTATATGCACAAACACTTTTTTATATGTTTTGTTGCCGGCACTGTCTACTGCTTTATATGTTATTGAAATCTGTGCATCTGCAGTAAGGTTTTTAAAATCATTTTCCGAATAGTCAGCAATTTTAAATTCAATGTCTTCAGTATTATCCTTATCATCAGTCACGCTTGCTGTTGACATAAGGTTTTCCCTTGTTATCCTTCCGTTATTTGCAGATGTGAGTGTATAATATCTGTCGATTGCATGTATTACAGGGGCTGCATCCCACTGTGCGTAAAGCACTGTATCACCCTCGGTATCATAAACGGTATCTTCTGTATAGATTTTTCCGTTTTCATCCTGCCAGCCCGTAAAAGCATATGCCTTTAATGCCGGAACAGGAAGCTCTCCTACAGGATTATTGAACCTTACGTTTTTAAATGATATTTCGTTTCCTGTTATCTCATTTTCTGCATCCTGCGGTCTGTTATAATCAAATGTAAGTTTAAACTCACTCTTTTCCCATACTGCATATAAATCAAAGCCGTCATAAGGATTAAATACTTCATCCGTAACAGGCATTGTTACGCTGCACCTGTAACCCGGCGTTTCCGCTGCTGGCGAAACAGCCCAGCCAATAAGGGCATATCCTTCTTTTGTGAAAGTATCATCTGCCGCAGTCGTGAAACTGCCATTCCACGTCACTGTCTGTGTATATGTATTTCCGGTGCCGCCGTTTGCATTGTATCTGACCTGTGCAGTCATCGGCTTCCATACCGCATACAAATCCATGCTTTTATATATATCAATGTAATCCCTCGGATTATATTTAACCTCTCCGTCAGGCGACAAAGCCCAGCCGCCAAACTCAAACCAGCCGTCACCGTCATACAGGAACGGGTTTTCATGGATTTCCACATGGTCTGCATACGAATACGTATAACTTAATGTATCTTCATAATCATACGAACCGCCGTTGCCGTGGTAAAACACATTTAACTGTTCTGCCAACCACGAAGCCTTCAGTGTCATGTCTCCGTCAACATCATAAATTGAAGCTGCATTGTAATATTTTCTCTTTCCGTTATCATCCCTGTACCAGCCGCCGAATACCTTTCCTGTTATTTGCGGCTGCGGAAGCTCACCGACTGCATATCCGTAAACGGCACCTTTGCTTTTTACTTCATTGCCGGTTATGGCATCACCGGGAGCACAGTTATAATCGAATGTGATTGTGTAATCATTTCTTTTCCACTGTGCGAAAAGTGTTGTGTCACCAAGCACGTTATAAACCGTATCTTCCGTGTAAGTTTTTCCGTTTTCATCCTGCCAGCCGGTGAATGTATATCCTTTTAATGCCGGAACAGGAAGCTCACCGACTGTTTTTGTATATGAAACTTTTTTTGTTGTAATATCATTGCCTGTTATATCTGCCGCTGCATCATGTGGTTTATTATAATCGAAATTCAGGTTATATTCATTTGGTTTCCACTGTGCAACAAGTGTTGTGTCGTTGTAACCCATGTAATAAAAACTGTTGTCTGCAGTCAGTCTGCCTGACCCCTGCACATCCCATCCGGCAAAAACATATCCTTTACGTGACGGTTTTTGAATTATTATTTGCTCATTAGATAAACGTTCGCCTAAATCAGTTATTCCTGTTCTGCCTTTGTATGTACCGCCATTCGGGTCGATTTTAAGGTTGTTTTTTGAAATAAGGTTATATTTTATTTTGAGATTACTTTCGGTCTGGGCACGCTCCATATAGAATACCCTTAATGTATGTTCTCCGGAAGCAAGGTCAAATTTCTGTTCAGTATTTACATCGCCTGAATCAAAGTATGTCGTTGCAGTACAGCTTCCACCGCCTGCATTCTTGTCAAAGTTGATATTTCCTCTTTTTGCTCCATGGATGCCGCCCATGTCAAGACACAAATTATTATTTATGTAAATCCACAGGTCGTCATCACCCGTGAATTCAAATATCATTGACTGTTCTGTCTCATTTCCGTTTTCGTCATATACATGCACCTTTCCGTCATTTTCCATGAAAAATTTAATTTCCATGCACATGGTAAAACCGTAATCCATGTCTGTGAAATTCGGTGTATTATAAGGCACAAAAGCGTTTGACACTGCCCTGTCATACTGGCTTGTCACATCATGGTACATTACATCATAACTGCCATTATAAAGATTAAATTTCTTTTCAGAATCATTTTTAGTAACATACATATTAGCACTATCAAATGTACGATATCCGTCACTATCAATTTTAAATGGAAACTTATAACCGCTGTTTACTTCCTGGTAAACAGAAAGACCGCCGTATGATGTATTTATATCAACATCACCAAAAAGGTCATATGCTGTCTTTATGTTATTAAATTTGAAATCCATATCTTTTATAGTAGATTGTGCCATTCCCCGGATTACACCGTTTTTTGGATAGTTATAATCACTTGACCCCTGCGGATTATTCTGTATGTCGTAAATAAGAGTGCTGTTAAGCTGTTCACCATCATCTACAGTTATATTCCAATGCTGGTTCTGTAAGCCCTGATATGTCCATATCTGAATCCTGTCAGACTGCTGTGGCATTGATGAATCCCTTCCGCCGATTTCAACACAGTATTTTGTGTCAGCATATGGACGTATGCTGAAAGTAAGCGTCCTCTGGTCTGTCACAAGCTTAAATCTGTTATTCCAGCCGGGATTAACAGTCTCAGCATTTACGGCTGCACCGTTCTTTAATGCATCAAACCACAGATACTTTCCTGTATTCATATTTTTGATATAGAAGTAATCCTCGTGTGCCTCAAACTGCCACTGTTTGTAAGCACCATCACCACCCCATAAATTTACATATGTTCCCTCATAATTTACCGGCTGCATGAGCTGGTTTGAATTCTTATAACTTTTTATATACATCCATGTGCCTTTTTTTGCGGCATTAATAAATGTCCATGCAGCCGCATCAAAATTTACAAATGTGGCTGTCTCGTAACTTATGTCATTGTCATTTACAGCTTCATTCTGATAACTTAATGTCTGTATATCCTGACTGTTTGATTTTATGCTTCCTGCAACAGCAGGGATTGCAGTTACAACAGTCACAGCTGCAAGAACAGCCGCTGTAAGTTTTTTAAGAACTTTTTTAATCATGCTTTTTGATTCTCCTTTTCTACTGATTTCTTAATAATTTTTATTCCCATAGGTGGTATATAGTTTTGGGGATAATGTGGGTCTCCCTGAATATAAACAGGGAAATGTTTAATTATTGGAGATTCCTTCCCTTTAACCGGATTTTCAATACTGTCAATAATTTCCTGAAAATTTGGATATTGTTTTGCACATAATTTTTCAATTATTTTATAATCGGAATCCTTATAGCTTTTTACACTCTTTGAATTAAAATAAATGAAATGGGGAACCCCGAACAAAGCATTACTTACTTCAACCACTGAAGCATAATAACTGCGTTTTGCATCATCACGGTTAAGAATTATATAATCGCTTGGACAAACAAGACAGCTGTTAAGCATATCAATCTTTTGCATTGCCGTTCCATTTTCAAAAAAATCAATATCATATATTCGCCGGCTTTTAAAAAATGTTGCCAATTCCTGATATGAATAACACTTATTTATAAGAAAACCTCTTTCATATTCACCAGCCCCTACCATCTCATCACAAATTTTCTTTACTTTTGATTCACAGAAATCAACCAGCTCATTATTTACATCATCCTGTATCTTATATAAAAGCTCCACGACAGAATTAAATACATGTGAAATCGTAATGCTGTTTTGCTTTCTGATTTCATCAATGAGTTCAGCATTTTCATCTGTCAGTTCAAAAACGACTCTTTTTCCCATAAAAATTGGTCTCCTTTTTAAAAGTCATCAAAAAAGGAAACCCGGATTATATAATCAAGGTTTCCTTTTTTAATCTTATTTAATTTTTGTGACGGATTCCGCCACAATCATGTTATCTTTATATTTCTGACAAGTATATATTACTACATCCAACTGGTGTCATCCAGTCTCATTTGGTGTCATTTAGTCTCAAAAGTGTCAAACTCTAATATGGTATTAATCCATAAAACCATACTTCCCCACATGAGAAAGTACCGATTTTATAAAAAGTATTACTTCTCCAAGCCCATCCATGGTCTTCTTCATATTTATCTGTCATATCCATAAACTCATTTGACATATGTCCCTCTGAATTAATTGGAATATAATAAAAACCTGTGAGATTTTCAAATCTGTCTGTCTGATTATTGTACGCATATCTTGTGGTTGCTACTTCAAGCTCATACGGACACTCTACATCTGCCCCCTGATTTACATCCTGTCCACGAACCTTATTTCCAAAGCTGTTTTCACCATACTGTGGTCCAGTTGGCGTATCTATGATATACCATGTTGATGGGTCATCTGGACTTGGCTGTTTATATTCCGGTTCAGCAGGTGTTTCCGGCTCTGGTGCTGGAGCAGGCGTTGGCTCTGGTGCTGGTTCAGGTGCTGGTGTTTCTGGTTCAGCCGGTGCCGGAGCAGGTGTTTCAGGCTCTGCAGGTGCTGGCGTTGGCTCTGGTGCTGGTGTTTCTGGTTCAGCATTATTATTGTCACTGTTTCCACCATTGCTGTTACCACTGTTATTATTCGTATTATTTGCTACATTAGAGGCTTCTGTTTGCTTTACTTCTTCCTTTGCTTCTTCAATTTTCTTTTCTTCTTCTTTTGCCTCGCTTACTTCCTGCTTTATTTCATCAGATGCAGCTATGTCTGATACTGTATTCTCATCAGATTCTTTTGCATCTTCTATCTTTGCATCTTCTGTAACTTCAAGATGTGTTCCGTCTGATTTTACAAGTGAACCGGCTTCTTTTACCTTTATGTCACTTACAGTTAATTTGCCATCTACTGTTTTTGCCTTGCCTGTAAATATTGCCTTGTTTCCGTCGGCATCCGTAACCTCAATGGTTGCATCACCATTTTCATTCGCTACAGCTTTGCCTTCGAGGCGTACTGTATTGCCGTCTGCATCCGTATAATCAAAACTTACAATTCCTGTTTTTGTAAGCTCTTTGGCTGCAAGGCTGCTTGTTTCCTTTGAAACTGTTGCCTGTGTTACATCTGTACTGTTTACATCTGCTGTTTTTTTCCTGCCGCATCCGGCGAATGAGAACGCCGTAACCAGTGCAACAAGAATTACTGATGTTTTAAATAACTTCTTTTTAATCATGTCTTTTCCCTCCCGTTATATAAAATGAAGTCTTATTCAGAGTAAATTTTAATTTTGTGACGGAATCCGTCACATTTCTTTTTTCCCCGGCATTATCCGGCTGTGATGATTTTCTTCTGATAAAGAAGCTGGTAATAAAAAGCCCTTATAATATAATCCTTGCACTTGTTGCATCCCAGCTCCCAGTCCTGCACTGTCCTGTATGATATATGGAAATATTCTGCAAATTCCCTGCGGCTCATTCCTGCCCTTTCCCTTAACTCACGAATTGTCATGTTATCACCTCCGGAAGTTTATATATAATATGTATCTTTAAGCTTATTATACATGTTACGTATGTAAATGCAAGAACTATTTTTCCACATCTGCCTCAAAAATCATGTCATTATACACCGTAAACGGGAAATTTACGGCGTTTCCGTCTGTTTTCCACAATTTAATATTTTTTTCATCAAAAGCCGGGGAATCTATCTGTGAGCCCTTTTTCACTGTGTATGTTTTTGACATTTCATCATCAGGCAGCCTGAATTCGATTGTGGCATAATCGTTTCCGGAAATGTTTTCATCACATTTTTTGTTTTCAAGAATAATGCTCTGCACAGATGTGACATGACCAATGCTTTTATTAAGGTAACTGAATTCCTGTGTTACAAGCACATTAAGAAGTCCTTTCCCGTAATCAACATCAAGAATATCTGCCGTTACTTTGCCATCGCTTTCAATGCCGTAATTTAACACCGAAAGCATGTCTGATACAAATTCATCTGCTGATGATATATCATAAGTGTTTTTATCAAGCACCGTCACTGCTCCTGTGACTGCCTCATCGAGTTTGTCAGACATTTCACTTTCACGAATGCTGCGTGCATCAATGCTTAAAACCGTCCCGATTGAAAACACCGCAGAAAGCATTATAACCATTGCAATAATTATATTTCTCATGATGCTTCCTCCACGGCGATTTTTATTTCCTCACTGCACTCATGCTGCTGTGCGTCATATACGTAAAGCTGCAGCGTATATGTTCCCGGATAACGGAAGTTTATTGTCTTGTCAGTTTCACTGTATTCGTTTATATAATCATTTCCGGCTGAATCCTTTACAGACATTACCCTGAAGGAATTAACAAGCACGGCACTGTATGTACTGCCTTCAAGTTTAACGCTAAAATACTCAGGCAGCTTCACTGTGTTTCCGGCTTTTATTATTCCGGCATCATCATTGTAGCTTATTTCTGGTTTGGCAGCTGCAGCATAATTCTTTGTAATATCCGAATCAGCATAAGAATCATAATCCGTATCTTCCGGCTTTATTTCCTGTCCGATTACATTTACAACACCCTTTGACGTTACACCGCTGCTGTTTTTATAAGTTATGTTCTGCACAAGAAGCATTGCACTCAAAAAAATGAATGCTGCAAGTGCTGCTTCACCGGCATGCCTTATTACAATTTTCATTTCCTGCCTCCTATCAGCCGAGCACCGGCAGCGTAAAACCGGTTATGGCATTAATTATGTCATCTCCCATAAAAGTGGTAAGTGCCACGCCGATAAGAATCAGCGTCACTAACGCTCCAAGTGCCGCCTCCCCGGCAAAATCTACTATATCTTCCATGTTTCCCTCCTAAAAAAGTGTAAAAAATACATATAACGCCCTGAAAAATCCGGCAATGGCAATTCCAATCACCGCATCAGCGGCAGCTCCTCCTGCCTGTTCAATCAGCTGTTTCAAATCTGCCTCCTATCTTGCAAATGAACGGCACTCGTGATGTGATGTCATTTTTAATACAGGAATGCTGTAATCGTATTTGAGAACAACTTCACATATAACTGTTTTTCCTGTCTCGTCTGTCATCTTATCAACTGAAAGTGTATATCCGTTATCATCTGCAGTCTGTATGCATCCGTTAATCACATTATCCGAAAGATTTGCACTTTCTATTTCCTTTGTCACATCCTGTGCGTATTTTTTTGCCGCCTGTGCCTGGCTGTCAGCCGTTATAATCGCACTCAGCACAAGTGCGGCAAGAAACATAAGGAATATCGAAAGTCCCGTTTTAAATACCTGATTCATAAATGACCTCCTACATATTTCCTGTAAGGCTTAAAAAAGACAGCATCATGTATACCATGTCTGTCATCATAAGCACACATCCGATTCCGCCTTCAGCATAAACATATAATTCAGATGCCGCCTGTCTGTCTTCGGCTTTTACTGCCGCAGCCCTCTGTGTCATCTTCCTGTTCTGTGTAAGCACGTTTCTTATTTCATTGTCTATGTCAGAGCCTGCAGCATTCATTACACTGTAAAGTGCTCCCATCGCTTCATTGATTTCTGAAATGTTGAAAAATTTCATGAAGTCATTGAACGGTACAGGTGACGTCGGCTTTTCATCAAGAGCAAGAAGCATCTTTTTTATCTCCGGCTTTAAGATTCCCGGGGCACTGTCATATGATTTTGCTATAGCCATAGGCACCGTATCATGCTGCATTATAAGTGCTATCTGTATAATCCACTCCGGAAAGGCAGACTGTATCTCTTTTGACATGTCATCCTTTAACGCCTGGTATCCGAATCTGTATGAAGCAGCTATAAATACGGCAATCACTGCACCGGCAGCTGTGAACAGCTTATTTTTCGTTATGATATAAAAAACAGCCGTTACAGCTGCCATTGCAAATGCAATAAGAAATGATTTTTTACGCTGTTTTTTCATGTCATAATTTACTATCCCATCAAAACGCTCTGCCAGTTTCTCATCACTTTCAGGTGCCTTTTCTTCAACCCAGCTAACGCCGGAAACACTGCTAACCTTTGTATACAGAAGCACCGTAACAATTATTACGGCAACAGAGGCTGCCCTTACAGCGAAGTGTTCGCTCAAATCAAAGCTGAACGCCTTATAAAAAATAGGCAGATACAAAAATGCAAGGCAGAAAAGAATCACAAACACTGAAAAAACAATGAACACACGTTTCAATCTGTTCTTCTCCTTCTGTCTTGCAACCACATCTGATACCCAGTCCTCCCTGTCATTAAGCTGTACTTCCGTTCCCAAATCGGCACTTCCGCCGTTTTTCTCAACGGAAATAAAGAATGCGTGCATCCTTTTAAGCCTTTTGTTCGGGTATTTGTCTTCAATTATCTTTAATGCCCTTTCCTCAACGCTTCCATTTGTGACGGAATCCGTCACAAATGTGGGATTACTTATTAAGCCTGCGGCATCATGTATTGCACTCTTCATTTCCCCATCATGGAAAACTTCTTCTGCGTTCTGCAGTGCGGTTATGATTTTTCCTGATGCACGGAAATAATAAAGCATCTTTTCCATATATTTTGACGCATCGGAAAAACGTCTCTGTTCATACAGTGCCTTGTATGAATTTCTTATAAGAAACGGTGTAATCAGAACACCAAAAACCGCTATTACAATATATCCCGCCGCATGCAGCTTAAAAAGAAATGCTGTAAGAATGCTTCCGGCAATAACGGAAAGATACGTTATAATCAGGTTTTTAAGTGAATACACATATCCGTACTGTTCTATCTCACCTATAAGATTTTTATGATTGAGATAGAAAAACCGGTTTTTCTTTTTATTCATAATTTATCTTTTCTCCCTTCTGTCAAGATGGAACGGATTGGTGATATTAACAGACTTCATTTTTTCAATTATGCTGTCAGGTATCTTATCAGTTACCGCACTGCCTTTTATTAAGTAATCGTGGCATACGTTGTAGCCGCAGCTTCTTTCAAAAAAGCCTACCTCATCAATGAACCTTTCTGCCGTTCCATCCGGCATTTTCCTTTTTCTTATAACGACCCCGACATCAAGGTTTTCAAATATGTTGTTTTCAAACTGCAGGAGGTTGGCATCCTTAGGCATTAGATTCAATATCCTGTCGGGAATGCTTCTGTAATTTCCTGCATGTATTGTACTTATTCCTGGAACTCCCGTAGTCCATAATGATACGAGGTCGCTTACCTCGTCCCCCCTTACTTCCGTAAAAAGAATTCTTCCGGGGTTTAATCTCATGCACAGTTTTATTGCCTGTGTGTAGTCAAAAACTTCATTTGTCTTTAATGCAATGCATGCTGCATCAGGCTTTAGCTTTTTATAGAACCATTCCGCCGAATCCTCGATTGTCACGACAACTTCGTTATCCGGAATATAAAGGCTTAAATATTTGCCAAATTCTGATTTTCCGGCCTCCGGAACTCCTGCAATCATCACGTTGCACCCGGATTCTATGCAGTTTATCAAAAGATTGAGCGTCTGCATGTCAGCATATCCGCTTTTAACAAGCCCGTCATATGTGAAACGTGACTTTGCTGTCGTCTTTCTTATCATAAGGCTGTTGCCGTTTAGGGCAATCGAATCATGCACTGCCGTAACTCTTACATGGAGTTCTTCGTTCTCTGTTTCAAGCACGTTTTCTTCATAATTGAAACGCTTTCCTTTTGAATTCGCTATATGTGCTATAAGTGAATTTATGTATTCATAAGTAACCTCTTCATCATCAACACGGTAACACCTGTTTGAAGTATCCTTAATCCACAATTCCGTTCCGTTATAGTCAATATTTGTGACTGCCTCATCATCAAGATATTTCTGCAGCGGCTTTAATCTTTCAGGTGTCAGTATTCCTGTCTGAAACTCTTCCAATTTCTCTCCTTTCCATGAATACAGGGGGCAGCCACGCCCCCTGAAATTTCAATTCTAAATTTAAAACTAAATACTTGAGAGCTTTGTGAAAAGTCCCTGAATGAAAGTATCCGCTGCACCGCCTTCTTTTAAAAAGATAACGGCAAGTGCTATGATGGCAAGAAGTACGGCTGCACAAGCTGCAGCCTGTCCCATGTGTTCCATTAACCACTTCATTTTCTGTTTCCTCCTTTTTCAATTTTTTGTCAGACGTGATTCAGGGTACAAAAAAGCACGGGAACGCCTAAACGGCATTTCCGTGCTTTTCAAACTCTATCTTATTTGACGATTATATAATACCACACCTTTTCAGTGTCATCCAGTGTCATTTGGTGTCATTTAGTCTCAAAAGTGTCATTTAATATTATAGAAAAAAAGTTCAGACATTCTCAAAATTTGCAACAGGCTCAAAAAGACCACAAATGTAAAATCGTGGTCTTTTTTCTATTCCCTTCCTGTATGCAATTCTTAATGGTCCGCTTCTCGAACAACCCTCTTAGGATAATCAGTTATCCAAAAATTAAATGTATTATCATTTTGATGTTTTCTTCTTATTTTTTGTAACTCATTTGCTTCTTTTTCAACACAGGCAGGAACTTGATAATAATACGTTGAAGGTGCATGTCCAAAGCCCTCATCACTATCATACCATTTTGAATGTGACATTTTTATTTTTATTGTTACCCAACCAGGTGTTAATGAATCGTCAAATCTCATGTCTTCTTTTATATAATCCCATTCAATCATATATTTTGATTCTGGGTCTTTATTTATCATATCTTCATAAGCTTTTCTGACAATTTTAGCAAGTTCCATTACTTTTTTTTCATCTTCACCTGTTTCTGATTTTAATTTTAGACGTTCTGTTAAAAGCCTTTCAGCTTCTCTGTTGACAAAATCATACTTACTCATATCTGTTTTAGATACTTTTCCATTATTCTTAAACACATTATATTCTCGCTTATATGTATAATAATCCTGTGTGTAATCATAATTTAAAGTAATCTCATTTGTTTCTCGATTCTCATAATATTCTACTATAATTTTTTCCCTAATCATATTGTCACACACCTTATATAAGTTCAATTTCTTTAATCTTAACCTTTGTATCCGCATTGGTTCTTAAAGAGCTTGAACGCCTTGAAGCATCCTTTGTTTCCGAAAAAAAATAAACTAAACCTGTCATTTCTCACAGCCGGATGAAACATCTAATCATCCGGCTTTATTTTTATTTGATTCTTTTTTTGTAATAAATCTTTAATCTTTTCATCATTGCAACATCAAGTTCCGGCTTTGCAAGCCTTTTTATCTCTTCATAAGGCATGTTTTCATCAAGGCAGTCTATAAGAAAATTTTTCTGCTCATCTGAAAAATCCTTATTCATAAGAATTTCATTCATGAATGTCTCATAAATGTATGCAGCATTATCATTTTTAGGCTTTTTCTTTTTAAACCCGGCAAACAGTCTGGTGCGTTCAGGCTCTTCCGGCTGCTCTTCTGGCACACGCTGTTTTATGCTGCTTTGCTGTGCATTTTTCTTAATATCTTCAATATTGTTTTTAAGCTGTTCATTTTCCTTTATAAGTCCTTCAAGCTTTCTTTCTGCCTCATCTGCCTTTTCAGCCATAAGGTTATATGCTTTATCTTTTGCAATAAGCGTTTCGCCATACTGCTTTTTAAGCTCTTCCTGTGCAGCCTTTTCACGCTCGAACGACTGTTTTATCTCACGCTGGAACATATCCCTTATTTCCCTGTTTGCAGAAGTGACTTTTACTGCAAGGTCGTTAGCCTCATTTATCTTTTTGTTAAGGTTATCAAAAGGCGTATACATGTCTGCAAGTTTTTTATTAATACTGTTTTCATAATCCTTGTCAGCTCCTGAAAAAATCTCCCTGACAGATGCGGCATCCCTGATAGATGAAACCGCCATTAAAAACAGACGTGCATAAATCTCATCTTTTACTGATAAATCAATCAGCTCTTCCAGTCCGCTGTCCGGAATGCACAGGTCTGTGACAAATTTTACATGCTCTTTTAATTCTTCAATATTTCCCATAAACTATACTCCTCTTTGAAAATCATAACTCAAATCTATGCTGTTAAACGGTTCTGCACTTGTGACGGATTCCGTCACAGGTGCATCTTTTATAATGCCTTTTAATATCTTTTTTTCTTCATAAAGAACCGACAGCTCTTTTTCTGTCTCTTCATCCGTAACTGCAGACATTGCTTCAGCTGCAATGCCCGGATTTTCATTTTCAATTTTTTCAAGCTCATCAGACAGCTTTTCATATTCTTCATCAGGCATTTCACTTGAAGCATTAACCAGACTGTTATATATATTTCTGTACCTTTCTGCCATCTCGGCTTCCTGCGGTGCATTAAAAAGACGCTTATATTTATTATCATTTTCATTTTCTTTAAGCTTCCTGATTTGTGCCCTGACAGCATCCAGCCGTTTCTGTGCCTGCGGTGCATCACGTATATTGTTATCAAGAATGTAATTGCACTCATCACGCAGGCTGTCTATATGAAGAAGGTCTTTTCTTACACGAATCTGGTCTTTTAACTGCATGTCAAAAAAATGATACTGTGATGCCTGGCTGTAACGCATTACTGCACACACCTGGAATCTGCTTTTATGCTCTGTGATTTCATGAAGGCTTTTATCGACATATGCTGTATTTCGTGGCATATGCACCTTATATCTGCTTTTTATTCTTTTCTTTATGTCTTCATATGTGTAACCTTCACCAAGATTGTAGTCACGCCTTGCTTTTTTTGAAGTCTTTCCGTCCACTTCTTTCATCGCAGGGTGGTGGTATGATACATACTTTCCATATTTTACCGAATTGCCTATACGTACTTCATAACCCATACGTTTCATTTCAGAAAAAAACTCCTCTAATGTTTCTGAATTTGATATAGCCATATCAATGTCAAGTCTTATTATTCTTTTCCAGGTAAACCTGTCTGCTTTTTCTGCGGCATGCTCCGCATATGATTTCCCCTTTTTTCTGTCTTTGTCATATTCCAGCTTTGAAAGCCCGTGTTTTAATGCAAGTGAATCTGTCAGCGGCTGTATGTATTTCTCCCAGTCGCCGTCAACATATCTGTATTTGCTCCCATCGAGCCTGCCGACTGAATTAAAAACTATGTGGCAATGCATGTGGGCATGGTCGTTGTGCACCGCCATTACATACTCATACCTGTCACCGAAATAATTTTCGCAGAATTCCTTTCCTATGCTGAAACATGTTTTCTCATCTGTTTCGCCCGGCGGAAATGATATTACAAAATGATAACCCTGCCGTCCCCATTTTTTCTGAAAAACATTTTTTGTTTCCATCATTGCATTGTAAATCTCATCAGATGTAATTCCGCAGTTTCCCGTAACCCATAATCCGTTTTCGGTTTTTTCAGGATTCATTATGTATGTAATCGCATTTTTTAAATGTGCCGCCGGATTTCCTTTTTTCGCTTCTTTCAGATTTTTTAAAATTGTTGTTGCCAACAGTTAATCACCTCTTTCATTTCTGCAACTTTTTTATCAGCCGCATCTACCGCGGCTGTAAGATTTTTCACGGCATCTGCATCATTGATGCTGCGGCTGTATGCAAGTGCCTGATGAAGTTCCGTTTTTATTTTTCTTAATTCATTAATCATGTTTTTATAGCTGCTCTCCGAATTTTCATACAGAAGCTGGCTACGCATGAAATCACATATCATAAGACCTTCATTCCCGGTGCGTGCATTTTCATAAAGCTCTGCAAGATGTTCGTATTCGGGTTCAGTCAGTCTTATCGCTATTAATTTTTTTCTGAAACCTTCGGGACTTTTTTTCCTTTTCATCTTTCACGCCTCCAAAATCATGAATGTGACTTTCTGTACTGTAAAAAGCTGTTTATCAAATCGTCAGTCACTTCACTGCCGATTGATTTTTCAATTGTTGAAATGATACGCTCATTCTTTTTGTTACGCTCCGCAATTTCAAGCTGCTGTTTTTTCTTTTTAAGAGCTGCAATCTCTTTTTTCTTCTTTGCGATTTTTTCATTCAGTGAATCAAGCTCCGCTTCACACTTTTCAATTTTTAAATTAATATCTCCAGCTGTCATATTTTTTCAGTCCTTTCTTTTCACGTTCACTGTTTATCATGTCCTGTTTTTCATACAGGCTTTTTCTTTCATCAGCCTGTAAAAACTGCAGTCCAGCTTTGAACCATTCCGGTTCACGGTGGTAAAAAATTTCAGTAACTTTCTTTTCACACTCTGCCATGAAGTCAATAAGGCTTCCGTGGTATTCGTGCCACGTCTCAAGCATTTCAGCTGATGTTACCATGATTTTGTTTTCCTTTACGCTGAAAGCAGCAAGCCTGTTTACTCCCCAGTTGATTAATACACCTGTCTGGTTTTGTGCATCAATCTTCCAGCGTATTCCGGCCCAGACCTCATCATTTATCTGTATAAGTGACGGAATCATCTTCATGATTTTTTCATCAGCCATTTTTATCTGTGCCGGTTCTACAGAAGATGTGTAAATGTCAAATTGCTGTCGGGGACACTCCATGTTTTTATTTTTTGAATCCCTGTTTTTTAAAATCTCTTCTGAAATTTCACTGATTTCATTTTCAATTTTCAAAAACATTTCTTCAATTTTTTCATAACCGGATGTTCTGTTTTCCTCATCAGCATTTTCATTTTTCAAATCATCATTTTCACAAAATGCATCTTCTTTTTCATAACTCTGCTTTTCAGAAATGCGTTTTATTTTTTCCGGAAAATCATCACCGCTTTCATCATTTCCGTCTTCATCATCAAGACATTTCATTGCAATTTTTAACAGGGCATCTGCCGTTTTTCCGAAACTCATTTCCGACGGCTTGACTGAATTTATTTCTTCATAAATTTCATCAGATATTCGTATTGATACCGACATTTTTTCATTCCTCCTTTTTTAAAACCGGTTCTAAAAAAACTGCCACACTTTTAAGAAAAATGTGTGGCAAAAGTGCATCACCCCCTGATGCAGTGCCACAGCTGCCACACCCAGGTGCATCAGGTGTGGCACCAGCATTTATGCGGCTGTGGCAGTTTTTCCACAAAAGTGCCACACTTTCAGGGCTTTTCCGCACTGCCATGTTTTTTCTTTTTGCAAGATACGCATTTTGTTATACAAAAACACCACTCTTGAAGTGGTTTGCGGACTTGTTAGGGAGATTCCCTAAGACCCTTCTGCACATCACAGGCACAGCAGCATTCATTTTTTCAAGTGCATATTTACAATCTGCCATCTGTTTTTTTCTCCTCTTAAATTCAAAAATACGAAGCCGGAAAGTTATTTTTTCCGGCTCCGTATTCGTAAATGTGATATATATTTTTTAAGTGCTTTAAACTGTTTTTGTTTTATGCCATATAATTTTTCATATAGCTTTCAAGTGCTTTTGTGAACGGAATCTGTGAATGGTCTGTTACGTATCTGTAAAACTCATCTATAAGACCATTTGATGTAATCATGCGTTCAAGACAGATTTCCTTATTGTTCTGTACCTCGCTGTTAAGATATTTCACTATTGCCTTTTTGCTTTCAATCTCTCCCGATTTTGCAAAAAGATTTTCTTTTGTTGTTTTTACCATGTCAAGAAAAAAGAACTCATATTCTGTATCAATTTTCTCTAAAACTTTTTCTTCCATTTTAATTTTTTCTCCTTTAATTTTTACTCTCTGTTTATGACTCTTCCCGCACACAGGAAGTTTTCTGCATGCCATGAATCGTTAATGTCATATACTCCTACCGGGTCTCCTGCCTCAAAAGTCTTTCCGTCTCCTATGTAAATTGCAACATGTCCTATGCTTCCGCCCGAAGTCTCATTCTGGTAAAACAGCAAATCTCCCGGCTGTATTTCATCAAATGAAATTTCCTGTGACGCTGCAAACTGTTCTTTTTCAAGACGCGGCAAATCAATTCCCGCCTGTCTGTAAACGTACTGAACAAGTCCTGAACAGTCAAAGCCTCCATAGTCAGGTGAACATCCGCCAGATACATAATCCCAGCCGTAATATTTATAAGCCTCATCTATAACTTTCTGTACTGTTTCATCTTCATAACTGTATATGTATGTGCTTACGAGCTCCGCATAAAACATATTTCCGTATGCGTATCTGAAGCCGCCGTTATAATTAATGGCAATGTCATTTGCATAATCCGCTTTAATTCCGTTTGATTTTTCCTGTGCAAAACTTTCCGAAAGTTCAAGCGAATATGTGCCGCCGTATGAAGCAGCATAATCAATAAATCCGCTTCCGAAATTGTATGACTGCACGGCACATTTTATATCACAGTTATTCTCCTGTGCTTTTCTTACACATTCTGCGAAATAACTTACGCCCTGTTTTATTGAATCCTGCGGGTTTGTAAAACCTCCCGGTTCAAGTCCTGCGGATTCTGCTGACTGCATCGGGTCGTCTCCTTCCCCATGCGATTCTGTTTCCATGATTGCAAGAAGATAATTTACATATTTTTCAATTCCTTCTGCTTCGGCCGCCTCCCTTAAATCATCTGCGTATGCTATTGTTGCCTGCGAAAGCATCTGCATTTTTATCCCGCCTGAAGTTTCCGCTTCCTTTTCAGGAGTAAAAAATGCCGCAACCGAGGAAATGATTGAAACAATAAGCGTTGATACAATTATCACAACAGCTATTATTATGAGAAGTGGAATAATCACAACCCCGATTTCTGCCATAAGGAAACCTACAAGTGCCATGACAGCGGCAGTTACTTTCTGAATCATTCCCATCTGTGATGAGGATGATTTTGAATCCGTCTGTTCCTGCATCTGCTGTGGATTTTCACTGTTTTCCTGTGCGGCTTCCTTAATAATTTCCGCATATTTTTTTACTGCATTCACAGCTTCTTTTGCAGCTTCTGACATGCCGCCGCTTCCTGCGGCAGCCGCTGAATATGCTGCCGACCTTGAAGCATCAAATGAGGCTTCTGTCTGTTTTTGTGAAACGACTTTAACATATGCCCTGCCATTGTCACCGGATTTTAATGTGCCTTTACCGGATGAATCCACGACATTATAAGTGTTTTTATAACTGACAGGTTCATTCAAGTTTTCCCGGCTTTCTTCAATGTCTTTTTCATCCCTTTGCGGAACTTTTTCATTTTTTTCTATCGTAAAGCTGTCACTTTTTTTCCGGTGTTTTTTTAACTTTTCCGAAAAATTCCCACCGGGAATAAACGAATCCTGTCCACCATAAACTTCCTGATACATCGTATTTTCATATGTTCCGGTTACGCTTTTTTCTTTTTCAAGTGCTTTCCTGAACTTCCTGTATTCAGGTGAATTTTTAAATGTCTCATAAATTCTTTCCTGCTGTTTTTGGGGAATTCTTGAATATTTTTTTATTTCATTTTTTGACAGATATGTTTCCGGTGTCTGGCTGTCAGACACATCCATATCTAAATCTTTTAAATCATCTTCAACCGGGCTTCTTATCGTATACATCCTGTACGTGTCAAACTTCTTGTCCTGTGTAAGATGAAGCTTCTGTTTAGTCTCGTTAATCTTCATTTACCGCATCCCTTTTTGCCTTTGCCGCTTTTTCATGGAAATCTGTTGAAAATACTTCATACAGCGGATTATCTTCACGCATGAGAGAATCAAGAATAACAACCTTCTTTCCCCAGCACATGATTGAAATTCCCGGCTTGTCGTCTGACAGTGTATCAAATTCCTTTTCACTTAACGGCTGTATCTTTAAAAGATTTGCCGCATCAAGCCCTGTCTGTGGGAAGAACATCTTGTAGCCGCAGTTCTGCAGCATGTCCCTTAAATCAGGATTTTCAAGTGCACTTGTAAGATTCTGCAGTGCAAGCGTTACAATGCCGCCGAATTTTCTGTATGTACGTATTGCCTCAAGCAGTATCTCTGATGATGACTGCTGTTTTGTCACAACCTGTGTCTCATCGACAACAAGCCTTGTTGCTTTCTGCAGTTCCTGGTTGTAATTCATTCTCTGTGAAAGGAAAAACATTATTGACACCATTACAGGCTGCCAGTTTTTTTCAGGCACATTCTTTAACCCGAAGCATACAAAACGGTTTGTTGAAATGTCAACATCCGATTCATATGCGAACATGTCATAGACACCCTCTGTATATTCTTCAAGCGTAAGCACAACTGAATGCATGATATTTATGTCATACTGCCTGTCACTCTTTTCTTCCATTTTAAGAAGTTCTTTTCTTACATCTTTAAGTGTAGGCTGCCTTTCTGCTTTGGCTTCAAATATACTGTTATAAACGCTTTTTACCGCACGTCCTATGAATGTCCTGTGCTCCTGTGTGAAAGTCATGTTATACATCGCAGCTTCCACAAAGCAGCATGCCCAGTCAGAAACAGCTGATACAAATACCTCTTTTTCAGTCGTTCCGGCATCAAACATTTTGGGTGGAATTTCCATCGGGTTTATATGTATTTTTGATTTCGGCGTAAAGTCAAGGAACATCCCGCCGTAAAGTGCAGCCACCGTTTTTGTTTCATTCTGCGGGTCAATGACCTGCAGGTCATCATCTGTTGACAAAAGTGTCTGTGTGATTTCAGTCATCTTTATGAAAAATGATTTTCCAAGTCCTGTCGGACCAACAATGCAGCCATGCGGTGATTTCAGTTTTTTACGGTTTGCAAACACAAGATTTTTTGTAGTCCTGTTTACTCCCATGACGTATCCGCCCGGTTCTGTAATGTCTGCAGAATAAAACGGCTGCATTGCAACAAGCGAGCCTGTATAAAAAGGACGCATCTTTTTTTACCATCCTAACACCCGTAGGAAGTGCCGTATTAAATGCTTTAAGCTGCACATAATTATATGTGTCTAATGTCACTCCCGTTTTTCTCGCTTTTCGTTTCATTTCATCAATACGCAGTGCCAGCTCATCTTCTGATGAGGCAGTCACTGCAACAAGAAGTCCTGCCTGTATGCACTCCTCATCCTCATCATCAAGCTCATCCATATAGCTTTCAAGCTCGGCACGCTTTTTCTTTTTTGAATATGAAATGCCGGTAGCTGCCTGGTTGTTGCTCTTCTTTAAATCAGCCTCCTTTGCTATTGAAAGTTCGTTATTTCCGTATTTGCTTTTAAGCATTTCTTTTGTAACTGCATGCTCAACAGGTGCATAATCAATCGTCACAAAAGACTGGTATGACGTATCGGATATTGTATGTATGAGGTTTCCTTCATTTAATGACATGTCAAATTCCCTTGCAAAAAGCACTGAAACATACCTGTCATTATTAAACAGCATGAAATCCCTGAACCCAGTTTCCCCTGAAAAAGGAATAACATCATAAAGCACGTCATCATCAAAGCTGTACTCTTCCTTCTCTTCCTGATAGAAGAAGTTCCTTAACACATTAAGCCTTTTTATGCCGTCAAGCGGAACTATAAAGCTCTTCATCGCCTTGAACATTGTGTCAAGCTCACTGTCCATTGCGAGAAAATAGCTTCTTGCTTCGTCATACGTAGGACTTTTTACCGTGATTGTAAGATAAAGCATGCGTTTCAAATCATGCAGCTTTGCATCTTCAATCTTTTCGTCAATCCATCTTTTTATGCCGGCAGATACAAGCGGATACTCTGCGGAATTCATGTCATTGAATATGTCGGAAATGAATTTATCCATATCCTGGTATTCGTTCGCAACCGTGATTTTAAATGAAGCCGACATCGATTTTAAAAATGTCATGAGATTTAAAAGAACACTCTGTTTCTCATCGTTGTTTTTATTTATATAATTTGTATCAGAAAAAACGTAACATCTGTCATACAGGTTTTCACCCGGCTCGTTTTCAACCTGTGCCATTCCGTTTTTAAACATCTTATGCACAAACAGGCTGTCACGTATATTCTGCGGATACCGCCCTTTGTAGGGCGGTTTTGTAAATACCACGCTGTCAGCAAATTTTTTTACCGGATTTATGTAAAATGCCATTTTTGTATCCTTCCTTTCTTTCCTTATACATTCTGAAATGCCTGTCCGGCTTTTCATCTGTTTCATAGACAAGCACCCTGCATTTTTCGCTGTATCTCATTTCCTTTACTGCTTCAATGAATGCAAGGTACCCCTGGTATTTGTACATATGTGCAAACACAACAAGTGCCGCAAACGGAACGGCAATGTAAATACAGAATACAAGACTGACTTTGAAAACAAAAAATGCAGTGGCTGCAACAATCCCTCCGAGAATGAATCCCTGCAGGATATACCCGACTTCCGTTCTTGAAAATCCTTTCCAAAAGTCCATCTTGTATTCAGTATTAAAATCTTTATTTAAGTGTATTTTCATTAAAGTGCCTCCTAATTCAATGCAAATGAACGTTTAAGGAACGTATCAGATGCCTTTACTGCAGTTGCCATAAAAGGCATGAAAATAAGTGCACCTACAACCGGCACGGCACCGTCAAACCAGCTTCCAAGCCCTGACACATTCATGAATGACGTAAGGCTCCAGTTGATTCTTGTTGCAATCTGTATCACAAGAACAATCACAACTATCTGCAGCGTGTTTGTAAGAAAACTTTTAAACCATGCAGCGGCTGTAGCCTCAAACCCTTTTCCACCGGCAATTGTTGACATTGCAACAGGTGCTGTCGATATAAGCATGAAAAGATTAAGAAACCTTCCCAGCACTTCAAGAAGAATCGTTATTGAGCATACCGCTGCAACGATTAAATAAATTGGTGCCACTAAAAGCATTGCAAGCCTGAAGCCTGCATCATAATCTCCGCCTACAACACTCGGCACCGCATTTGGGATAAATACATCTGACGTATTTATTGCAAAGCCTGTAAAAGCCTGCATGATGTCAAGAAGATTTACCATGAGCACATTTGCAATGAACAGTTTTATAAAAAGTTCAAAGCCGGCCTCAAGCGTTATTCCCTCCTTGAAATTTGATGCCTGCCGGCAGAACCCGGCAAGTGCATAAATATTTAAAAACGCAGTTCCCATTGAAAGAAAGAACGGAAACACGGTATCCTTTACATAATCCCATGCACCCGTTCCGGCACTCATTCCAATAAGCTGCATAAGCTCTGATGTCTGCGGATTTGAAAAATCACTTACGTTTTTGCCAAGAAGAACCATTGTAAGATTCATGACAAAATTCCACAGTTCCTGTGCAAGCGTATAAATTGAACCACCGGACAGAAGGTCTACAATCCACTGCGGCGGTGATACTGCAAGCATAACCATACTTTTATGCCTCCCGTCTTATCCGAGCCATGCACCGACAATCTGCGGTGCAAGTGTCATAAGAAGTGCACCGCCAATCTTTTTGAATCCCATGGCCTGCATTGTTCCTTCCTGTGACTGCATGCTTGTTCCCATTTCAAAGAAATCCCACAAAAGAATGCACGCACCAAGTGAACTTACCGCAGCTTTTATAATCTCAAATATTGAGCCGAAAGAGTCTGTCACTATTTCTGCACCTGAAGCTGCAAACAGCGGCTGCGGGCAGAGTGTTATAAACATAAGTGTAAATGCAGCCATTAAAGCAGCTGCAGCTTTCCTGTTTTTAATAATTCTGTTAATATCCTTTATCATAAAAAATCCTTTCCATGCCGCAAAAAAAGATGTACCATCCGGCGGCACATCTTTTTAAGCATTATTTATATGTATCATGTTAAAACCTGTCGCTTTTTCCGACAAAATATACTCCCGGAACTGCAATAACCAAAAACAGAATCCAGAAGATGATTCCCTTGAAACGGCTTATTGAAGCCGGAAGCAGTGATGTAGCTATTGAGCATATGATTAATGCTGCAATGGCAACAATAACTGCAATAAGAATCTGTTTTTTATTTCTTCCTCTTTTCATATCAAAACTCCTTTACTCGTGACGGAATCCGTCACATTTTTATTCTTTTATCATCACGGAAGATACGATATTGTTTTTAAGTGAAACTCCTGCTTTATATCTGCCAAATATGAAATACACAATACCGTTTCTGCTTTCTGCGTTATATTCTGATGTATCTGTTGAAGCAGCATCCTTAAATACTTTTTTTGCTGCTTCATAATCCGAATCAGACGTGAGTGAAAAACAGCTTGTGCCTTTATTTAACTGTACCGCAATATTTTCACAGGTCTCACCTTTTGATATATCCACGCTTACAAGCACTGATGATTTATTTGCATCTTCGTATGACTGTGTTACTTTTGATGCTGAAAACGGCGATGCAGTCTGTGAAACATACGTAAAGCCTGCATCCGTCAAATCCTTTACATCCAGCGGATACTTCATTGTTTTTTTGTTGAATTCAAAACGGATTATGTTTTCAGCTGAATCATATGAAAATGCAGTTATCCGTTCATCTTCGTTTTCTGGGACAGGCTGCTCATACGTGACGGAATCCGTCACATCTTCAGCAGGATTGTCCGCACTGGAGCTTTTCTTTACTGATGAAGAAACAGCAATTACAATTGCAATGACAAGCACAACAATAACCGACATGACAACATTAACTGGCATTGCTGCTTTTGCATAACTGTTCTTGTTTTTATTTTTTTCTTTATGTGCTGCAAAATAAAAAGCTCCTGCAAAAGGAATAACAGTCATGATGCTGTATCTGTACCAGTCATTTGTACTGACACACTGCCTGTTTTCATTTCTAAGCTCATCAACAAGTTCTGCAAGCTGTATTTTTTCAGTATCGGTTTTAATGCTGTCCGGACACAAATCAGGCGTAAGCCTGGTTGTTTTTCCACTCCCTGAATCACTGATTTTACAGCCGCAGTTACCGCAGTATTGACTGTCTTCTTCATTTTCAAAACCGCAGTTAAAACAAACCTTCATGATTTCTCCTTCATCTTTTCAAGAAGTTTTACATAACTTATCACATTGCTGTAATTTTTCTTTCTTTCCTGTTTTTCTTCTTCAATCACAACATTTTTTCCATTTACATATTCCATAAAATCTCTCCTTTTTGTGACGGAATCCGTCACATTTTTATTATGTTTCCAGGCTCATCTGTGCCCGGGTATAAAACAGCCTTTTCATTTTCAATGCCCTTATCCAGAACTTTCTGTTTTTCTTCAATTCCGGTAATAATGACGTCTGCAGTTTTCTGTATAAGCTCAAGTGACGACCGTAACTCTTTTAAATCATCATTTCTGCTCCACCCGGCAATATAGCCGAATGAATAGTCTGACGCATCAATTCCAAAATGCCTGCATACCGCATAAGCCACACTTTCAGCCTCAACTTCTTTCTGGTTTCTTGACTTGTCATCATCTTCGGCATGAAGAAGCGAATGTGCAGTTTCATGTATTATTGTCTTGAATGTCTGACTCTCACTCATTCCGCTTTTTATGCCTATTGAATTTGTATTTCTGTCAAAAAAACCGTTGCTCCCACTATTTATTTCAATAATATTTACAGGAACACTGCTGTAAATGCACGCAGCTTCAATAAGCGTTCCATAGTCTTTATCATTATCGGCAAGCATTGATGTTATTTCAGGGAGCGGCTTTCCTTCAGTCTGTGAAATGTCAAATACCGTTATTACTTTATATGACGGGATGTTTATTTCAACTTCACTGTAAACAGCATTGCCCCGGGCATCAAGAACTGTATTTCCATCAGAATCTTTCTGCATACATTCCGTTTTTATTTTAAAAGGCGAAGGAGCTATGATTCTTATTCCCTTCTCGCCTTTCATTACATGCCTTTCAAGGCTCTGCCATTTCTTAAATCCGGCAACATGCGTTGCATCCGGTTTCTGCATTGCAATAAGCATGCAGTTTCTGAAACTGTAGTTGTGGAATTTTGACATCACTTCAAGCCATGCGGCGTATTTATCACTGTCATAAAGCTGCCTGATTCCTTCTTCAAGCTGTTTTGTAATCTCTTTCATCTGATGTCCGCTTTTTTCAATCATGCCACTCCTCATATACGTGGAGAACACTCCGGCTCATCATAGCCGGCTTCCGCATTCTCTTCATGTGACACGATTTTTTCCGACTTATCAAGTGCATCACGCATCTGACGCATGCTGTCACTTAAATCTTTTTCATGTTCGCCAAGCCGGTATTCTTCAGGAATGTTTCTTCCGTCATATTCTTCCGGAATATCATTACACTTTACAAATCCGGCAGAAACATATATACCCCCGGCATTTATTGCCGCATCTCGTCCATACGCTTCATAGTCAACGTAATCTGTAAGCCATTTAGGAATATCACGGCCTTCATTTTCTATAAGATACCTTCCAAGCTCTTCATCATTTCCTGCTTCAGGAATTAATTCAACCGAATCAGTTGACAAAGCAAGATTAATCACATCTTTCAGGCTGCCTGTATGCTCCAGCGTTTCAATTGCTGCTGAAAATTTTTCAATATCCGCTTCATCTGTTAATACCCCAGCAAGATAATTAAGCTCGCTTAAATTTTCATGTTCCCCAAGTACACCTGAAAGTCCATTAATATAGCAGTCGTAATTAGACAGAAAATATTCCTGATATTCTCCAGTTCCTACGCCAATCTTTTCAAGCACGGCATCCATCTTTTCTTTCGTTGTAGGAAATGCCACCCATTCACCCACAAGTTTGCCTTCACTGTATTTGCTAAGATTTGTGACAAACGCTGCAAAAGGATACTGCGAATTTTCAAACTTATTTACTCCCATGCATTTTCTCCTTAAAAATCAATAAATTAAGGCAGACTGTTAATCTGCCTTTAAAACTGATACATATATATTTTTTCCGGTGGGCTTCTTATCTGCATCTTTTATGCTCCTTTTATAAAATTCACTGCACAAAAAAAGGAAGCCCGGATTAATCTCTTAATCCAGGTTTCCTCTTTTAATCTTATTTAATTCTTGTAACGGAATCCGTCACATTTATGCCGTCTTTATATTTCTGACAAGTATATATTACTACATTCTGTCAGTGTCATCCAGTGTCATTTGGTGTCATTTAGTCTCAAAAGTGTCATTTAGTGTCAGAAAAAGTACAAGAATTATTTAATTCACTAAGTTAATTGCAAAATCACAAAAAACATGCTTGTCAATAACTTATACATTTCATATCTAATTATTAAAAATTTATAAATTATTGCAAAATTCACATTTTTAAATCTTTAAAAAAAATATAAATACACTATTTACATATAAAGAAAGATTATATCTT